>Ga0265296_1001806_pt1 | contig 23109 bp, 16 predicted proteins | sample MunlanPumphouse1_FD_189073 | JGI IMG/M metagenome (GOLD analysis project Ga0265296, IMG submission 189073) | Groundwater microbial communities from a municipal landfill in Southern Ontario, Canada - Pumphouse #1 | ecosystem: Environmental > Aquatic > Deep subsurface > Groundwater | place... | reverse complement strand
AAATGAAAGAGAAGAAAGCCCGCGTTGAAGACGCCCTGCACGCAACCCGTGCAGCCGTTGAAGAAGGCGTGGTACCTGGCGGTGGCGTTGCGCTGATCCGTGCTCTGGAAGCCTTGGTTGACCTCAAAGGCGATAACGCTGACCAGAACGTCGGTATCGCTGTTCTGCGTCGCGCCGTTGAATCCCCACTGCGCCAGATCGCTTCCAACAGCGGCGACGAGCCAAGTGTTGTGGTCAACGAAGTGAAGAACGGTAAAGGTAACTACGGTTACAACGCTGCAACCAGCGAATACGGCGACATGGTTGAAATGGGTATCCTGGACCCAACCAAAGTCACCCGTTCGGCTCTGCAAGCTGCAGCTTCGATCGCTGGTCTGCTGCTGACTACCGAAGTTGGCATTGCTGAAAAGCCGAAGGCTGAAGGTAGCGGCGGCATGCCAGACATGGGCGGCATGGGTGGTATGGGCGGCATGGGCGGCATGATGTAAGCCAGCCTTACCCCTGTACTGAAACCCCGCCTGCAGCGATGCAGGCGGGGTTTTTTAACGCCTGGTTTTTGCCTGGGTGTAGTAACCCTGCATCAGTGTGATGGTCTTTCTGTGCGCGGCGGGTGAAGTGATAGTGAAAAACTCGTGAAGCCCATCAATAGGTTGAAAAAACTTATAGACTCGCTACGGCGCCCTAGTCGTGGGGCACACTTGGCCTTAAGCTGCGCGAGCCAACACGGCCGTTACCGCGTACGGAGACACTGCCCATGCGAATTTTATTGGTTGAAGACAACCGCGATATTCTGGCCAACCTGGCGGATTACCTGGGGCTCAAGGGTTATACCGTGGACTGTGCGCAGGACGGTTTGTCGGGCCTGCATCTGGCCGCCACCGAGCATTACGACCTGATCGTGCTCGATATCATGCTGCCCGGCATTGATGGCTACACCTTGTGCAAACGCCTGCGTGAAGATGCGCGTCGCGATACGCCGGTGATCATGCTCACCGCCCGCGATCAATTGGACGACCGCCTGCAAGGTTTCAAGTCGGGTGCCGACGACTATCTGCTCAAGCCGTTTGCCCTATCGGAGTTGGCCGCACGCATCGAAGCGGTGCTGCGCCGGGCCCAGGGCGGCGGGCGGCGTGAGCTGCAAGTCGGCGATCTGTCCTACGACCTCGATACCCTGGAAGTGACCCGCGAAGGGCGTTTGCTCAAGCTCAACCCGGTCGGCCTGAAATTGCTCGCCGTGCTGATGCAGAAAAGCCCTCACGTCCTGCGTCGCGAAGTGTTGGAAGAAGCCCTGTGGGGCGATGACTGCCCGGACAGCGACAGCCTGCGCAGCCATGTCCACCAACTGCGCCAGGTGATCGACAAGCCATTTGCCAAACCGTTGCTGCAAACCGTGCATGGCGTGGGTTATCGCTTGGCCGAGGGCCGTGATGGAGTTTAAGCAAAGCCTTGCCCAGCGGATCATCATCGCCTTTGCGCTGATGAGCGCGCTGGTGGCGGGGGCCTTTGCCATGGGCATCGTCGCCACGGTGCACCTGGTGGAAGAAAAACTGATTTCGGCGGGCCTGGGCGGCGACTTGCAACGCTTGCTGCTGATGGACAGTGTCGAAGACTGGCGCCACCGGCCCGAGCCGGACCAGTTGTTCTACTTCAGCGGCGGGCGCGGCGATTTTGAGCTGCCCAAGGACTTGCGGCATCTGGATGCGGGCTTTCACGAAGTGTTTCGCGAAGCGCTGTCCTACCATGCCATGGTTGAGATCGTCGACGGCCGGCGTTATGTCCTACTGCAAGACCAGAGCGATTTCGAAGAGCGTGAGCGTGTGCTGTTTGCGGTGGTGCTGGTGGGGTTTGTCCTCAGCCTGGCGCTGGCGGTATTCCTCGGCTGGGTCCTGGCCCGCAAGGTAATGGCCCCAGTGGTACGCCTGGCGCGCCAGGTGCGTCATCGTGACCAACTGCTGGGCCTGGCCCCGCCGTTGGCCCCGGACTATGCCGCCGACGAAGTGGGCGAGCTGGCAGTGGCCTTCGACGCCACCCTGGGCCGCCTGCGCCAGGCACTGACCCGTGAGCGCCTGTTTACCAGTGATGTCAGCCATGAACTGCGGACGCCGCTGATGGTGCTGGCCAGCTCCTGCGAACTGCTGCTGGAAAACCCGGCCATCGATTCGCGGGGGCGCAAACAGGTCGAGCGCATCGCCCGGGCCTGCGAGGAAATGCGCGAACTGGTGCAGACCTTCCTGATGCTCGCCCGCGCCCAGCATGACGACACCACCATGTCACCCCAAGTCACCCTGGCCCAGGTCGCCGAGGACTTGCTGGGGATCTGGCGTGACCCCATCGAGCGCAAGGGCATCGAGCTGTTCTACCAGCCGGGCAACCCCCTCGATATCCGCTACAACGCCACCTTTTTGCATGCGGTGATGGGGAACCTGTTGCGCAACGCCCTGCATTACACGGAGCAGGGCTTTATCCGCCTGACCCTGGAACCCACGGGGTTTGTGGTGGAAGACACCGGCGTGGGCATCCCCGAGGACAAGCGCGAAGCGATGTTCGAGCCCTTTGTGCGCGGCAATGAAAAACGCGGCGATGGCCTGGGCCTGGGTTTGTCGCTGGTGCAGCGGATCTGCGATAACCAGGGCTGGGTGGTCAGCCTCAGCACCATGGAGCCTAGCGGCTGCCGTTTCCATGTTGAATTGAGCCACGTCAAACCCTGATCCCTTGCGTTGGGGCAGATTCCCTGCTGTTCGACGAAGATGGCTTCCTGCCATGCTTTTTTCCCTGTAAAACTTTGTAATTCTTTAGGGTTAGACGGGACGTTTTTTTCACAAAGGGTTGACCTGTGGATGACGTGCGGCTGCTTAAAGTCGTAGGCATCAGTCCAGGAGACTCGTTGATGGCTACTCCGATCAAGCTTGAATTTTCCGCAAAGTACGACGACCGCCACGCTCAGCAATATTTGCTGAAACACCAGGACACGTTGGCGCGCCGGCTGTCCCACAAACGCGACGAACAATTGGCCCGTGGTGCGCTGGCGATGGCCGGTGAGCCTGGCCTGGTATTGGACTTACCGTGCGGTGCCGGGCGTTTCTGGCCGTTGCTGACAGAAAAGCCCAACCGGATCGTTATCGGTGCGGACAATTCCGAGTCCATGCTGAACATCGCCATGGGGGCGCAACCGGCGGATGTGGTCAAGCAGGTACGACCCTTGCAGACATCTGCCTTTGATATCGATTTGCCAGACAGCGCCGTGGACAGCATTTTTTGCATGCGCCTGTTGCACCACATCGGCGAGCCTGCCCACCGAATGGCGATATTGAAGGAATTTCAACGAGTTACCCGCGACAGCGTGATCATTTCATTGTGGGTGGATGGCAACTTCAAGGCCTGGAAACGCAAGCGCCTGGAAGTGCAGCGCCGCAACAAAAGTGAGCAGGAGAGTTACCGAAATCGATTTGTGTTACCGGCTGCTACTGTTGAGGCTGAGTTTGAGCAAGCTGGTTTCCGCGTCCAGGAGTATTTGGACTTCATACCGCTGTATGCCATGTGGCGAGTGTATGTATTGCGCAAGAGGTAGCAGGATGGTGGTTGAGTACGTAGCAGGCAGTCACGTAGCTCCCGAAGAGCGGTTCGAATATTTCTGGCGGCAGCAGGGCGAGTGGGTCGAGGCACCCAATCGTCGTCGAGGTGGCGAAAGCGGCGTGCAGCGGGTGATCGGGACCAATGGGCGGCTGCTCTACAGCAAGCGTCAGACCGGCCATACCTATCGCAGCTGGCTGCACCCCTTCGGGCGGCCTACGGTGCTGCGTGAGCGTGATGCGCTCAGGGGCCTGCGTTTGCTCGATGTCGGCGTTCCGGAGCTGGTGTTCTGTGGCGCCCGACGTGACCCTGAACATCAATGGAAGGCCTTGTTGGTGACGGCGTCATTGGATGGTTTCGAGGAAATCGACAACTGGTACGCCGCCGGTGGCCGCAAGCAATGCGGGGAACTGGTGCATGAGCGGCTGCTTGATGAACTGGCGCAAACCCTGGCGCGCATGCACAAAGGGCGATGGCAGCATGGCTGCTTGTACAGCAAGCATATCTTTGTGCGGGTCAGCGGTGCGGGAGAGGGCGCGACGGTCGAAGTGGCGCTGCTGGACCTGGAAAAGTGCCGCCAGCGTTTGACCGCCCGACGGGCCGCAGCCCATGACATGCAGCAATTGCGTCGCCATTCGTCGTGGAATGCCGCTGACTGGCAAAAACTCAGCTACTTTTACGAAGCGGCGTTTGGCAGCGCTATCAAGGGTTTAACCTAATGAAGCTAGAAATAGCACGAGGTTTGTTTCTGTTGGGGGCCTTGGGCATCGCCTCCCTGGCCCTGGCTGCCTGGGAGCAGCCCCGCACAGAAGTCCTCAGCGCGGTGCACAGTGGCGGGCAATGCCCGCTACCACGGATCGCCAAAACCACGGGGGTTACGCAGCCTGATCATCAGCTTTTGCTGTTTATGTTCGGGATGTCCCAAGGGATGAGGCCTGCGAGTTGAAGAGATTGACCCCCCGATAAAAGGCCTCGCATAGCGAGGCCTTTTGTTTTGTGCATACCTGTGGCGAGGGGGCTAGTCCCCCGTTGGGCTGCACAGCAGCCCTAAAACCTGGCACCTCGGCGTATCTGATCAGCCGCAGTGGAGCTTACAGATTGGGGCTGCTTCGCAGCCCAACGGGGGGCTAGCCCCCTCGCCACAAGTACGCACAAATGGATAGGTACTCAATCCGCCAAGGGATCACGCTTGGCCAGCAACGTATACACACACGGCAATACAAACAAAGTAAACAAGGTGCCCACCGACATCCCCGTGGCAATCACCATCCCGATATCAAACCGGCTGACCGCCCCCGCTCCCGTGGCAAAGATCAACGGCACCATGCCAAACACCATCGCTGCCGTGGTCATCAATACCGGGCGCAGGCGAATCGCTGCCGCTTCTTCCACTGCTTCGCGGGCTGTCAGCCCCTTGTCCTTGCGCAACTGGTTGGCAAACTCGACGATCAGAATCCCGTGCTTGCTGATCAGCCCGATCAACGTCACCAACCCCACCTGGGTGTAGATGTTCATGCTCGACCAACCAAGGAACAACGGGATCAACGCCCCACAGATCGATAGCGGCACTGTCACCAGTATCACCAGCGGGTCACGGAAGCTCTCGAACTGCGCCGCCAGCACCAGGAAGATGATCGCCAGTGCCAGGCCAAAGGTGACCCACAGTGCGCTGCCTTCCTGGATGAACTGGCGCGAGGCACCGCTGTAGTCGAAGGCGTAGCCGGCCGGGGTTTCTTCGAGGGCGATCTGGCGCACGGTGTCGATGGCTTCGCCCATGCTGACAATCGGGAAACCCGAGATCAGCGCCGAGTTGAGTTGCTGGAACTGGTTCAGTTGGCGCGGCCGTGCGCGGTCGCTGACGTTGATCAGGGTCGACAGCGGCAGCAGTTCGCCCTGGGTGTTTTTCACGTAGTAATTGTTCAGCCATTCGGGGTTGTCCCGGTAGGCCCGCTCGACCTGGGCGATGACCTTGTAGCTGCGGCCATCAATGGTGAACCGGTTGATTTCCGCTTCCGCCAGCAAAGTCGCCAGGGTGCTGCCCAGGTCCTGCATCGAGACGCCCATCTGCGCCGCCTTGGCTCGGTCGATATCCACCACCACCTCGGGTTTGTCGAACGCCAGGTCGATGTCCACGAAGGCGAACTTGCCCGACTCCATGGCGCGTTTTTTCACACGATCGGCCACTTGCAGCAATGACTCATAGTCATTGGGCGTGTTGATCACAAAACCAAAGGGCAGGCCCTCGCCAGTGCCCGGCAGCGATGGCAGGTTGAAGCCAAATACCTGCAAGCCCGGAATCTGCTCCAGGCGCTTTTGCACCTCCGGCAGGATTTGCATCTGGGTGCGCTCGCGCTCGTTCCACGGCTTGAGCAGGAAGCCGCCGATACCCGATTGCACGCCATTGAAGCCATTGATCTGGAACGAGGAGTAGTACTCCGGGAAGTCCTTGAAGATCGCGATGAACTCGTCGGTGTAGGTGTTCAGGTAGTCCAGGTTGGTCGGCTGCGGTGCGCTGGCCATCATGAAGATAATGCCCTGGTCTTCGTCCGGGGCCAGTTGCGACTGGGTGAACTTGAGGAACACCGGGATCAGGCACAGCACGATCAGGGCAAACACGATCACCACCGGCCGGGTGTTCAAGGTGCCGTGCAACAGGCTCTGGTAGCGGCGCTTGAGGCCCTCGAAGATCCGGTCCAGGCGATGGGCCAGGCCGCTGGGGTTTTCGTCGTGGCGCAACAGCAGGGCGCACATCATCGGCGACAGGGTCAGGGCGACGATACCGGAAATCACCACCGCCCCGGCCAGGGTCAGGGCGAACTCCTTGAACAGGGCCCCGGTCAGCCCCTCCAGGAAGCCGATGGGCGCATACACCGCCGCCAGGGTGATGGTCATCGACACCACCGGCACCGCAATCTCCCGCGCGCCTTCCAGCGCGGCGTCCAGTGGTTTCTTGCCGTCTTCGATGTGGCGGTGGATGTTCTCCACCACCACAATCGCATCGTCCACCACCAGGCCGATGGCCAGGACCATAGCCAGCAGCGTCAGCAGGTTGATGGAGTAGCCCATCAGTTGCATGAAAAACAGCACGCCAATCATCGACAGCGGAATGGTAACCACCGGGATCACCACCGAGCGCAGCGCCCCGAGAAACAGGAACACCACGACGATCACGATCAGCACCGCTTCAAACAGGGTCTTGACCACCTCGTTGATGGACGCCTGGATAAACAGCGTGGCGTCGTAGGCAATTTCTGCCTTGAGGTTGGGCGGCAGCTGGGATTCCAGCTCCGGCATGATCTTGCGCACCTCTTTGATCACATCCAGCGGGTTGGCGCTGGGCGTGGCCTTGATGCCGATATACACCGAGGGCGTGCCGCCAAAGGAGCTGATGGCGTTGTAGTTTTCCGCGCCCATTTCCACCCGGGCCACGTCGCCGAGCAGCACCCGGCTGTCGCCATCGGTCTTCACGGTGATGGCAGCGAAGGCTTCGGCGGTCTTGAGGTCGGTGTTGGCATTGATGCTGGTGACCACATACTCGCCTTTCACTTCACCGGCGGCAGAGAGAAAGTTGTAGTTGCGCACGGCATTGGTCACGTCGCCGGCGCTCAGGCCGAACCCCGCGAGCTTGACCGGGTCCAGCCACAGGCGCATGGCAAATACCTGATTGCCGAGGATCTCGGCTTCGGCCATGCCAGGCAGGGTCGCCAACTTGGGCTGGATCACCCGCGACAGGTAGTCGGTGATCTGCGGGTTGCTCAGTTGTTGGCTGGAGAAGCTGATGTACATCAGGGCCGACGCATCTGCGGCCTCTTTGCTCAATACCGGATCTTCAGCGTCTTGCGGCAGCTTGTTCTTCACCTCGTTGGCCTTGGCCAACAGTTCGGTGAACAGGCGGTCGCTGTTGGCGCCGATCCGCGCATAGATGGAAATCACCGAGAAGTTCTGGCGACTGACCGAGGTCATGTAGTCGATGCCTTCGGCGCTCGCCAGGCTTTGCTGCAATGGCTGTGTGATGTAGCCCTGGATGGTCTCGGCATTGGCCCCCGGGTAAGCGGTGGTCACCGTGATCAGGGCGTTTTCCATGGACGGGTATTGGCGCAACGGTAGTTTGCTGTAGGCCTGGAAACCCAACAGCACGATCAGCAGGCTGACCACCATGGCCAGCACCGGACGGCGGATAAACGTGTCGGTAAACGCCATGGCTCAGTTCCTTGAACCGTCGTTGCGCGGAGGTTGGCCAGGAGTGGCCGGCAGGTTTTTGTCTGCGGTGATAGCAATATGCGCGCCGGTGTCGAGCTTGAGTTGGCCGGCGCTGACCACTTGCTCGCCGCTGCTCAGGCCCTTGGTCACCAGCACCAGGCCATCGCGTCGTTCGCCGGTCTCGATAAAGCGCCGTTCGGCGATCAATATCGGTTGACCGTTGGCATCCTTTTCGAGGCTGCCGTCTTCGCTCTTCTTCTGCGCCACCACATAGGCCGAGTTGCCGTAGAGGGTGTAGGTGATCGCACTTTCCGGTATCACCACCTGTGCCTGCGGATCGGGCAGCAGCACTTGCAGGCTGCTGAACATGCCCGGCAGCAGCTTGTTATCCGGGTTGGCCAGGGTTGCCCGCACCAGTACGTTACGGGTGCTGCTTTCGACTTTGGGGTTGATGGCGCTGAGGGTGCCGGGGAAGGTCAGTGTCGGGTAGGCCGAGACATGCACCTGTACCTCCTGGCCGACCGCCAGCTTGGGCACCGATTGTTCGGGCACATAGAAGTCCACGTAGAGGCTGCTCAGGTCCTGCAAGGTGGCGATCACCGTGCCGCTGGCCAGATAGTCGCCGACGTCCACCTGGCGAATGCCGATGGTGCCGCTGAATGGCGCGACGATGTGTTTCTTGGCCAGGGACGCCTTGAGCTGGTTGACCGTGGCCTTGTTTTTTTGCAGTTGCGCCGAGAGTCGGTCGAACTCGCCCTTGGAGATCGCCTGGCTGCCCACCAGTTGGCTGCCGCGCCCGTAGTCGAGCTGGGCCAGGCCGAGGTCGGCCTGGGCGGTTTGCAGCAGGGCGTCTTCCACTGCGCTGTCCAGTTGCACCAGCGGTTGCCCGGCCTTGACCTTTTGCCCGGACTCGAACTGCACGTTCTTGACGGTGCCGGCAATCTCCAGGGCGAGGTTCACCCCTTGCAACGCCTTGAGTGTACCCACCGCCGGCAGGCGCTGTTGCCAGGGCTGTTCGACCGCCGTGGCCACCGCCACGCTGATCGGTGGTTTGGGCGCGGAAAAGACCTGAATCTGCTGATAGATGGAAAAGGCCTTATAGCCCGCCAACAGCAGGACGATTAGCAGGGCAACGGCCAACATGATCAGCATGCGACGACGCAGCATATTCCGGTTCCTTGGAAAAAACTGAGGCAGACGAAGACGAACGATTTGGCACATTACTCCGAGTGCCTGGGGGATTCCAACTGGCATTTTTTGCCGTCAGCCCCCCTGCAGGCGCCGGCAAGCCGGCGCCTGCGATCAGATCAGATGCAGATGGTTGTCCCAGAGCCCTGCCGGCAATTCCAGGGGCTTGGCCACCAGTTGTGGCTGCCGGCAATCGTAGAAGCGGCAGCGGCCCTGGCCTGAAGTCACGACAAACCCATCCGCCACTGCACCCACGCCGGCGCAGTCGGGCAACGGCCCGTCCAGGCGCAGCTCGCCGCTGTCCATGTCCCAGATAAAAAAGCGATTGCCCCGTGGTGCGGTCAGTGCCACCAGGCGCAACTCACTGTGCACGGCTACGCTGGCGGTGTAGTGCCCCATGGCCTGCAATTGCTCGTCGGCCACCGGGAACGCCACGAACGGCTGGCCCGGACGCTTGATCGCCAACAGCTCGGAACGCTCCTGCGAAGGCCCCATGAACTGTTGCCCGGTGAGGATCGTGCCATCGCTGGCGATCCCCATATGGCGCACGCTGTTCATCTGCTGGCCGAGGGTTTCCTTGCTCAACAGCGTACCGTCGCGCTGCATCAGCACCAGGCTGGGCTCCATGGCGTCGAGGTTCATCTCGACCCGGCTCTCGGCCTCGGTGCGAATACCGCCATTGGCCACGATCAGGGTTTCACCGTCGGGCATCCACGACACCTGGTGCGGGCCGATGCCGTGGGTTGAAATCTCACCCGTGTGCACCAGGCGCTCACCTTCGAACTTGTACACGCCCAAGAGGCCGCGACCCGGGTCGGTGGTGTCGTTTTCCGTGGCGTACAGCCAGTCGCCGCTCTTGTGGATCACCGCATGGCCGTAGAAGTGCCGGTTGGCCTGGGATGTCACGGTTTGCAGGAGCGTGCCGTTGCGCAGGTCCACCAGGTAGCTCTCGGTGCCTGGGCGGCGGGCCACGAACAGGGCGATGGGCAGGGTCGGGTGGTTGATGATGTCGTGGCAGCGCTGGCCGACCTGGGTGGCGAACACCTGGGTGCCATCCAGGCGATAGCCCACGGCGTAGTGCTTGCCGTCGCCATCATCCCGGGCCGACAGCAGCAGCGGGCTGTCGCCCTTGCGCTTGAACAGCGTCCAGCCGCCCAGAGTAATTGCACTGAGCAGCACGCTGCCGATGGCCAAAGCCTGTCGCCTGAGCATCATCAGTCACCGTCGTTGGCGTTGAAGCCCAGTTGGATGCCCAGCGCCTTGGCCAATTCGCCTTCGTGCAGGCGGTGGACGACGTTGAGGCTGTCGTAGATATCGTTGAGTTGCTGGCGCCCGGCGTCGTCGGCCAGCAGGTCGTTGAGCGAGCGCTGGTTGCTGTCGAACAGTTTCAGGGAAGCAGCGTAGGCCGCATCGACCTTCTCGGCCAACGGCTTCTGGTCGGCGGGCAGCAGACCGCGCAGGCCTTTGTTGTCGACCCCGACCCATACGGTCTGGGCCGCCGCGAGGCTGGCTCGCAAGCCTTGCAGGGACGACTGGCTGCGCCACGCATCGGCCTGGAACGGCTGGGGGATGCCCTTGGACAGGCGACCCATGGGCGTGCCGAGCTTTTTCTTCAGGGTATCGAGGGCCGTGACCTGCACGCGCAGCAGTTCGGCGATGGCTTCGTGGGAATCGGCGTAGCGCTGGTTGGGGAACTTGGTCATCTGCGCGAGCATGCCGTCGGTGCTGTTCCAACTGGCGAGGATTTCCTCGGCGAGTTGTTTCTGACGCTCGCCGATGGCGATCAGCAGCGGGCAGTAGCGGGCTTTCTGGGCGTCGTTGGCGATGTCGGTCTTGGCGTCATACAGGATGTATTCGTAGGCCGACAGGCCTTGCACCACGACGCTGGACTTGGCCAGGGCGGCGGCATCGATCTGCGGCTGGGCGGTGGCCAGTTGCTCGACCTGGCGGCCGACGAGGTTTTTCTTGTCGGGCCAGAACTGCACCTGCCAGGCACGATTGCCCTCGGCCAGTGGGCCGATCAGCAGCGGTTGCAACTCGGCCCAGGCTTTTTGCGCGTGGAGGAAGTCGGCGCGGGCGGTCTCCAGGGATTCCTTGCCTTGGCAATACGCCAGGGCGCTGACGGCCAATTGCCGGTCAGCTTCGACCCAACGGCTGTAGGTCGGCAGGATCACTTGCTTGGCGATGGCGGCCGAAGTAACCGCTTGCGGATCCTGTGGCGAGCAAGCGCCCAGGGCGAGGGCGGCAAGGCTGGTGAACAACAACTTGGGACGGAACATGTCGAGCTCCCTTCATTAATTGGGGCAAAGCTTATAGAGAATTCAGGAACGCGAGCAACGCGGCGCGCTGCTCGGCGCTAAATGACAACACATGCTGCTGCGCCGCCTGGGCTTCACCGCCGTGCCACAGCACGGCTTCAAGCAGGTTGCGGGCGCGGCCGTCATGCAGGAACTGGGTGTGGTCACTGACGTTTTGCGTCAGGCCGATGCCCCACAACGGCGGCGTGCGCCAGTCGCGGCCACCGGCCTTGAATTCGGTACGGTTATCGGCCAGGCCCTCGCCCATATCGTGCAGCAACAGGTCGGTGTAGGGGCGGATTACCTGGTTGGCCAGCTCAGGTTCAGCGGCATTGGCTGCGGTGGTGAATTTCGGCGTATGGCACGACTGGCAGCCAGCCTGGAAGAACAGGTTCTTGCCGGCCAGCACTTGTTGTTCGTTGACATCACGGCGCGCCGGTACGGCCAGGTTGCGGGTATAGAACAGCACCAGGCGCAGGATGTTATCGCTGACTTCCTGCTCGCCATTTTCGCCGTTGCCGTTGGGCGCCTGCTTACAGGCAACCTGTGCGTCGGTGCAGTCATCGAAGGGGCGCAGGCTGGTCGTCAGGCCCATGTCACCCGAAAACGCGTGAACATTTTGTTGATTGAGGTTCGGTTGCCCGGCTTTCCAGCCGAAACGGCCGAGCACGGTTTTTTGTCGGGCATCATCCCAGACCCAGTTCGGGCGCCCGAACACGCCGTTTTTGTCCGGGCGTTTGCTGGCGTTTTGCAGGATGTCTGCGTCGCTGATGGCTTCGAGCAAACCCAGGCCGATCATCGGCGGAGCCACGCGGGCGGAAAACCGCGTATCGGGGTGCATCGCCCCGTAGCCGAGCTGGGTAATCTGCAGGCTCGGCTTGCGCAACTCGACCACTGTGCCGTCCTTGAATGTGACGTTGACCGGCGTGTAGTCGACCCGCACCTTGCCTTCCGGGACTACGCCGGGCACGGCCATGTCCTGCAACTGCCCGCCGTACACCGGCTCGGGGACGATACCCAGTTGCTCGATGACCTTGGCATAGGGCGGCGAATCCGGGATCGACAGACGCACCAACATCGACACCGCATTGCTGGCCTCGGGCAAGGGCGGATGGCCGCGCCCGTCCTTGATGTGGCAGTTCTGGCAGGCATTGGTGTTGAACAGCGGCCCCAGCCCATCGCGGGCGGTGGTAGTGGCCGGGGCGATCACCCACGGATTGCGGAAAAAGCTGTTGCCGACGCTGAAGTCCAGGCGACGGGTCGGCGCCAGGTTCGCTGAAGGCAGCGAAAAGGCATTCTGGTCTGTCTTCCTTACCGTCGTGCTGCCTCCCGAACGCGCCTCACCCGGCTCGGCCTGGGTAAACGTCGGCGGCGCGGCGTCATCGCAGGCACTCAGGCTCACGGCCACCAAGAGTGCAGACAGGCGAAGAAGCAAACGGGGCATCGATAATCCTGGAAGGCGGGCGACGGTGGATGAAATTCAGGGGGCAAAGTCTAACAGGGCGGGGCGGATTGAATAAGAGCAATTATCGTTTGCTCCAATCTGATGCATTCCCGCTAGAATGGCCGCACATTTTTCCTGGAGGTGGCCAATGCAGGCTCTCGACGCTTTGCTCAACCGTGTTTCCGTGCCGCGCCTGCTGGAGCCGGCGCCTACTGCCGAACAGCGCGAAGTGCTGTTCGCGGCAGCCATGCGTGCGCCGGATCACGGCCAGTTGCGGCCTTGGCGTTTTCTCACCGTGGAAGGCCCGGCCCGCGAGCAGATGGGCACTCTGCTGGCCGAAGCGGCCCGCCTGCAAGACCCCGCAGCACCGCAAGCGGTGATCGACAAGGCACAGAACGGCCCGTTGCGTGCACCGTTGGTGGTGGTGGTGATTGCCCGTCTGCAAGAACACTTCAAGGTGCCCAAGTCCGAGCAACTGCTGGCGGCGGCCTGTGCGGCCCACGGTATTCTGCTGGCGGCCTATGCCCAGGGGATTGGCGCAGTGTGGCGCACCGGGGAGTTGTCGTATTCGGCGCATGTGGCCAAGGGGTTGGGGCTGGGCGCAGGTGAGGAGGTGATTGGCTTCCTGTATCTGGGTACCGCGCAGAACCCGCCGCGTACGGCGGCAAAGGAAGACCTGACCGCGTTTGTCAGTGCCTGGAACGGGCTCTAACCTCACACTGTGTGGGAGCTGGCTTGCCTGCGATACAGATGCCTCGGTGCTTCAGTGAAACAGAGGTGATGCTATCGCAGGCAAGCCAGCTCCCACATAAGCCAGCTCCCCCATGGGTATTTGGGTCTACACCCGGAACTGATCCATCAGTTTCATCTGATGGTTGGCCAATGCATTCAACTGGCTGCTGATCGCCGCTGATTCTGTCGCCTGGCCGGTCAGGGTCTCGGTCACGGTACGGATCGCCGAGACGTTGCGGTTGACCTCTTCGGCCACGGCGCTCTGTTCTTCGGCGGCGCTGGCGATTTGCAGGTTCATGTCGCTGATCACCGTCACCGCATCACTGATCTTGCCCAGGGCCTGTACGGCTTGTTGGATCTGCCCGGCATTGCTCTGCGCCTGGCTCTGGCTCGAATGCATGGTGGTCACCACCCCACGGGTCGCGCTCTGGATGCGTTCGATCACCAGGCGGATTTCCTCCACCGAATCCTGGGTGCGTCGCGCCAGGTTGCGCACTTCGTCTGCGACCACCGCAAAACCCCGCCCGCTTTCCCCGGCGCGCGCGGCTTCAATCGCGGCATTGAGGGCCAGCAGGTTGGTCTGCTCGGCAATGCTGCGGATCACTTCCAGCACCGAGCCGATCTGCTCGCTGTTGACCGCCAGGGCTTCAACTTCGGTCACGGCCTTGCTGACTTCCTCGGCAAGGGTGGTGATATCCCGGGTGCTGCGTTCGATGATCGCCAGGCCCTCGCGGGCTGACTGATCGGCACCGCGAGCTGCACTGGCAGCGTTAGAGGCGCTGTTGGCCACATCATGGGCGGTGGCGCTCATCTCGTTGGAGGCGGTTGCCACCTGGTCGATCTCGCGGAACTGCACCTGCATGCCTTCACTGGTCTGGCGCGCGATTTCCGAGGACTGATCGGCAGTGCCTCGGGCTTCGGTGATGCTCTGTTTGATCTGGGCAATGGTCGGTTGCAGTTTGTCGAGGAAGCGGTTGAACCAACTGACCAACTCCCCCAGTTCATCTTTTTTCGTGTAGGCCAGGCGTTGGGTCAGGTCGCCGTCGCCGCTGGCAATGTCCTTGAGCATCGCTGCCACGCTGTTGATCGGGCGAGTCACGCCTGTGGCCGTCAGCCATATCAGCAACAGCCCCAGCAGGCAGGCTGCGGCGCCCACCAGCAGCGCTTGCAGTGTGCCTCGGGCCTGGGCGTCGTCGAGCACGCCTTGCAACTTGACCGAATCGGCCAGCAGCACGTCCTTGGGCAGCTTGATCACCACGCCCCAAGGCTTGGCCTCGGCAATCGGCTTGACTGGGTACACCGCGCGGATCGTGTCGTCTTGCTCGCGCACCTTGCGCGTGTCACTGGCCAGCAGTTGCACGATCTCTTTGCCTTCGCCACCCAGCACATCAACGATGCTTTTGCCGACCTTGACCGGCTCACCGCTGTAACTGGCGATCAGGCCGCTGCTGGAGAGGACTTCCATGACACCGGCGCCGTCGAACAGCTCTTTTTGCGCGGTATTGGCCGCCGCTTGCAGGGCGTCCAGCGCAATATCGACGCCGATCACACCAATCACCTTGCCATCTGCCAGCAGCGGCAGCGAGATAGTGGTCATCAGCATCGCCTTGCCGGCGACTTCGTCGGCGTACGGGTCCAGCAGGCAAACGTTGCGGGTATCCCGTGGGCAGGTGTACCAGATGTTGTAGGGCGTACCGCTGAGGTTGAGGGTGGTCTTGGTCAGGTCCGCTTCCACCATCACCGTGTTCAGGCCTTCACCGCCGGCGCGGCTCCAGTAGCTGGAAAAGCGCCCGACTTCGTTGGAAGCGCGCAGTTTGTCGTCGACAAATTCGCTGTCCCTGCCATCCAGGCCGTTGGGTTCAAACGACAACCAGATCCCCAGCACCTTGGTATTGCGCTCGAAGGCGGTCTTGATCCGCTGGTTGAGCTCCTCGCGCACGGCCCCGGCTTCCAGCGAGCGCTTGGCGGCCATGTTGCGCAAGTCCTTGACCTGGTCGGCGAGGGCGGTGACCACCAACAGGCTTTCGCCGAAGGCTTTCTGTAGCTGCACGGCTTGCTCGGCGGCCTTGGACTGGAGCAGGTTCTCCACGCTGGTGGTGAGCATGCGCGAGCTGGAGGCGCTGACCAGTTGGTCGTTCTGGTTGGTCTGGTAGATGTTCAGGCTGACGATCAATGCAATCACCCCCAACAGGCAGAGGCCAGACAGCAGCACGATTTTCAAGCGGATGGAGAGGGTGTCGAACATGGGCTTACTCGCGATTGGACTTGTTGGTGTGCAAGCAGGGCAACGGCCAAGTCCATTCGGCGCTATGCCCGCAACATCGGCACCGGCGGGTAATTCATGAGGGGCAGGCGATAAGCGGTAGCGCTCAGGTCGCGGTTTGCGCGAGACGTTCGGGGCGTGACCAGATCCACAGGTTGCCCAGGCTCATCCCGGCGATGGCCAGGTAGATCGGCCAGCCGTGATCGAGCATCACCAACATCAGGCCGGCACACAGCAGCATGCTCACGGTGGCGCTGACCTTGGCCCGGCGCGCAATAATCTTGCCGTTGCGCCAGTTGAACAGGATCGGCCCGAACAGGCGGTGGTTTTCCAGCCAGGCGCTCAGGCGTGGCGAACTCTTGGTGGCGGCCCAGGCAGCCAGCAGGATGAATTCGGTGGTGGGCAGGCCCGGCACGACAATCGCAATCAAGCCGATCCCCAGGCTGACGTAGGCCAGCAGGCCGAACAGGATTCGGGCGAGTTTGGAGGAGGATTGGGTTGTGCCGGTCATAGGTACGATTTGTATGGGGTGCGAAAAATCTGAAAGTGCAGTGCGATCAATATGTAGGAGCTGGCCTGTGTGGGAGCTGGCTTGCCTGCGATGGCATCGCCTCGGTCCACCTGATACACCGAGGCGCCTGCATCGCAGGCAAGCCAGCTCCTACACAAGCCAGCGCCTACACCAGCAGGGGATCAGGCCAGTTCTGGGGCGCTAGCGTACGCCTGTTCCAGCAACACGGTGAAGCGTACGAATGCATCCACCGCACCTTTTTCCGCTGCCGCTTCTTCTTCGGCGCTCAGTTCCAGGCCGTCGAGGGTACGGGTGAAGCTCTTCCAGCCTTCGGCACGGCCACCGGCTGGTTCGCCCAGGTGGCGGGCACCGAAGGTTTCGCTCAGGCCCAGGCCGACGGCGCGCTTGATCAGGAACGCAGCGCCAAGCTTGGAACCTTCGGACACGAACAGCCAGCCCAGGGCTTGGGCCTTGCTCGGGTTCTGCACGGCACCGGCCACAGGGGCGGGTACTTCGGTTTCCAGGTCGGCCAGGTCCAGTTTGGCGGCTTCGGCGCGGCAGCGCTCGGCCAGGTCCGGGAACAGCTTGATCAGCTCGGGATCGTTGTACAGCGCCACCAGTTCCGACTGGAACAGGTACTGGGCGACGACAAAACGGGCGAAGTTGGCCTGGGTTTCGAACGGGGCGTGGGCCTTGACTAGTGCGTCGAGCTTGGTATGTGGCTCGTTGGTGATCTGGTTCAGGCGCTGGGAGCGCAGGCTTGCACGTTCTGCGGTGGTGGAAGCGGTCATGGGATGTCCTTGAGAAGGAAAAGCGCCTTATTGCCAGGCTGTTATTACTAGACGAACAAGAAGACGCGTCACAGTAAAAAAACCTCACCCCGCTGGCGATAAATCCGGCGGGGTGGGGTTGCAGGGATCAGATGTCCCAGATCAGGTTGATCGCGAAGTTGCGACCGGGCTGGGTCAGCCGGTCCAGGCTGGCCGGCGAGGTCACGCCGGCTTCACCCACACCGTCGTAGCTGCGCACGTCATCCCAGTTCCAGTATTTCTTGTCGGTCAGGTTGTACAGGCCGCCGTTGACGGTCAGATCGTTGGTGACTTTGTAGAAACCCGTCAGGTCGACGATGCCAAAGCCCGGGGTCTTGAACGGGCCGTTGGCGGTGATGCCGTCCGGTGCAAAGAAGGTGGTGCTGTCCACTCGATTCTGTTGCTTGACCAGGGTCCAACTGACCAGCGCACCGTAGTTATCCTGGTCGTAGCCCAGGCCAAACACACCCTTGAGCGGGTTGACGCTGTTCAGCGGCTGGCCGGTTTCGTCATTGCGACCGTGGGCGTACGCAATCGCGCCTTTGGTGTACAGGCCTTGCGGTGCGCCGAAGGCGTCCAGGTTCAAGCGGCCTTTGACTTCCATGCCCTTGATGGTGGCGCGCTTGATGTTGCCTGGCTGGAAGATGGTGCCAGACGGGCCCAGCGCGGCGTTGTCTTCGTCGATGAAGTCGCGGTACTTGTTGTAGAACACCGCGACGTCGAAATTACCGGCGTCGAAATTGCCACGAATCCCGGTTTCATAGCTCTTGCTGGTTTCCGGCTTGAGGTTGGAGTTGGGCTCGACGACATAGCCTACATCCAGGTTTTCAAAGCGGCCGTACAACGCTTTGGCCGATGGTGTGCGGAAACCTTCGGCGTACTGGCCGAACCAGGTGTATTGCTCGGTCAACGCGTAGGTCACGCCGAGTTTCGGCGAGAAGCGGTGCCAGGTTTTATTCGAGTCGTCGTGGGGAAACTTACGGTCCGGGTCGGTGGTGTTGAGGAACTCTTCAGTCAGCTTGGGTTTGAGCTGGATGTAGTCGTAGCGCAGGCTGGGCAGGAAGGTCCAGTCATTCCAGCTGATCTGATCCTGGGCGAACAGCGCGTAGCTGTTGATGGTCGGGTCAGGGAAGTCGCTGGCTTTTTTCACGCTGTCGCTGGGCGATGGGCTTGGGGCTCCGATGGCCGTACAGCCGGCACCGACAGCCAGGCAGGTCGCCGCGCCTTCGCGCGAACCGGTGACTTTCTGTTGCTTGATCGTGGTGCCATAGGTCACGACATGATCGGTGTCGCCGATGGCGAAGGCTTTGTCCAGTTGGGCGTCGAACACCCACTGTTTTTCTTCGTAGAGAGTGTCACGGGTACGCAGCACGCGACGGCCCACCTGATAGATCTCGGCGGTGGACTGGTCGGTCTTGGCGATCTGGTAGTTGAGGCTGGTCTTGATGTGGTCGGCAATCGGCGAGTCCAGTGCAAACTTGTTTTCCAGGCCAAAGCGTTCACGGGTGATGGTGTCGTTGCCGCGACGGTCACGGTACATATTCATGCCCTGGCCTTCGATGAAAATCCCGCCCACTGCGCTTTTCTGGTTGATGTCGCGGTCGTCCTTGTACTTCTCGTAGGTCAGGCCCAGGCGGTTGTCTTCGCCATAGTTCCAGCCCAGCTTGGCCAGCACGTTGGTGGTGCGCACGTCTTCGGGGTTGGCGCCGGTGCGGGCCAGGCCGGTGGCGTTGTTGCCGTCATAGGATTCCATCTCGTGGCCATTGCGCTGGCTCAGGTGCAGCAAACCGTCAAAGTCCTGCACGCGCCCGGCGACGGTGCCGGAGGTCAGCCAGCTTTCGTCGGCTGAGCTGTAGCCGGTCTTCAGGCGCGCGCCAACGTCCTGGCCGGGCTTGATGATGTCGTCCGGGTCGAGGGTGAAGTAGCTGACGGCGCCGCCGATGGCGCTGCTGCCGTACAGGGCCGAGGCCGGGCCGCGGATGATCTCGACGCGCTTGACGATTTCCGGGTCGACATAGTTGCGACGGGTCTTGGCGTACGGGCCGTTGAAGAAGTTGTCCGGGACTTCTACGCCGTCCACCTGGGTGAGGATGCGGTCACCGTCGATACCACGGATGTTGTAGCCCGAATTACCGGAGCGGGTGCCGGCACCGCCCACCGAGACACCGGGCTCGTAGCGCACCAGTTCGCGGATGGTGTTGACGTTCTGGCGGTCCAGTTCCTCGCGCTCATGCACGCTGACGGTGCTGGGCACGCTATCGACCGCCTGTTCTGTACGGGTGGCGCTGATGGTCATTTGTTGCAGGGTGATGGCACTCCCCGCCGTGCGCTTTTCCAGGACGATGTTGTTATTGCCCAGTTTGCGGTAGTTCAGATTGGTCCCCACCAACAGCCGGTCCAGGGCCTTTTCCGGGGTCAGCGAACCGCGCGCGCCGGGGGAGGAAACCCCTTGGCCCAGTTCGGCGGGCAGGCCGATCTGCCAGCCGGTGACGGCGGTAAAGGCGTTGAGTGCCGATACCAGGGGTTGCTGCTCGATGCTGAAAGTGTAATTGGCGTGGCTGCGCGCAGCGGGTTCGGCCGCATTGGCCGTGAGCACCGGGCTGCCGGCCAGCAGGATCGCGGCGGTCAGCAGGCACAGCGTGGGCGAAGAGGACCGGCGGTTGAAACGAGAGGACATCGAGAGCGCTCCGAGGGACGAGTCTTATAGTTGCGAGCCTGAATCAAATAGGAATCAGTTGCATTGGCTAAGACGAGACGTACCAGCAGGGGCTATCGAGTAAAAATAATTATTCTCAGTTGAGAATTACTAGCGCCGGGAATTCCGAGAGCTTGGCGGAGGTGATGTGGGCCAGGGAGCGCACCACGTCCAGCGGCTGGTCCAGGCGGTAATTGCCGGTCACGGCGACGCTGGCCAATTGCTCATTGGTATTGACGATCCAGCCGGGGTAATAGCGCCGCAGCTCAGCCAGCACCTCGCTCATCGGGCAGTTTTCAAAGATCAGCCGGCCCTGGACCCACGCCAGTTCCTTGGTGGCATCGAGCTTGGCTGGCTGGCCGAAGCCCTTGGGGCCGACGCGGATGCTCTCGCCGGCACTCAGGCGCACCCGGTTGTTGCCGAAAGTGGTGCTCAGGTCGACATCCCCGCGTTGCACCTGGACCTGCGCCTCACCGTTGAGGTAGCGCACGGCAAATGCCGTATCGCTGACGCTGGCGCGCACCGGGCCGGCGTCGATTTGCAGGGGCAGGCCGCGGTTGGCGGCGACTTCGAAAAACGCCTCGCCCTGATACAGGCGGGCAATGCGCTGATGCTCGTCGATGGTGCTGGAAAACGCCGAATTGGTATTGAGCAGTACCTTGGAGCCGTCATCCAGTTGCAAGCGCTGGCGCTCACCGACCACGGTCAAATGGTCGGCTTGCAGGCGTACCGGCAGGTTGCTGAAGCTGAACAGCCCGAGCAGCAACACCGCTGCTGTGGCCAAGGGCTTCCAGTGCGGCTTGATCCGCCGCCAGGCGCTGGGCTTGCGTGGTGCATTGAGGGCCACGGCGGCGCTGTGCACGGGCGCACCGCCCCAGGCGGCCTGGGCCTTGGCGAAGGCTTGGGCGTGACTCGGGTCGGCATCCAGCCAGGCCTGGAACTCGGCTTGCTGCCCAGGCTGCGGGCACTGCAACGCGATCAGCCAGTCGAGGGCTTGGTCCATAGCCGCATGTTGCAACACCTCATGAGCCAGCTCATGGGGATGCAGTTTGTTCGGGTCCGTCACGGTGTTCCTCGGGTCTTCGCCACGTTTTATTCAGTGTCTTGCGTATTTTTGCGACATTTCTGTCGGCTTGTCCCGACAAAGCTTAAGGGTGATCGAGTCGTTCGGCCACACCTATGCAGATGGCCATGATCAACTTCAGTTCCTTTTGCACGGTGCTCAAGGACACTTGCAACTGGTCGGCGATCTCTTGATAGCTGCAGCCGTGCAGGCGGCTGAGGATAAAGATCTGCTGCTGACGGGCGCTCAACTGCCCGAGGCTGACGCTCAGGTGCTCCAGCAATTGCTCGGCGTGGGCGGCATCTTCAGGGGTGGTGACTGGGGAGGCGACGCTTTGCAGAACGTCCATCGGGACATCTTCCTGCAAGGTGCGGGACTGGATCCTGCGCGAGCGCAGATGATCCAGAGCCAGGTTGCGCGCGGTCTGGAACACGAAAGGTTCGAGGTGATCAATCGGTCGTTCGCTGAGGGCCCGCGTCACGCGCAGGTAGGTTTCCTGCAACAGGTCCTCGGCGGTGCTGGGGTTGTTCACCATCCGCTGCAGGGTTCGCAGCAGCACCAGCCGTTGGCTGAGGAAGACTTGATTGAAGCGAGATAGGCTCACGGGGGTACCAGACCGATAGGCAGTTAATGATAATGCTTATCATCAACGCAAATGGCAAGTATCACTTTGCTGCAATCTGCTCAACCCTGTAGGAGCGAGCTTGCTCGCGAAGATCGTCAACGATAACGCTGGCATCCTGAATGAGCGTGGCGCTTTTGCGTTTCTCGCGAGCAAGCTCGCTCCTACAGTGATCGGGTCGATCAGGTGTTCATTGGGTTATTCGGCGTTACACAGCGCCAGGCAGTTATCCAGCATGCGGTTGGAGAAGCCCCATTCGTTGTCGTACCAGGCCAATACCTTGAGCAGCTTGCCGCTGGACTTGGTGTGGTTGGCGTCGAAGATCGACGACAGCGGGTTATGGTTGAAGTCACTGGAAACCAGCGGCAAGGTGTTGTAACCGAGGATTTTCGAGTGTTGGCTGGCTTCCTTGAGCAGCGCGTTGACCTCATCGGCCGTGGCTTCTTTTTTCAATTGCACGGTCAGGTCCACCAGCGACACGTTGATCACCGGCACTCGCACCGCCATGCCGGTCAGCTTGCCTGCCAGTTCCGGGAGTACCAGGCCCACCGCTTCGGCGGCGCCGGTCTTGCTTGGGATCATGTTCTGCGTGGCCGAACGGGCGCGGTACGGGTCGGTGTGGTAGACGTCGGTCAGGTTCTGGTCATTGGTGTAGGCGTGGATGGTGGTCATCAGACCGCTTTCAATGCCCAGCTCGCGGTGCAGCACTTGGGCGACAGGCGCCAGGCAGTTGGTGGTGCAGGACGCATTGGAGATGATCTGGTGCGATTGACGCAAAATGTCATGGTTCACCCCGTAGACCACGGTCGCATCCGCGCCCTTGGCCGGGGCAGAGATGATCACCTTGCGCGCACCGGCGCTAATATGGGCGGCAGCCTTGTCACGATCGGTGAACAGGCCGGTGCATTCGAACACCACGTCGATCTTGTGTGCAGCCCACGGCAGGTCGGCGGGGTTGCGAATGGCACTGACGGCAATCCGGTCGCCATTGACGGTCAGGCTTTCCTGATCGTGAGCGACCTCTGCATCGAAAGTGCCATGGACGGTGTCGTATTTGAGCAGATGGGCATTGATCGAACTGTCGCCCAGATCGTTGATGGCGACGATCTGCAAATCCTGGCGGTAGCCTTGGGTATAAAGTGCGCGCAGGACGTTGCGGCCAATGCGGCCAAAACCATTGATTGCAATTCGAAGAGTCATTTGAAAGCGCCTGTCGTCGATTTGTTGTAAGAATTACAAGATTATTCGCATAAAAATAGAAAACAAGCCTTTTTAGTGGCAATATTTTGTTCAATCTACAACGAGTGACCTGAATCAACTGGTCCGATTGGTCAAGTAACTCCCTGCCAACCTCTTCGCGGCGGGCTTTTGACCAGCATAGACACTCAGGTCGCCACATCCGTTAGCCTGGAGTTCTACACATGCATCCCCGCGTACTTGAGGTCACCGAACGCCTTATCGCCCGCAGCCGGGCAACCCGTGAGGCGTACCTTGCGCTGATTCGCGGCGCGGCCAGCGACGGGCCGATGCGCGGCAAGCTGCAATGCGCCAACTTTGCCCACGGCGTGGCCGGATGCGGCACCGAAGACAAAAACAGCCTGCGAATGATGAACGCTGCCAACGTGGCAATTGTTTCGTCATATAACGACATGCTCTCGGCGCACCAGCCCTACGAACATTTCCCGGAACAGATCAAGAAAGCCCTGCGCGAGGTT
>Ga0265296_1001804_pt1 | contig 23120 bp, 26 predicted proteins | sample MunlanPumphouse1_FD_189073 | JGI IMG/M metagenome (GOLD analysis project Ga0265296, IMG submission 189073) | Groundwater microbial communities from a municipal landfill in Southern Ontario, Canada - Pumphouse #1 | ecosystem: Environmental > Aquatic > Deep subsurface > Groundwater | place... | reverse complement strand
GATATCGCCGCACACGGGATTGCCGACGTAGCCGATCCCATCCGGGTTCTCCATTTCACCCACATTGCGCGGGTGCTTGAAATGGTCCATCACCTTGGTACTGTATTGACCGGCCATTACTTTCCTCTCCTTTTTTACTAACTCATCCCCTATCCCCTTCTCTTAGAAAGAGAAGGGGTACCAATGTATTAACTATTCGATCCTCTCCCCCTCTCTTTTTAAGAGAGGGGGTTGGGGGGTGAGTTAATTCTTCTTTCCTAACGGGGACATGGAACGGAGCCGTTCGACTATCGTTTTAAGCTCTGTGACCGTCCGGTCGATCTCTTCTTCGGTCGTCTGCTTACCCAGCGAGAAACGCAAGGAACCGTGCGCCACTTCGTGGGTCAAACCGATCGCCAGCATGACATGGGACGGTTCCAGCGAACCCGAGGTACAAGCCGAGCCGGTCGAAGCCGCGATCCCTTCCATATCGAGGCTTAGTAACATCGATTCCCCTTCGATATAGCGGACGCTAACGTTGACGTTATTCGGCAGGCGCTCGGTCGGATGGCCGTTTAATTGCGTATCCGGGATGGCTTCTAGTATCCCCTTGATCATTTTGTCGCGCAAGCCGGCCATCTTTTTGGCGTCAGCTAACATTTCGCCTTTAGCCAGCTCCGCCGCCACTCCGAAACCGACTATACCCGGGACATTTTCCGTCGAAGCGCGCCTGTTCCTTTCCTGGCTCCCGCCATGGAGGAATGGGGTCAAGCGAGTCCCCTTGCGAATATAAAGCGCCCCTACTCCCTTAGGCCCATACAGCTTGTGGGCGGAGATCGAAAGGAGATCAACCCCCAGCTCATTAACATTAACCGGAATATGGCCCACAGTCTGGACCGCGTCGGTGTGGAAATATATTTTCCGTTTTCCATCCTTGGTACCTGGTACCAGGTACCTGGTACCAGCGTCCCTCACTACTTCCCCGATCGCCTTTATCGGCTCGATCGTCCCCATTTCGTTGTTGGCGTGCATGACCGAGACCAGGATAGTCTTAGCGGTGATCGCTTTAGCTACAGCATCAGGATCGACTAGCCCATATTTGTCGACCGGCAGGTAAGTTATCTCAAAACCGTGCTTCTTGAGGAATTCACAGCATTTGGAAACGGCATGGTGCTCGATTGCGGTGGTGATGATATGGTTCCCGTTCTGCTGATTGGCAAAAGCGATACCTTCAATTGCCTGGTTATCGGCTTCCGTCCCGCCGGAGGTAAAAACGATCTCGTCCGCCGCGCAACCGATCAGTCCGGCAACCTGCTCCCGCCCCTTTTCCACGGCCGCCCTGGTCTCCTGGCCAAAAGAGTGGATCGATGACGGATTGCCGTACTTTTCGCTGAAATACGGCAGCATTGCCTCCACCACTTTGGGATCAGTTGGCGTAGTCGCCGCGTGATCGAGATAGATCCTATTCATTGGGAGTAAACCCCTCATTCATGCTCCCTGACCGGTAACCTTTCAGGTCAAGTGTGACATAAAGATAACCGAGCTCCTCGAATTTTTTGACGATCTGGTCCATCGTTTTCTTGACCAGGACCTGGCCGACCGTGTCGTTATCAACCTCGATCCGGGCGATCTGGTTATGATGGCGAACGCGGAGTTGGCCAAAGCCCATCGCCTTCAGGAATTTCTCCCCTGTGCCGACCATTTTCAGCACCGCTTCATCCAGCCGCGTCCCGTAAGGGATGCGCGAAGCAAGACAAGCCATGGAAGGTTTATCCCAGGTCCGCAAACCGGCCGCTTTCGACAACTCCCTGATCTCCTTTTTGGTCAATTCCGCCTCTTGGAGCGGACTGCGGACGCCAAACTCCTCTTTGGCCCGGCTCCCCGGCCGGAAATCGTTGAGGTCATCGGCGTTGGAGCCGTCAACGACCCAACTGATCCCGTTCTCTTGCGCCAGCTGTTTCATCTTGGCAAAGAGCTCTTTCTTGCAGAAATAACAGCGTTCCCGGCTGTTGGCGACAAAGTTCTCGTCCGAGAACTCCTCGGTCACGATCTGTCTGACCCGAACCCCCAGCTCATCGGCCACCCGGATAGCATCCTCGACCTCTTCCATCGGATAGGTCGGTGATTCGGCAATGCAGGCCAGCACATTGTCCTTCCCCAACGCCTCTTTAGCCGCGTAAAGGAGATAAGTGCTGTCCACCCCGCCGGAAAAAGCGACTAATACTTTGCCCAATGCAGTCAGGACCGTCTTAAGTTTGTTTTCCTTCTCTTTTGACATTTTTTGGAAACCTGCGAATGAACTTCGCGGTTTCCAAAAAACCGGGAAACCGACCTGCCTGCCGGCAGGCAGGGACGTTCAGTCTCTGGTTTCCCGGCTACCTATTAGAAGTGTACCTCAATGGCCCTGGGCGGACAAGGGCGGATGCAAAGTTCGCAGGCAATGCATTTGTCGGCATCGAAAGCGACCTCCATCGTCCGGCGGTCCTTGATATAAAGGGCGCCGGTCGGACAGATGGCGACGCAGGCGCCGCACTGGACGCATTTGTCCCAGTTGACCCGGATATCCTTGGAGAGCGGTTCAACCTTGACCCCCTCACTCTTTAAATAGGTGATCCCTTGCTCGATCTCCTGGGGATCGCCGCTTAACTCTAACGCCATGTGCCCTTCCTGGTCAGGGGTGATGCTCGCCTTGAGAATATTAAAGACCAGGTTATGGTCCTTGATCAATTTAGAGACGAGCGGTTTGTCGATCTTTTCCTTGGGAAAGAGCAAGACAATTTTTTTCGACGCCATGTTAGTTCCCCTCCTTGCCCCGAGAGTAATCGAGGGGCTTGACCGGCCGCTCGTTGAGCGGCTTGAACTTCGGAGCATCGGGACCGCTGGGCAGGTCGGCCACCTTCTCGGTCAGCAGGAATTTCCCGGCTTTGATCTGGCCCTTCAGCTCTTCGGCAATGACCAGGGCGTTCTTATAGCTGGAGATGCCGGCGGTCGGGACTTTCTTCCCGTTGACCTCGATCGACCCGCTCTTCAACTGGGCGTAATTGACCTCACCCAGCACGTCCGGTTTACCTTGCGGATACGCTTCGCTGTAATCGACGACCGCGCACTGGATATCCGCGTCTTTGACCGCGGTATGTTTCACGATCTCCTCGTTCAAGATCGGGATCGGAATACCGATACCAACGTTTAGGGTCGTGCCGTAACCGACAAAGCTGACCCCTTTAAGCCATTTCGGGTTCATCCCTTTCAGGTCGCCGATCACCGCCAGAGTCTGCGCCGGGCGCTTCGGCACCCCGTTCTCCAGACGCGGCGCGTGCGGATTGAATTGGGTCCCCTGCCAGGCCACGTAGCCGATCCCTCCGCCGAGCCAGATCCTTGTCCCAAAGCCGATCGTTTTTAAATAAGGATCGTTGAGCAATGGGGACAACTGCCCGGCACTGCAATAATTGGCATTACCGAGGTTCGGCTTGAGGGTCCCGAGATAGGTGTAGATCGTCTTGCCCGAGAGATTGACCGCCACGTTGTAATTTTGGTAAGCGTTCCGCGTATTGAAGAGGACAGCCTCATTCAGGTCCTTAAGGTTGATCCAGCTGTCGAGATGTTTGCGCGGATAGCAGTCGGTCCCGTACGCCTCGATCTGCAGCCGCACATCCCGGCCGGCCACCAGGTCCTCGACAACGTGCGCGCCGCCGTAAGCGAATTCCCCGGGATGGATCTTGTTGCGCGGGTCGTCACCCGGCAAAGCGGTAGCCCCGACATAAAGGTCGACCGCCGCCCAACCGGTGTAAGCCGGCACGCCGTTGAGCAGTGCCGTCCCGCCCCCCGCCTTGATCTTGGGCTTGGTGTGGCCGAAATTAAAATAAGCGCCGGAGGAACACATCGGGCCAAAAGTCCCGGTCGTTACTACGTCGACTTCCTTAGCCGCGGCCGCCACCCCCTTCTTCTCGACTATCTCAATGATCTCTTCGGCTGTGACCACCACCGCCTCCCCTTTCTTGATCTTTTCATTTATCTCCGCGATTGTCTTTGCCATTTTATTTACTCCTTTATTCCGCAAACAACTCGGTGCTTAAGTAGCGCTCGCCCGTATCGGGAATGATCACCACGATCAGTTTTCCCTTGTTCTCTGGCTTTCCGGCAACTTCCAGGGCTGCCGCGACCGCCGCGCCTGAAGAGATCCCGCAAAGGATCCCCTCTTCTTTGGCCAGGCGCCTGGCCGTGCGCATCGCGTCTTCGTTTCCGACCGGAATGATCTCATCAATGATTTTCATGTTTAAAACTTGCGGCACAAAGCCCGCCCCGATCCCCTGGATCTTGTGGGGGCATGGGCTCCCGCCCGAGAGGACCGGCGAATCTTTCGGTTCAACGGCCACGATCTTGACCGCCGGCTTCTTTCCTTTTAAAAATTCACCCACGCCGGTGATCGTGCCGCCGGTGCCAACGCCGGAGATAAAGATGTCCACCTGGCCGTCGGTATCCCGCCAGATCTCCTCCGCGGTCGTCTGCCGGTGGATCTCCGGGTTGGCCGGATTATTGAACTGCTGCGGCATAAAAGAATTCTTATTTTTTTTGGTCAGTTCTCCAGCTTTCTCGATCGCTCCCTTCATCCCCTTTGCCCCCTCCGTTAGGACAAGCTCGGCGCCGAGCGCTTTGAGCAAATTACGCCGTTCCACGCTCATTGTCTCCGGCATGGTCAGGACCAGCTTGTAACCGCGGGCGGCGCAGACAAAAGCCAAAGCAATGCCGGTATTACCGGAAGTCGGCTCAAAAATGGTCGTTTCTTTATTGATCAGCCCTTGCCGTTCCGCCGCCTCGATCATGGCGACCCCGATCCGGTCTTTCACGCTGGAACAGGGGTTATAGCTTTCCAGTTTTGCCGCGATCGTGGCTACGGCAGACGCGGCGATCCGATTCAGACGGACCAGCGGAGTGTTCCCGGTCAGTTTGGTTATATCGTCAGCGATCCTGGTCATTTGCCACCTCCTAAATACTGTAGGTCAAAGCCAGGTCTTTTTGGCGCGCCCTTAAAGTCAGCTCAGCCAGCGTCACGCGCGTCAGCTGTGCCGTGAGATCAGACTGGACCTTGGCAAAAGCCTCAAAGATTATCGGCGTTTTTTTCATTTTTTTATTGGCCAGTTCGAGCGGGCCTTCCAGGGCTTCAATGACGTTAAGCAGGGTGATCTCGCTCGGTTTTTTCCCTAACAAATAACCGCCGTGTTTCCCCCGAATACTGCTGACCAGGCCCGCTCTTTTCAGGATCAGCAGAAGTTGCTCCAGGAACCTGATCGGGATCTTTTGCTCCGCGGCAATATCCTTGATCTGGACCTGCCCGCCCCCGTAATTAAGGGACAAGGCCAGCATGGCCTGGAGCCCGTATTGGACTTTAATGGAAAACTTCATCTGATGATATTTTAACAAGTTAATTGATTTAGTCAAGATACAACAACCCCATCTTGACTATCTTTGGCGAGATTAATTAGTTTTCTTTATGAAGACTCTATATAGCCCGTCTTTTTCTTCGCCGCCCAAGTATTCCTGGCCGGTCGCTTTGCACCAGGCCGGCATATCCGTTTTTATCCCCTCGTCAGTAGCAATGACCTCCAGGACCTGGCCAACTTTCAGGCGCTTGATCTGTTCCGCTGTTTTGATGATCGGCAGCGGGCAAAGCAAGCCGAAACAATCGAGTTTATCGTCCGCTTGCATGGTTTTTCTCCTTATATGAAATAGCTGACTTTCCCCTCTCTCGCCCCCTGCAGGAAGGTCGCCGCCCCGGCAAAAGAATCGACCTCGGCAATAAAGTCATCTTTCGCGAACCCCATAAAGCTGAAGGTCGTAGTGCAGGCGACCAATTTGACCCCCTGCTCCTTGGCCAGTTTGACGAATTCCTCGATGCTAGGGACCTTGGAGTTTTTCATCATGATCTTCATCATCAGCGGGCCCATTCCCAGCATATTGAATTTAGAAAGCGGCAGCCGGTCCGCCCCTCCCCGGTTCAGAAAATTCATCATTTTTTGTAAAATGTTCTTGCCGCTGGTCAGTTTTGGCCGGCGCAGGACGTTCAACCCCCAAAAAGTAAAGAACATCGTGACTTCCATCCCCATCGCAGCCGAGGTCGTGGCCAGGATAAAAGCCGCCAGGACCTTATCGAGGTCGCCGGAAAAGACGACAATATTAAACTTCTCCTTGTCCATTTCAGCGCCTCCCTAACGGGGACATTTCCCGTAACCGCTGCACGATCGGCGGAAATTTGGCCAGCACATAATCGACTTCTTCTTCAAAATTATCTTTGCCCAGCGAAAAGACCAGTGAACCATGCACATCCGCCGCGTTAACGCCCAGCGCCAGGACGACGTGGGAAGCTTTCAGCGCTTTGGAAACGCAGGCCGAGCCGGTCGAAACGGCGATCCCTTCCATATTTAAGAACATCGACATCGATTCGCCCTCAATATATTTGACGTAGCCGCTGGCATGGCCTGGCAGACGCTGCGTCGGATGGCCGGTGACGAAATAATCCTTGATCTTTTCCGGAATGCTCCGTAATAGCTTGTCGCGCAGGGGCATGAGCTTTGCGGCGCGGGCAGCCATTTCCGCCTGGGCCAGTTCCGCCGCTTTACCCAGACCGACTATTCCGGGGATATTATGGGTGCCGGCCCGTTTCCCCTCTTCTTGCGTTCCGCCCAGAATAAAAGGCAAGATTCTGGTCCCTTTTTTCAGATATAAAGCGGCGATCCCGGTCGGCCCGTAAAAGAGGTTGGCCGAAAGGGTCAGCGCGTCCACTCCCAGGTCGCCGACATTGACCGGTATCGTCCCCGCCGTCTGCACCGCATCAATGTGAAATATTATCTGTGTTCCGTGTTCTGTGTTCCACGTTCTAATAACCTTCCCTATCTCCGCAATCGGCTCGATCGTGCCGATCTCATTGCTGGCGTGGGTCAAAGTAACCAGAGTGGTCTCCGGGGTTAGCGCTTGCGCCACTGCTTGAGGGTCGATCAAGCCGAATTGATCCACCGGCAGATAGGTTACCTTATACCCTTCTTTCTCCAATTCCTTGAGCGGATAATGGACGGAAAAATGTTCGATCGCCGAAGTAATGACCTGCTTCCCTTTCTTCTCATTGGCCCGGGCGATCCCTTTTATTGCGCAATTGTTCGACTCCGAGCCGCAAGAAGTAAAAATGATCTCCTCCGTGTTCGCTCCGATCAAGGCCGCCACTTTCTGCCGGGCCTCTTCGATCGCGGCGGCTGTTTTGGCCCCAAAATCGTGGAGATTGAGGGGGTTGCCATACGTTTCGCGCAGATGGGGCAGCATCGCTTCAACTACCCTGGAGTCGACCGGGGTATTGGCCATATTGTCAAAATAGACTTGTTCAATCACTTATTATCCCCCCTTTTTTATTCATGATCTTTACTATTTCCATCGCCCAGAGCGGGAAGGAAGAAAGTAAGATCACCAGCAGCCAATGCGTTCCCAGGATCGGATCGGTCTTAAATATTCCCTGCAAAAATGGGACATAAACCACCGCCATCAGCAATAAGAAGGAGACCAGGCAAGCATACAACAGATTTAGATTGCTGAAAACACCTAACTTGAAAATCGACTCGGTCTGACTGCGGCAATTGAAAGCGTGAAATAATTGCGCACAGGCCAACACCACAAAGGCCGCGGTCCGGGCGTGCGCCAGTGATTCTCCGGCCGATAACATATAAGCAAAAGCCAGCAGGGCGCAAACCGCCATAAAAGCGCCCTGCACCAGCATTAAGACTGTTCGGCGCACGGTCACGACCGGCTCATGAGTTGGGCGGGGCGGCCGATTCATAATATCCGGAGTAACCGGGTCCATCCCCAGGGCCAGAGCGGGAAAACCATCGGTTACCAGATTAACCCACAAAATGTGGATAGGCAGCAACGGCACCGGCAGGCCGAACAGCGAAGCAATGAACATTATTAGTATCTCACCCGCGTTACAGGAAAGAAGGTAGTGCACAAACTTGCGGATATTGCCGTAAATTCCCCTCCCCTCCTCCACCGCCGCCACGATCGAGGCGAAGTTATCGTCCGTGATCACCATATCCGAAACCTCTTTCGTCACGTCAGTCCCGGTTATTCCCATCGCCACCCCGATATTCGCTTCTTTCACCGCCGGAGCGTCATTGACGCCGTCCCCGGTCATGGCCACCACCTCACCAAGGCTTTTCCAGGTCCGGACGATCCTTAATTTGTTTTCCGGGGAAACCCGCGCATAAACCGTGATCTGGCGAACTTTTCCCTGGAATTCTTCAGCCGATAATTGATCCAGCTCTTCACCCGATAAAGCCAGCTCTCCCTCTTTCATGATCCCCAGCTCCCGGGCGATCGCGACCGCGGTGTTTTTGTGGTCGCCGGTTATCATGATGGTTTTTATTCCCGCGGTACCGCATTTTCTGATCGCCTCTTTAACCTCCTCCCGGGCCGGATCGATCATGGCGACCAGGCCCACAAAGACCAGTTCTTTTTCCACAATAGCGACTTCATATTTCGCGGGAGCTTTTTCAAAGACTCGATAGGCGACCGCCAGGACCCGTAAAGCCTGATCGGCCAGATCGGCGTTCGCCTGTATGATTTTTTGTTTATCTTGATCGCTCAAGCTTCTGCGCACACCCTGCTCTTCAATCCCTGTGCAATCCTTAAGCAGAATATCCGGCGCGCCTTTCACGAAAGCGTAAAGACGCCCTTCTTTTTCGCGGATGATCGTCATCTTTTTTCGTTCCGGGTCAAATGGTATTTCCTCGGTAAATTGATATTCCTCTTCCAATTTGATTTTGTGTAAACCAGACTTGGCCGCGGCAACCAGGATCGATCCTTCCGTAGGATCACCTAAGATCTTATCCCTTTTCAGCTCCGCACCGTTGCAAAGCACTCCGCAAAGAAGCGTTTTTTGCAAACCGGGATAAGCCGCGGGAGAAATCGTTTTTCCGTTGATCAGGAATTCTCCTTTGGGCTCATAGCCAACCCCGCTCACGTTAATAATGGCGCTGTCCGCAAAGATAACTTTTACGGTCATTTCGTTCTTGGTCAGGGTGCCGGTTTTATCCGAACAGATAACTGTGGCGCTGCCCAGCGTTTCAACCGAAGGGAGTTTTCGGATCAAGACATGGCGTGTAACCATGCGCTGCACTCCCAGCGCCAACGCTATGGTCACCACCGCCGGCAATCCTTCCGGGATCGCCGCCACCGCCAGACTGACAGAAGTCAAAAGCACGTTTATCATTTCCCCGCCACGCCAAACTTCCAGGGCAAAGACCAGGCCCACCAATACAAAGCACAGGTAAACGATCCATTTGCCGAACTGTTCCAACTTTTTCTGTAGCGGCGTTGCTTCGGTTTCTATTGCCTGGATCATTCCCGCGATCCGGCCCAGTTCGGTCTTCATTCCGGTTTCAACGATTATGGCGCGGGCTTTCCCGGAAACCACCGAGGTTCCCGTATAAACCATGTTTCCCCTGTCCGCTAATGGCAATTCCTTTTCTTCGAGCTGACGCGAAGTTTTTGCGACCGGCATGGACTCTCCCGTCAGGCTGGCTTCCTGCACCGCGAAGTTTGGCGCGGTATAAACTAAACGGCCATCTGCCGGCACAAGATCGCCGGCCTCTAACTCGACCAGGTCCCCCGGCACCAAGCCTGAAGAAGGAATAATTTTCTTCTGTCCGGCACGAATTACTTTTGAGGTGGGACTGGAAAGTTTCTTTAGTGCGGCCAGCGATTTTTCCGCGCGATATTCCTGAACAAACCCTAAAATAGCATTCACAAAAACGATAGCAATGATGGCGGCGGCATCGATCCATTCCTGAAGAAAACCGGAGAGCAGAGCCGCACCGATCAAAACCCAGATAATAAAACCCTTGAACTGTTCCAGGAAGATGGCTAGAGGCGAAGCAGTTTTATTCTGTTTGAGTTGATTGGGCCCAAAACTAACCAGGCGTTCTTTGACCGCCGCCTCCGTCAGGCCCGTTTTTTCGTCGGTTGCGAGCTGCTGGGCAGCTTCCTCAACCGATTGATCGTAATAATTTCCCGCCGCTGCCATTATAAATGTTATAGGCTAATAAACTCAGCGCATATGATGCATCTGCGGCCTGTCGTCCATCCCCGGCATTTTTATCCCCGGCATTTGGGGCATCGGCTGCATTTTAGACATATCCGGCATCGGCTCAACCACCACCAGTTCACCCTTCATGCCGCCATGCCCGAGCCCGCAAAAGACCGAACATTTGATCTCATATTTTCCGGATTCGCCGGGGATAAAATCCACAATTGTTAATTTTCCTTTTTCAATTTTCTGGTTGATCTTAAACTTATCAATATAGATGCCATGGGCTGCGTCCAGGCTCGTCAGGTATAATCTGACCGGAACCCCTTTGACAACCTCAATTCTATTCGGCAGAAACTCATATTGCCTGGCAATAATTGCTACTTCTCTCGTCGGTTCCGCCGCCCAATTAACGGCCGCCAGGATCAGCAAAAGAAACAAGCCGCCAACAACTTTTTTCATTTCTTTATCCCTCCTTGATCTTATTCTCCAGCAACAGGCGCAGGTCAAAAATCGCTTCCTCTTCACTACCGGTATATTTCTGTAATTTGATATCCGAAATAGATAGGAGAGAATTAACCACCGTTTCAATCTTATCGGACTGATGTTTTATCATTTCCACAGATTTATGAAGCGCGGGATCGGTTGTACCCCGGCAAAGTTCGGCCTGCAGGCTTATGGCCGCATTGGCATTCCTGATGTAATGGGCCACCGTGACTGCCAATTGTTTTAAAGTATTGTAGGCCACCATTTTCCGTTCGATGTCGCCCAGCCCCGCTTCGCCCGCAAGCTTGATGCCGTTTAATTTTTTGAATACCGCCTCGCAGGATTCGGAGCAGAAGGAATATTTCTTTTCCTGATAAGCAAGTTGGGAATGCTCTTCTCCGTCTTTAATCTCCATCCCGCAAATTGGATCTCTCATTTAGCGTATTTCCCCGGGTTCTTCTTAAACTCTTCCGGACAGCCGGGACAGCAAAAATAATAGGTCGTCCCTTTATAAACGGTTTTTAGCTTGGTTTTTGCCGGATCTATCTTTGTTTTAGTCACCGGACATTCAACCAGCCTAGGCAGCTTCTTGGCAACTTCCTTTTTTACCGGCAGCGGCTGTTTCAGCCCTTTCATCGTGTGGGTTGAGGCCTCCGCCAAAACTTGCGAAAACAAAAACATGGCGAGAAGCAAACCCAAACAATATTTAAGATTTTTCATTCCTTCACCTCCGTTTTATTTTTCCAGATAGTATAGATCGCCGGCAGGACCACCAGGGTTAAGATGGTTGATGAAATAAGTCCGCCGATCAGCGGCGCGGCGATCCGTTTCATCACGTCCGAACCGATCCCGACGGCCAACATCACCGGCAACAACCCGAAAATATTGGCACTCACCGTCATCAGTTTTGGACGCAACCTCTGCACCGCCCCTTCCATCACCGCTTCATAAAGATCGGATAAATTGTTCATCTTGCCTTCAGCCTTGCGCCTCGCGTAAGCCTCGTCAAGATAAACGATCATGATCGAACCGGTCTCCGCCGCCACCCCAGCCAGCGCGATCAACCCCACCCAGACCGCGATACTCAGGTTAAACCCAAGCAGGAACAGATACCAAATGCCGCCAACCAAAGCAAAGGGGACCGAAAGCATAATAATTAATGTTTCAATGATCGAGCCGAAGGTGAAGAAATACAAGATAAAAATAGCAAAGAGGGTCAAAGGAATAAAGAGTTTCAGCTGGTCAGCCATTCTTTGCATAAATTCATACTGTCCTGACCAGGCCAGGGAATACCCCGTCGGCAGTGCCAATTTGTCCCGCACCGCCCTTTTGGCCTCCTGCACATAACTCCCGATATCGCGGCCGGCGATGTCAACGTAGACGTAACCCGCCAGCATTCCGTTCTCGTCCCGGATCATGGAAGGGCCGTAACGGATACTGATATCCGCGATTTCCGAGATGGGAATTTGGGCGCCGTTCATGGTGGGCACTAGCACCCGCTTCAAGTCGTCGATCTCTCCCCGCAGCTCCCGCGCGTAGCGCACGTTGATCGGGTAACGCTCCCGGCCGGCGATCACGGTGGAAATATTCTCTCCGCCGATGGCCGACATAATGATCATGTTGGCGTCGTCAACCGTCAGGCCGTAACGCGCCAACTGCTCGCGCTTGAGGTCAAAATCGACAAAATAACCGCCGGCCACCCGCTCGGCAAAGACATTGCGCGTGCCGGGAACTTCTTTCAAGACCCGCTCCAAATGCGTGCCAAGCCGCTCTATTTCCTGCAGATCGGCGCCGTAGATCTTGATCCCGACCGGCGTGCGGACCCCGGTAGTCAACATATCGATCCTGGCTTTGATCGGCATGGTCCAGGCGTTGGACACTCCCGGGATCTTCATCTTTTTATCCAACTCGTCGACGAGCTTTTCGTAGGTCAGCCCGCGGCGCCACAGCTTTTTATCCTTTAAGATCACTGTCGTCTCCATCATGGAAAAGGGGGCTGGATCGGTCGAGGTCGCGGCCCGCCCCGCCTTGCCAAAAACCCGTTCCACTTCGGGGAAAGACTTTATGACTTTGTCCTGGATCTGCAATAATCTGGCCGCTTCGGTCACCGACAGACCCGGCAAAGTGGTCGGCATGTAAAGAATGCTCCCTTCATACAGGGGAGGCATAAATTCAGAGCCCATTTTCAAAAAGACCGGCACGGTGACCAGTATACTGGCCAGCGCTCCGGCGACTACTAAATTACGGTGCTTGATGGACCAAAGGGCGACCGGACGATAAAGCCGGATCAAAAACCGGCTGACCGGGTGCTGGTCTTCCGAAATGATCTTGCCGCGGACAAAGATCATGATCAGCGCCGGGGTCAAGGTTATCGCCAGTAGCGCCGCGAAGAAGATGGAATAATTTTTAGTAAAGGCCAACGGTTTGAAGAGCCGCCCTTCCTGGGCAACCAGAGTGAAAACCGGCATAAAAGCGACCGCCATGACCAGCAGGGAAGCAAAAATGGGTGGACCGACCTCTTTCATGGCGCCGATCATAATGCTTTCGCGCGTCCCCTGTCGCAAACCCTTCGTCCACTCATCCAATCGTTTATGGACATTCTCGACCAACACGATCGGAGCGTCTACCATGTCGCCGATCGCTACCACGATTCCCCCCAGCGACATGATATTGGAGGTCAGGCCCATCCAGTTCATAGGGATAAAGGCGATCAGCACCGCGATGGGGAGCCCGATGATAGGGACCAGCGCCGAAGGGAGATGCCATAAGAAGAAAACGAGCATTAAACTGACAATAATTAATTCCTGGACGAGCGCGTCGCGGACGGTACCGATGGAAGCTTCGATCAGCTCGGAGCGGTCATAGGTGGTTACGATCTTTACCCCTTTGGGCAGACTGGGTTCGATTTCCTTGAGCTTGGCTTTGATCCGGTTAATGACTTCCAGCGCGTTCTCCTTGTGGCGCATGACCACAATGCCGCCGGCTACTTCCCCCTGCCCATCCAGTTCGGCGATCCCCCGCCTCATATCCGGGCCCAAAGTAACATTGGCGATCTGTCCAACGGTCACCGGCACGCCGTTCAGATCGTTACCGACCACAATTTTTTCGATATCCTGGGTGGTTTTAATATACCCGCGCCCCCGCACCATGTACTCTGTCCCGCTCCATTCGACCAATCTTCCGCCGACATCATTATTACTTTTGCGCAGGTTCTCGACGACCTTCATGAGCGGGATGTTATAGGCTAAAAGCGCGCTCGGATTAACGTTTATCTGGTACTGCCGGACAAAACCGCCGACCGAAGCCACCTCCGCTACGCCAGGAACTGATTGTAAATAATAGCGCAGATACCAATCTTGAAAACTGCGCAGGTCGGCCAGAGAGTGTTGGCCCGATCCATCAACCAAGGCATATTGGAAGATCCAGCCCACGCCTGTGGCATCCGGACCTAATTCAGTTTTTACCCCTTCCGGAAGCCGCGGAATGATCTTATTCAAATATTCCAAAACGCGCGACCGCGCCCAATATATGTCGGTCCCGTCCTCAAAGATCACATAAACATAAGAAAAACCAAAGTCTGAAAACCCGCGGATCGCTTTGACCTGGGGAGCGCCCAGCAGGGAAGTGATAATGGGGTAAGTAACCTGATCCTCGATAATATCCGGCGAGCGGTCCCACTGGGAATAGACGATGACCTGCGTGTCGGAGAGGTCCGGCAGAGCGTCCAGGGGAACACTGCGCAGGGCAAAGAACCCGCCCAAAGCCAGCGCCCCGACCAGGATAAAGACGATCGTCCTGTTCTTGGCGCAATATTCGATTATATATTCGACTAATTTTGCCATTGCTTAATGCTGATGTTCGCCGCCACCGGTGGATTTCAATCGTGATTCCGAATCGATCAGGAAATTCCCGGTGGTCACCGCCATTTCCCCTTCCCGCAATCCGCCCAGGACCTCATAGTAACCCGCGGCCTTCTGGCCCAACCTCACTTCACGGCTAATATAATTGCCGTTACCCTTGGCCACAACCACTAATGTCCTTTTGCCGGTATTGATGACCGCTTCTTCAGCGACCGCCAACCGGCTGCCCAGATCGATCTTGAGCTTCACGGTGGCGTACATCCCCGGCTTCAATCTCTGGCCGGGATTTTGGATCTCCGCTCTCGCTTTGGCCGATCGGCTCATGGGGTCCAGCACCGGCGAGACCGCCGCGATCGTCCCGGAGAAGGCTTCCCCCGGAAAAGCAACGGTCTCGATCTCCACCGGAACGCCAGTCTTGACCAACCCCAGCTCATTCTCGTAGATCGTAATATAAACCCAGGTTCGATCTTCGGGCAGGATCAGGTTTTCCTGCGGTTTGCCCTCTGCTTGCAATCTAGCGAGCTGTTCCTCGTCCAGCCCCAGGACCCGCAATCTTTTCTTGCCGGCGTCGATCAAGGTTTCATCGCCCAGACCCAGCGCGCCGATGTATTCCTCCTGCGCCACGTAGAGTTCCGGGTCATAAGCCACCGTCCCGACCGTTCGGACCTCTTTCCAGAGCTGGCGTCGCCCCACCCGTTCAGTCCTGACCCCGACCAGCTTTTGCTCTTCGGGACTGATCGAGATCTCTCCTGCTTGCGCTCCGGGAGCTTTTTCATAGACCGGCACATAGTCCATCCCCATTTCGTCTTTCATCGGTACGGGAGAAGTAACTTGCGGGTTCATCGGATTGCGGTAAAACAGGATATTCTTCCCCAGTTCATGCCCCTGATGCCCGGACTTTTGGGCCGGGGCGCAGCTGACGACCGCCAACACGACCAATCCTAAGATTATGACCAACGCTCCAGTCCTCATTTAATTTCTCCTCCTGTTATCTTCTCCAGTTCTGCCAAGGTCTTGCCATAATTGGCCTGGCTTTCAAAAAGTTTCAGCCTGGCTTCTTTATAAGCCCGCTCGATGTTCTGCAATGTTTGAAAATCGACTTTGCCCGATCGGTAGGCCGTTAAAGCCACTTTCAAAGCCTGAGAACTTTGCGGTACGATCTTATCTTCATAAAGCCGGGCGGTCCGGCGCGCGGCATCCGCCATGACCCGCGATTCCTTGACCATCCAGCGGATCATGTTCCTCATGTTATTGTAGGCTGCTTCGGCCGCTTCTCTTTCGAGCCCCGCTGAATTGACCCCATAGCTCTGCTTCCAGAAATAAAGCGGGACGGAAAAGGAGATCATCGCGTCCCAACCGCCGGAGACTCGCTTTTTAGCTCCTAACATGGTATCCGGAAAAAAATCCATCTTGGAGCGAAGGTGGCCGGCATCCTTTGCCGCCAGCCCGGCTTTCATCGCCAGCAGTTCCGGCCGGTGCTCGAGCGCGTTCTTCTCCAGGGCCGCTGCCGGTTCGATCGTTCCGGGCAGATTGAGTGTAGCCGCTGTTTCGAGCGGCCCCTCATCGCTCCGATTGAGCAAAGCCTTTAGTTTTGCCTCTTTAACCTGCCGCTCCTGCTGCAGCGAAGTTAGTTCATTGTCCATCAGCAAATATTCGACATTGGCCATTAAAACATCCGCCTGGACCGCCTGCCCCACTATGTATTTAGCTTCCGCTGACTTTTTAACCCTGGCCAGGAGCTCTTTTATTTCGGCCATCGCCTCGATCGCGCGATCGGCAAAGAAAAGATCATAATAAGCAGACTTGATTTGAGCGGATATCTCCAGCACTTTTGCCTGGTAGTTGGCCGAAAGCATTGAGGCTTCGGCGTTGGCCATCTGCCACTCGGCGTAAATTTTCCCCGGGAACATGATCATTTGCTCGGCAGTGTACATCTTCATGCCGTCTTCGGGATTGCGCGAGCCGGAGGGGATCTGTTCATACTCTAAACCGACGCGGGGATTATCTAAAGCTAAAACTTGAGGGATTTTGGCGGAGACGGCCTCCTTTTGACTTCTTGCCGCCTGCAAATCAGGGTTCTTTTCGAGCGCGATTCTGACCACATCAGAAAGGGAAAGCTTTTCGGCATAAGCCGCAGAGGTTAAAACGATAATTAATAAAATGATTGGAAATTTAAAATTTCTCAAAAACATCCATAAGCTCCTTGATCTCACGCGTCCCTGTCCCCCGTTTTATCGAAGCGGTCACACAGGTTTTCATGTGGTCCTCAAGGATAAATTTCCCGATGGACGAAAGCGCCGCCTTGGCCGCCGCGATTTGGTTTAGGATCTCAATACAATAGCGCGGTTCCTCTACCATCTTTTTTATCCCCTCAATCTGCCCGCGTACGCGGCTCAAACGATTGGCCAACTGCTTCCGATGCTTACCCGTCAACATACCCCCCTAGGGTATCATAATTACAAACAATGTCAAGCGGATATTTGAAGCGTTTCAATCGCTCTGGAGATATCATGAGGAGTGTTATACTTGCCCAAACTGAACCTCACCGCGCCCAAGGCGGTTTTTGGATCGATCCCCATTGCCAGCAAGACCTTTGAGGGTTCTTTGTGGCCAGCGTGGCAGGCCGATCCCGTCGATAAAGCAACATTTTTCATTTTCAAGAGAAGCTCTTCCGAGTCAACTCCTTCAAAGCTCAAGTTTAAAGTATTGGGCAAACGTTCAGTCAGATGGCCATTCAACTTAACCCCATCAATTTTATCTAACATCCCCCCGTACAATTTTTCTCTTAGGTTAAAAACATGGTTCTGATATTTCTTTAAGTTTTTGGCAGCGATTTCCGCCGCTTTCCCCAGCCCAACAATCGATGCCACATTCTCGGTTCCGGCCCGGCGGCCATTTTCATGGCCTGCTCCATGAATGAGCGGTTCAAGTTTTAAGCCTTTACGAACATAGAGAGCGCCCACCCCTTTAGGCGCGTAAAATTTATGGCCAGCGATCGACAACAGATCAACTTTCAATTTTCTCACTTTGGTCTCTATCTTGCCAATGGTCTGAGCCGCATCGGTGTGAAATAAAATCCCGTATTTTCCGGCGATTTCGCCAATCTCCGTGATTGGCTGGATCGTGCCCACTTCATTATTGGCGTGCATTATTGTAATCAGGATGGTTTTTGATGTGATCGCCTTTTTAACGTCGTCCGGACCAACCATTCCGTACTGATTAACCGGCAGATAGGTAACTTTAAAGCCTTTTCTTTCAAGATAGCGGCAGGGATTAATAATCGCCGGATGTTCGATTTGTGAAGTTATTATATGATTTCCTTTTGCCGTCAATGCTTCCGCAACGCCTTTCAACGCCATATTATTTGCTTCGCTGCCGCCGGAAGTGAAAACAATTTCGGATATTTCGCAGCCTAAAAGGTTTGCCACCCTTTGCCTTGCTTTTTCCACTCCTTCTTTGGCAGCTTTCCCAATAATATGAGAAGAAGAAGGGTTGCCAAAATGCTTTTTGAGATAAGGCAGCATTTCATTCAGCACTTCAGGGTCGATCGGAGTAGTGGCGTTATAATCCAGGTAAATAGTTTTCATAAATTATACGAACCAGGTTTTAAGCAACTTTTCGAACTCCTCTTTGGCTTTGTGGCCAGCCACCGAAGGAGGATTAATTGATATTCGCGGGACCGGGTAAGCATAAAAGTTACCCGAGCCTTCAGCCGCCATTCCATCGCCCGCCTCTATATAACAAACTCCTTTACCGTCAAAGACTGCCCGCGGCGCCTCACCCCGGATATCAGAGGCGATATTACTTGCCACCGCGGCCGCTTGCTCTTCGGCAAAAACCCCGGCTTTGGGCAGCGGTTTAAGGTTAAGGAGCATGATCGAAGCGCTATCGCCAATCACAAAAACACCCGGCAATCGAGTCTCCAGCTCTTCTACATCGGCCAGTACGCGCAAATTCTGGGGGTGAGTCGGGATATAACCGCTGGAGTCGGTGAGGCCGGCTTCAACAATTACCCGGGGAGCACGGTGCGGCGGAACGCCGATCAGCAGATCATAATTTGATTCCTTGTCACCTTCGAAAACTATCTTTTTTGAGGCGCCGTCGATCCGCATTACTTTTTCATTAGGGTGATATTTAATCCCTCGGCCTTCCACCATCTGTCGGAGCATCGCCCCGATTTCCGGCCCGGCCACCGGCATCGGCTGGCTTTCGGGAGTATAAAGGTGGATTTCTGTTTTTTCTCCAAGCCCGCGCTGGCGCATCATTGATTCGATAAGGAGTGCCGCTTCATATGGGGCGGGAGGACAGCGAAAGGGGGTGTTTGATACAAAGATAACAATTTTGCCCCCGTTAAATTGCTGTAATGCGTCGTGCAGTCGCGCCGCGCCAGCCGCGTCAAAAAGGTTGTGAGCATGCGGAGCAAAACCAGGCACCCCCTCCGGATATGACTCGGCGCCCAAAGCAATCACCAGATAATCACCGGTCAGCGTTCCCGCTGAAGTGTGGACTGTTTTATTTTCCGGGTCGATCCGGGTTACTTCGGCCTGGAGCCATTCGATGTCCTGGCGCGCCAGGGCAGAGAGGGGACGTTCAACATCATCGGGATATTTTCTATCCCCGGTCATAACCCAGAGGTTTACCGGGCCAAGAGAGAATTTATCGTTTTTCTCAATAACAACAACACGGTGTTCCGGACCGAGTTGACCTCGCAGTCGAAAAGCGACGGCTAATCCGCCCCAACCACCGCCTAAAACAAGGATTGTTTTACCCATTTTTCTACTCCTTATTAAAAAGTGATGACTTTTAAACTTTCAGAACACCAGCGGGCGAGATCAAGCATCTTGCCAACTATCACCCCTTCAACCAGCTCATCTTCCTTGATCCCCCGGGAATTAACGCAGGTGCCGCAAGCCCTGACCTCCGTTCCCAGGGCTTCTCTGTCCCATACGGCGCGTCATTAATGATGATGGTTATGTTTTCCATTTTTTAAACACCTCTCTTTTTTCTTTCATCTGTTCAAATAGAACCTCCCGCATAAGATCACAGGCCTTCACGATTTTTGGATTAGCGATCCGGTAATAGGCAGTTAGCCCTTCTTTGCGGGATTTAACAATTCCTTTAGATCGCATAACCGAAAGATGCTGAGAGAGATTGGCTTTCAACAGTCTTGTTTCCTTAAGCAGGCGAGCGACCGATTTTTCACCGGAGCGAAGCAGGTCGATTATCTCGATGCGCTTGGAATTGGCCAGCGTTTTGCAGACTTCGGCGTGCAGTTCATAAACTTGTTTCATGGTTTCGATTATTATAAACTATATGGAGAATCCCGTCAAGTGGTTTTTCGCCTTTACAAATTAACCTTAAGCCCCAAACTGATCACATTCGTCCTCTGCCAATCAGCGGTTGCGCTCTGTTTCTGTCTTCGAAGCAGATAGCCAATGATCAGGTCGATATCCCCCGGGCCCTTTGCCGTGTAAGCGATCAGCGATCTCCCCTCGTCAAAGAAGCCCAGCTTAACATTATAAAAAAGCTCATCACTTAAGGTCCAGGCATCTTTCTTAAATTGAAAAAGATTCCGGTATTTTAGCACATCCGGTGAAAGGTCATACTCAAACCGCCCGCGGTTGTTGAAAGAAAACCAGGGAAGATCGGCCTTATAATTCCCGTCCAGGCAGGCCAAACTGCTGGGCGAGAAATCCGCCCCTTTTTTGGCGTAGTTCAGCGCGTAATAAAAACCTAGGTCGACACTTTTGCTTAGCAAGAGGGTCGGCCCGAAATAAGTCCGCCAGTAATACAATTCACCGCCGTTCCTGAAACGTAATTCGGGAATGATATTAAACTTTACTTTTTCTTTAACCGGCAGCTGAAATGCCGCCGGCAACCAAAACTCCGTCTCGGCGAAAACCGCCGGAGCGAGACTCGCGGCGACCAGCAGGAACACCAACCAGGCCTTAACGGTCATAAACCCCTCCTTATTCAATAATATCCCCCACGACCGGCTCGACGATCACTCCCGTCTTTGTTAAATAAGCGATCCCTTTCTCCAAATTATTTTCTTCCCCCGCCAGTTCCAGCACCATTTCACCGATCTTTTCCGTCACCCTGGCGCGTCGTATATTAGGCATGACATCGAATTTCTTGGCCATGGTAAAGATCACCGGTTCTTTGATCAATTTCTGAGAAAAGGTCAATTTTACTAGTCTCTTTTTTATTTTTGCCATATTATTCACCCTCCTTTTTATTAAGTCCGCAAAACAATTCATAATCGATCAATTCCTTGATGGTCGGCTTTTCCCCGCAGATCGGGCAATTCTTATCCCGGGGAACTTTGACCTGGCGGAAGCTCATCTCCAGTGAATTGAAGATGATCAAGCGACCGACCAGCGGCTGGCCGATCCCCAGGATTAGCTTTAAGGTTTCGGTTGCTTGGATTAATCCAATTACTCCGGCCAGCGCTCCCAATACTCCCGCTTCCTGGCAGGAAGGGACGGCGCCAGGGGGCGGCGGCTCGGCAAAGAGACAACGGTAACAAGGCCCCTCGCCCGGCTTAATGACCATCGCCTGCCCTTCAAAACGGAAAAAGGCGCCGTGCACCAGCGTCTTTTTGGCCAGGACGCAGGCGTCATTGACCAGGTAGCGGGTCGGGAAATTATCGCTCCCGTCAACGATAACGTCATAATCTTTGATCACCTCAAGGATATTCTCCGAGGTTAAGCGAAGAACATGAGGAACGACCTTGACATCGGGATTTACTTTCTCCAGCCGCTCCTGCGCCGCTAAAGCTTTCTTCTTGCCAACTTCCTGACTAGAGTACAATATCTGGCGATGAAGGTTATTTAGCTCGACCGTGTCGGAATCGACGATCCCGATGGTCCCCACCCCCGCCCCGGCCAAGTAGGCCGCCACCGGGGAACCGAGACCGCCCGCCCCGATCACCAGGACTTTTCCCGCCAGCAATTTTTCCTGCCCCTTACCGCCGACATTGGGCAGAAGGATCTGCCGGCTGTATCTTTCGATCTGATCTTCTCTTAAGCTCATGATCAACCTCCCGCGATCGCCGGGATGATCGAAACCTCGTCCCCGGCTTTCAAGGCCGTCGCGTCACCCCGCAGGAACCTGACGTCTTCCTCATTAACATAAATATTAATGAAACGCCTGATCCGGCCCTGCTCATCGCAAATCCGCTCGCTAAGGCCGGGAAATTTTTCCCCCAGCTCGGCAATTAGCGCTTTGACACTGACGGCCGAAGTTTCTACCAGTTCTTTTCCCCCCGTCAATTTCTGCAAAGGCTGCGGGATCCTGACTTTGACGCTCATAGATCAACTACCTCCTCGAACGATTTTAGATTCGGCTTAATTGTCACCGGTTGGCCGATCTCGTCGCGCACCGCTTCCTGTGTTTTCAGGCCGTTGCCGGTCACGGCAATGACGATCGACTCGTTTTTCGGGATCACTCCCTGCTTGATCAATTTCCTGGCGACCGCCACCGTGACCCCGCCCGCCGTTTCCGTGAATATTCCTTCGGTCGCGGCCAGCAATTTGATCCCCTCGACGATCTCTTCGTCGCTGACCGCTTCGCCCCACCCGCCCGTTTCCCGCACCGCCTCCAGGGCGTAATAGCCGTCGGCCGGGTTGCCGATGGCCAGTGATTTGGCGATGGTTTTCGGTTTTACAGGTTTGATGATCTCGGATCGCTCTTTGATCGCGGTCACGATCGGGGAGCAACCCTCGGCCTGGGCCGCGTACATTTTGGTTTTCGGCCTGGGGATCAGCCCCAATTTATGGAACTCCTTGAAGGCCTTCCATATTTTGGTAAGCAAGGAGCCGCCGGCGCAGGGAACAATGACATGATCGGGCGCTTTCCAGCCGAGTTGTTCGGCGATCTCGAAACCATAGGTTTTAGAACCCTCGGCGTAATACGGCCGGATATTGACGTTGACAAAAGCCCATTTGTACTTGCCGGCGATCTCCGAACAGAGACGATTGACCTCGTCATAATTCCCTTCCACCGCCACCAGGTTCGGCTGATAGATCAACGTGCCGATCACTTTGCCCGCTTCCAGGTCGGCCGGGATAAAGATGCGGCTCTTTAGTCCGGCGATCGCCGCGTGCGCCGCTACCGCGTTGGCCAGGTTGCCGGTCGAAGCGCACCCGACCGTGTCAAAACCGAGCTCTTTCGCGCGCGACAGCGCCACCGCCACCACCCGGTCTTTAAAAGAGAGCGTGGGATGGCAGACCGAATCATCTTTAATATAAAGTTCCCGCACACCTAATACTTTGGCCAGATTACGCGCCCTGATCAGGGGAGTAAAACCGGAATTCAATCCGTCCGTCGGTTTGCCCTCCAACGGCAGGAGCTCCCGGTATCGCCACAAATTTTTTGGCCGGCCGGCAATTATCTCCCGGGTCAGGTGTTGGGCGACTTTGGCATAATCATAAGCCACTTCCAGCGAACCAAAACAATACTCGCAGACGTACAACGCTTCCTTGGGATATTCCCGGCCGCATTCGCGGCATTTCAGACCTTTGACATATGACATTGCTTAACCTCCCATTAACCCTTACGGATCAAGACCTTGAAATAATCTTCGACCGGCTGGACCGCCAGTATTTCATTGCCGTCGTCCTTAGCGCTCCGCGGCACATTGACGATCGGCTCACCATCGCTTAATATAATTTCCAGGACCTGTCCGGCCGCCAGCTCCTCCAGCTTGAGCTTCGTTTTGACATAATTAA
>Ga0265296_1001801_pt1 | contig 23153 bp, 23 predicted proteins | sample MunlanPumphouse1_FD_189073 | JGI IMG/M metagenome (GOLD analysis project Ga0265296, IMG submission 189073) | Groundwater microbial communities from a municipal landfill in Southern Ontario, Canada - Pumphouse #1 | ecosystem: Environmental > Aquatic > Deep subsurface > Groundwater | place... | reverse complement strand
TCAAGTTTTTGACGCAAAAACTTGTTGGGCTTAATTTTGGGAATTTGCAGATTATCAATAACGGCCTGGATATAAAGTCCGGTGCCGCCAACTAAAAATGGCGTTTTGCCCCTGTTGTGGATTTTTTTAATTGTTTTAATAGCCAGTTTTTTATATTGAGCAACAGTGAATTCTTGGCCAGGATTAACAATATCAACTAAATGGGCTGATGATTTATTAGTGCCAATGTCCATTCCAATATAAACCTGGCGCGAATCAGCGTTAATAATCTCGCCGTTAAATTCTTGAGCTAATTTTTCAGCTATTTTTGTTTTGCCAGAAGCAGTCGGACCCAAAATAACAATTAGTTTTTTGTTCACATTATAATATTATCATAATTTTAAAATCCAGACCAGAAGACTTGACATTTTTTGTGGACTGTTTATAGTAAAGATATGGCTAGAATAAAACCTCAAATTGAAACTTTTGCTCGGATTAAAGTTGTTGGCGTTGGCGGCGGCGGCGGCAACGCTGTTTCCAGAATGGTTCAATGCAAAATCCAGGGCGTTGACTTTGTTGCCATTAATGCTGACGCTCAAGATTTGAATCAATGCCAGGCCAAAGAAAAAGTGCTCATAGGCAAAAATTTGACTAAAGGATTAGGAGCTGGCATGAATCCGGAAATCGGCAGGCAGGCGGCTGAAGAAAACCGCGATGAAATCCATGAAGTAGTTAAGGGCGCGGACATGGTTTTTGTTACCTGCGGCTTAGGCGGCGGGGTTGGCAGCGGTGCGGCATCGGTTGTGGCTGAAGCAGCCCGCGATGCTGGCGCTTTGACAGTTGGCGTAGTGACTAAGCCATTTACTTTTGAAGGATCCCAGCGCAGCCGCATTGCCGAGCAAGCTCTTAAAAATTTAAAAGAAAAAGTTGATACTTTAATTACTATTCCTAATGATAAAATTCTCCAGACAGCTGAAAAGAAAACTTCTCTGCTTGATGCTTTTAGTATGGTTGACGATGTTTTGAGGCAGGCGGTTCAGGGTATTGCTGAACTAATTACCGTACCAGGCATTGTTAATGTTGATTTCGCTGATGTTAAAGCAATTATGCAGAATGCTGGCTCCGCCTTGATGGGCATTGGCCGGGCAACTGGTGAAAATCGGGCTGTTGAAGCAGCGAAATTAGCTATTAACAGTCCTCTTTTGGAACTGTCAATTGACGGCGCTAAAGGAGTTTTGTTTAATATTTCAGGCGGTCCGGATATGGCGATGTCTGAAATCAACGAGGCGGCGGAAATTATTACTGAATCAATTGACAAAGACGCTAAAGTCATTTTTGGCGCAGTCATTGACAACGCTTTTAAAAAAGGAGAATTCAAAGTAACTGTGATTGCGACTGGTTTTGACGCCCAGCAACCCATTAAAAAAGAAGAAGCAGAACCGATTCGGCAAGCTCAAGCAGAAGAGAAAAAGCCTTTGTTTAGGTCGTTTAGAACCGATTCGATTGAGGTTGAGAACGATGAATTACTTGATATACCAGCTTTTATCAGAAAGAAAATGAAGTAGTTATCCGCAAAAAGCATAAAAATTTGGCAAACCCTTTGTAAACCAATCCCTTACAATAGATGCAACAGAGTGGGATATTTTAATTTTACCCAAAAAACTCGACATAGTATTTAAAATTATGATAGCTTGAAGGTGTTCTTTGACAACAAGGTAGTAATATTCTATAATTTGAATAGGAGGAATCTACTAAAATGGCTCTAAAAATCTACAATACGCTGTCCCGAAAAAAAGAAGAATTTAGACCCCTTGAAGAGGGACGAGTTAATATTTATGTCTGCGGACCAACTGTTTATGATGATGCACATTTAGGACACGCTAGGACATATGTTAATTTTGATACACTTGTCCGTTATCTGCGTTATCTTAATTATAATGTTCTGTATGTGCAAAACATCACAGATGTCGGTCATCTCACAGATGATGCAGATGCAGGCGAAGATAAAGTTATCAAACGCGCTAAAGAGCGGAAAGTGCATCCAATGCAATTAGCAGAGACTTATACGCGTCGCTATTTCGAAGATATGGATGCCTTAAAAGTGCAACGGCCTGATATTTCACCGCGAGCCTCTGGCCATATCCCAGAGCAAATTGAGTTGACAAAAGCTTTGTTGAATAAAGAATATGCTTATGAAGCAGGTGGTTCAGTATATTTTTCTGTAGAAAAGTTTTCAGATTATGGAAAGCTTTCCAGCCGCCGTTTAGAAGAGCAAGAAAAAGGCGCAAGAGTTGAAACTATATCAGAAAAACGTAGCCCGTTTGATTTTGCTCTCTGGAAAAAAGCTGAAACTGAGCATATTCTTCAATGGTCATCGCCATGGGGTAAAGGGTATCCTGGCTGGCATATTGAATGTTCAGCAATGTCTATGAAATATTTAGGTGAAACGCTCGATATTCACGGTGGTGGTCTAGACAATATTTTTCCGCATCATGAAAACGAAATTGCTCAAAGCGAAGCAACTACTGGCAAACAATTTGTTAAATACTGGGTTCATAATGGTTCTCTAATGGTTGAGGGTAAGAAGATGAGCAAATCATTAGGTAATTTTGTTACCGTTAGAGAAGTGTTAGAAAAGTATAATCCAGAGCAATTGCGCTTTTTTATTCTTTCTGCTCATTATCGCAGTCCGCTGAATTATACTAAAAAGGCAGTTGCTGATGCTGCTCAAGGATTACAAGGCCTGCATGAAGTTATGCGTAATTTAAGAGCGAGGATATCTTCAGCTCGATCTAGTGGTCTTGATCAAGATTTTCTTGCGAAAGCAGAAAAAGATAAAAAGAGTTTTTTAGAAGCAATGGACGATGATTTTAATACTGCCAAAGCAATGGGGGTCCTTTTCCAACTTGGCAAAAGCGTCAATTCTTACCTGGATGATCAACCAGAAGCTTCCCGTGAAACCCTCGAGAAGATTGATCAAATCTTTTCGGATTTAGGTGGAGATATCCTAGGTATTATACCCGAATCTTTTGGAACAAAACACAAAGTAGAAGTGGCTGACGAAGATTTGATTAAATTGCTTATAGATATTCGTCAAGAAGCTCGAGCTACGAAGAACTGGGGATTAGCTGATAAAATTCGGGGAGGGCTTGTTGGGCAAGGAATCATTCTGGAAGACAATCCAGACAGAACTATTTGGAAGATAGAAAGATAAGGCAGGTGATCGTAGCGTACAGTCAATTGATATTACCAAAAACAGTCAATATTAAGTCCTATTTTGAATTTTGATCAAAATGTTTGTGGTTAAAACATTGGTAATATTTTTCATAAAAATCAGTTAGCGCTGTGGATAACTAATTATTGATTGGTATGCTATACTGGGGTTGGTGAAGCCCAGACAAGAAAAACTTGATTTACCAAAAGAATTTATAAGCGATGTTACTGACATCGCCTTGTTTGTCCGCACTTCTGACGAAGAAGTCAAAAAATGGGACAAGCAAAAAATTATTGAATCTCTTTTACGCGAAACAAAAATAAAACCAGGCATAGCTGCTAGGGTGGCGGCTGAAGTTGAGAGAAAAATTATTGATTATAAAATTAAAGTCGTTACCGCGCCTTTGGTTCGCGAACTTGTTAATGCCGAGCTTTTATCAAGAGGTCTTGAAAAAACGAGAAAAAAATATACCCGTTTGGGCGCGCCTCTTTATGATGTTGAAAATATAATTGTTTCTCAAAGAAACAAAGACAATGCCAATGTGCCCCATGGCCCTGAAGCAACTAATCTGACTTTAGCCGAAAAAATTAAAAAAGAATACGCTCTTTTAAATGTTTTTTCCCAGGATGCGGCTGACGCTCATTTAAGAGGAGATATTCATATTCATGATTTAGGAATGATTGATAGGCCATATTGTTGCGGGCAAAACATGGACTACATCAAAAAATTCGGTCTTGATTGTGCTACTTTAATATCTCAAGCTGGGCCAGCTAAACATGCCGAGGTTTTGATTGCTCATTTAATGAAATTTTCCGCATCTTTGCAATGCAATTTTGCTGGAGCTATTGGCTGGGACGCGATTAATTTGTTTTTAGCGCCTTTTTTAGTCGGCCGCTCTAAAAAAGAACTCAAGCAATTAGCCCAAGTTTTGATTTATGAATTCAATCAGCAAGCAGTAGCCAGAGGCGGTCAGGCGATTTTTTCTGATATTAATGTTTATTGGGAAGTGCCTAAGCATTTTGCCGACACTCGGGCAATCGGGCCAGGCGGTAAATATACCGGCAAAAAATATAAAGATTATGAGAAAGAAGCTCAAAATTTTGCCATGGCTTTGTTCGAAAACTATTTAGAAGGAGACAGCGCCGGACGGCCGTTTTTCTGGCCAAAACCGAATGTTCATATGACTGAAAAGCTTTTCCAAACGCCGGATCACAATAAATTTTTAAATTTTATTTCTGAAGTTGCTTCCAGCAAAGGCAATACATATTATGTCTTTGATCGAGGCGAAACCGCGAAAATAAGCGAGTGCTGCAGATTAGCTTTTAAGCTTGGCAAAGATGATTTGAAAGACGCGAAAACGCCTTGGAAAATGCGCTACTCAGCAATGCAGAATATCACAATTAATCTGCCGCGGATTGCTTATAGAGCAAGAGGCAAAGATGAGCTGCTTTTTGCCTATTTAACTAATTTAATGGAGCTGGTTGCTAAAGCCCATCGTCAGAAACGGCTTTTTATTGGAAGACTGCTTAATATGGGGCAAAAAGGACCTCTGGCTTTTTTGACTATTAAGCGCGATGGCGAACCTTACTACCGTTTACATAAAGCTTCTCATTTAATTGGCATGGTTGGCTTAAACGAAATGATCCAATACCATATTGGCCAAGAATTGCATGAATCAATTGACGCCTTAAAATTCGGTTTAAAAGTTATTGCTCATATGAATTTGACTGCCGAAAAATTATCTAAAACGTACGGCTTGAATTTTAATTTAGAGCAGTCGCCGGCTGAAACCACAGCTTACCGCTTTGCTAAACTTGACCGTAGGGAATATCCAAGACAAGCAGTAAAAGTGCTTAAAGGCAATGTTTCAAACGACGAAATTTATTATACTAATTCAACGCTTTTAAATTTAGGCGTCTCGATTGACCCAATTGAGCGAGTTAAAACCGAGGGCATATTTCATCCTTTAATTAATGCCGGTTCAATTTCTCATATTTGGCTGGGCGAATCAAGACCGCCAGCTGAGGGTTTGGCGAATTTTGTCAAAAAAACTTTTCAGCAGACAACTAACGATCAAATTGCTTTTTCTCCGGAATTCACAAATTGCAATGACTGCAACAAAACAGCCAGGGGCTTGAAAGAAAAATGCTCTTTTTGCGGATCTAAAAATATTGACGCTATAACAAGAGTAACTGGTTATTTTTCAAGAACTTCAATGTGGAACAAAGGCAAAATTGCTGAATTAAAAGACAGATACAGAAACAGCGTTGATAAAATAAATTAACCGGTTTTATGAAAATAATTAAAATCTTTACCCAGCCATTATGCCCAGCTTGTCCGCCGGCAAAAGAACTTGGCGAGCGCTTAAAAGAAAGCGTCAAAATAGAATATTTTGATGTTTCTACTCCAGATGGCTTGGCCGAAGCCCGGCTTTATAATATTATGTCAACTCCGACTTTGGTTTTGGTTGAAGATAATAAAGAGATTCAAACATGGATTGGCACGCCAAGGGAAGAGGAGGTTAAGAAGACATTATAGGCAACATATCTTTTATTACGCTTAAACACTTATTTTGAAGATGGCTCATTTGAGCCATTTTTATATCAAGTATAATGTTGTATCCTTTATTAGATTATTTGTAATATATTTTTATAGCAGATTCATTGCATTAATATTCTTGATTTAATGAATAGAATAATCTTCAATATATCTTTAATAGGGATTTTGATAATCAATAGAGTATAACTTTTATTATTTTATTAGAAAATTTCATTATTTTTTGCAAATCATAAAAAGAAATAGGAGATTTAATAGAAGTAATGTCTATAATATATTGTTGCACTTAAGAAATAGTTATATTCAAACCTCGTTTTCTAATTTTGGTCTCAAAGTTATTCACAGTTTATTCACAAAATTCGGTAAAATTGTTCCAGAACCAGCTTTGGAAAATCTTTTAAAAGGATTAGTGATTTATGATGAGCTCGAAAAGAATATTTTATTTACTCCAATTGCTCTGCGGTTAGATAATACAAAAAAAATTTTGCTTTTATTTATATCTATAAAAGGTTGGCGTTTTATTGGGGGTATAAAGGGTAAAATTTTTGAATTTTTAAGACCAGTTGAAATTGAAAAAAAATTGAATATTCCAGGTGGCAGTTTGCGACCATTGTTACGCAAATTAAAATCAGATGGATTGATTAGCAAAACTAAAGACGGTTATTTCATTCCAGATGTTTTCGTCATGGAAATTGGGAAAATATTTCAGAGGGGAGGTGAAAATAAATGAACAATGGAAATCAATGTTCTCTTGGATTACGCGTTGGCGATATTGAAATTATAGCTGAAGGTGACGAGAAGTTTGTCAAAAATAGTTTTTGGAAACTTTATAAGAAAACTGGACTTGTAAAACGCAAAGACGTTATCAAATCTCGCAACACAACAGAAGAAGAGAATGTTATTGACGACTATAAGGATATGTCACTAGCTGAGTTTGCAAGGATTAAGAGGCCAAAAGGCAATCCTGAAACTTGTGTGGCGTTTGGCTACTATCTCCAGAAAATACAGAAACAGGATAATTTCAGTAGTCAGGATATCAGAAATTATTATAAAGAACTTGGAATAAGCAAACCTGCTAATTTGGCTCAAGATCTGAAATCATCCGTCATAAAGGCACATCTCCGATCAGCTGGGCGTGGGAAATGGGAACTAACGCAAACAGGAGAAAGATTCGTTAACGAATTGCCGAAGATGAAAGGCAAATAAAAGAAAGGCTGGGGTTGCTATTTGTTTTGGATAGCACCCCAGCTTTCTCACAATTAAATCATAAATTATTTTTATAATTAACACAATACGCAATGCACATAGAAGTTGACGAATCTGGAAGAGTCGAAAATCTGACGCAAGATTCGGTTTTGGCTTTTTCGAATAAAATTTTTTATTCGGTATTTTTAAATCGCAGAGAAAAAAGAAAGTGCTTACAAGTTTTAAGACAACATTACGGGCATCTTAAAAATTGGTTTTTAAAAATCTTCGCCGCGCTTTTGTTTTTATTAATCAAGGATTTCATTGATAAAATAGATAATATTGTGATTGATGTTGAATATAGCGGCAGGGATAGCGATGTCAAAGGTATGCTTTTACGGCATATCCGTAAAATTGAACCAAGCTTTCCAAAAGATAAAATTGCATTCAGAAATATTGGCAAGAAATCCAAGGCCCATCTCATTGCTTACGGTATTTATAAAAAGAAAGCGAAATCAAGCAAAATTATCAAAGCCGAAGATATTCTGCCTTTGCTTTAATAAAATAAAAACAGCCGGAGGGTCCCGGCTTTATTCCGCAAAACGGAAATTTACGGAAGCAATATTTGGTTCGTCAGTGAAACAATTTCAAGCGATTCCCCAAAGCATCCAGCTGTTTTATTAAAATTATTATAACAAATTGAAAATATTTGTCAATAGATGATAATCAAAGCTTGCAAAAACACTAAAAAAACTTTATCATTATCTTATGCTTAAAAAGCTTTTTGGCGATGCGAATAGCCGGTATATCAAGAAATTAGAGCCCATAATCAAAGAAATAAATAAGCTCGAACCAGAATTCGAGCGTTTTTCTGATTTCGATTTTAAGAAAAAAACAGAAGAATTGCGCCAGAAAAATATTGAAAATATTCTTCCTGAAGCTTTTGCCTTAGCCCGTGAAGCCGCTAAAAGAACAATTAGTCAAAGACCTTTTGATGTTCAAATAATGGCCGGTATTGTTCTCCATCGCGGCGAAATAACTGAAATGAAAACCGGCGAAGGCAAAACTCTGGCCGCAGTAATGCCGGCTTATTTGAATGCTTTGTTCTGCAAAGGTGTTCACATAATCACTGTTAACGATTATCTTGCTCGGCGCGACGCAAACTGGATGGGTCCGATTTATCATTTACTAGGTCTTTCGGTTGCCTGCATAAATCATGAACAAGCTTTTAAATTTGAGCCGCAAACTAAGTCAGATCAAAACGAAACTTCAATAGAATACGAGAATTTAACAAAAATTGAGCGCAAAGAAGCTTATCAATGCGATATTTTATATGGCACCAATAACGAATTCGGCTTTGATTATTTACGCGACAATATGGCGCAATCAGCCAAACAAACTGTTCAGGTTGATTTGAATTATGCAATTATTGATGAAGTTGACAGCATTTTAATTGATGAGGCGCGCACTCCTTTGATTATTTCAGCGCCAGATGCTGAATCAACTCAGCTTTACGACCAGTTTGCTAAATTAGTTGGCCGGTTTGATAACAAAGATTATCAAATAGACGAGAAGCATAAAACCGTTATTTTAACAGCTGTCGGCACTGAAAAAATTACTAAAATACTCGGCTTTGATTTATGGCAGGAAGGCAATATCAAATATAGCCACCATTTAGAGCAGGCTTTGCGGGCAATGACTTTATTCAAGCGCGATAAAGATTATGTTATTAAAGATGGCGAAGTAATTATTGTTGATGAATTTACCGGCCGCTTAATGCCAGGTCGAAGATATTCAGGCGGTCTGCACCAGGCGATTGAAGCTAAAGAAGCCGTAGTGGTCCAGCAGGAATCCCGGACTTTAGCAACGATAACTTTTCAAAACTATTTTAGATTATATCCGAAATTAGCTGGCATGACCGGCACAGCCGCGACTTCAGCTGAAGAATTTGACAAAGTCTATAATTTGGATGTTGTTGTTATCCCAACTAACAAGCCAATGATTCGCCAAGATTTAGAGGATGTTGTTTACAAGACCGAGCAAGGCAAATTCAAAGCAATTACTGCTGAAATTGGAAAACGACATAAAAATGGCCAGCCGATTTTAGTCGGCACTGTGTCAATCGCTAAAAATGAAAAATTAAGCCAATTTTTAAAAAAAGAGAATATTCCGCATCAAGTTTTGAACGCTAAATATCATGAGCAGGAAGCGCAGATTATTGCTAAAGCCGGTGAAAATGGCGCGGTGACAGTAGCAACCAATATGGCTGGCCGGGGAGTTGATATCAAGCTTGGCCAAGGGGTCAAAGAACTGGGCGGCTTGCATGTGATTGGCACAGAACGGCATGAGGCCCGGCGCATTGACAATCAATTGCGCGGTCGGGCAGGCCGGCAGGGCGATGCTGGCTCGTCTCAATTTTTTGTTTCTTTGGAAGATGATCTGATGCGAATTTTCGGGCCGAAACTTAAAGCTGTTTTTCCCGAAGATCAACCGATTAAACATAAATTTATTAGCAAAGCGATTGCCAGATCCCAAGCTCAACTTGAGGGCTATAATTTTGATTTGAGAAAGCATTTGCTGGAATATGATGATGTTTTGAATAAACAAAGAAGCACGATTTACAAAATGCGGCGCCAAGAAAAAAATATTCTTAAAAGAAGAATAATTGATTTATTGTGGATGGAGCATTTGGATACAATGGATTATTTGCGCGACAGCGTTCGCTTGCGCGCTTACGGCCAGCAGGATCCTTTGATTGAATATAAAAAAGAGGGTTATAAGCTATTTCAGGATTTATTAAAAAACATTGAGATTCAAACTAAATCAGCCAAACAGCAAATTAAGCAAATCCAGTATGAGATTAAATTTAAAGGCGTTGGCCGCAATGACCCCTGTCCATGCGGCTCAAAAAAGAAGTTCAAAAAATGCTGTCTTAATAAGTCAGTTGACTAAATCTTGAAAAGTAATATAATAATTATAATTGGATAGGGTCTATCGCAAAAAAATAACAAAAGAGGTGAGAAGAATGTTGATGGTGGACCTAGGTAGCTGGAAAAACAAAAAAATCGAAGGCTGGAAAGAAATATTAATGCCTAAACTTGATTATCCAGAGTTAGTCAGACTGTATGAGGACAATATTCTTAAGGACGGAATTATGCTGACTGGAATCTATTTAAAATTTAAAAGATTAAGTCAGCTAGAAAAGGACGAAGAAGTTCTTAGGTTTAATGGCAATATAATTCTTGAAAAGGCAATAACGGAGGACAATAATGCACAACGATAGGCTTTATCCAAAAAAACGGAGGTGGATTTAAACAAAATAATCCGCCTCCATCTCTCCAAAATGACTTTATCTCGCAATAAAACTTATTTTTTTCTAATTTTAATTCTTGTTATTGCCGTTGGCGCTGGAGTTTTTGATTGGCAGCCAGAGCGGCCTTTTCGCCTCGGCCTTGATCTTCAAGGCGGCACCCATTTAATTTATCAAGCTGATTTATCGCAAACAAAAGATAAAAGCCAGGCAATGCAAGGAATCCGCGATGTGATTGAGCGCCGGGTTAATCTTTTTGGCGTGGCTGAACCAGTTGTTCAGGTTTCAGGCAAAAATAAATTAATCGTTGAGCTGGCTGGCATCAAAGACGTCAGACAAGCCATTGCTATGATTGGCGAAACGCCGTCTTTGGATTTTAGAGAAGAAATTGAAATTACTGATGAGCAGGGCAATCAGCAAATCGGTTTTCAAATGACCAGTTTAACCGGCCAACAGCTTAAAAGCTCTTCTTTAGAGTTTGATCCAACAAGCTATCAGCCGCTTGTCAATTTAGAATTTAATGACCAGGGCAAAAAAATATTCGCTGATTTAACCCAAAAAAACACTGGCAAAAGATTAGCTATATTTTTAGACAATATGCCAATCAGCATTCCTGTTGTCCGCGAACCTATTTTAGATGGCAAAGCAGTAATTTCCGGTGATTTTACTTTGGAAGCGGCTAAACAACTGGCCCAGCGTTTAAATGCTGGCGCTCTGCCAGTGCCGATTACTTTAATTTCCGAGCAGACTATTGGCGCTTCTTTGGGCCGCGATTCTTTAGAGAAAAGTCTTAAAGCAGGCGTGATTGGTTTAGCTTTGGTTGCTATTTTTATGATTGTTTTTTACGGTTTACCCGGTATTTTTGCGGTTTTGGCTTTGGCGATTTATGGCATTTTAACTTTAGCGATTATAAAGCTTATTCCAATCACTTTAACCTTAGCCGGCATTGCTGGGTTTATTTTATCTCTAGGCATAGCGATTGATGCTAATGTTTTAATTTTTGAACGGCTTAAAGAGGAGAAGCGCTTGGAAGATGCTTTTCGCCGCGCTTGGCCTGCTATTTGCGATGGCAATGTTTCAACGCTTTTGACTTGTTTGATTTTGTATGGTTTTACCACTAGTTTGGTCAAGGGTTTTGCTTTAACCTTAGGCATTGGCGTTATTCTCTCAATGTTTTCCGGTATTATTATTACTAGATTATTATTAGAAACCTATGCTTCAATTCATAAAATATCGTAAAATTTGGTATATTTTTTCCGGTCTTTTAGTTTTAGCCAGCATTATAAGTTTATTTGTTTATAAGCTTAATTTTGGCATTGATTTTACCGGCGGTTCTGTTTTAGAAGTAAAAGGCATAATTAGAGAATTGCCGGAAGATATAAAGTTTAATATTCAAAAAACACCAAGTGGCGTAATTTTAAAATTCAAGCCGGTTGACGAAGAAACTCATCAAAGAATTTTGGAGAAAATTCATGCTGAAGAAGTTAGGTTTGAATCAATCGGCCCGGTTGTTGGCCAAGAACTCAAGCAGAAAACTTTTTGGGCAATCGGCATTGTTTTAGTTTTAATAATTTTATATATTACCTGGGCTTTTCGCAAAGTTGAGAATCCCTTTAAGTACGGTTTGTTTGCGGTTATTGCTTTAGGCCATGATGTTTTAATAACTATTGGAGTTTTTTCTTTTTTTCGGCTTGAAATTGATACTGCTTTCGTTGCCGCTGTTTTAACGGTTTTGGGTTATTCAGTTAATGACACAATTGTTGTCTTTGATAGAATTCGCGAAAATTTAATTAAAACAAAAAAAGGAGATTTTGTCGAAGTTGTTAATCAAAGCGTTAATCAAACGTTGAAACGTTCTCTCTTTACTGGTTTAGGCACTCTTTTTGTCCTTTTGGCGATTTTCTTTTGCGGCGGGCCAACACTTAAGAATTTTGCCCTAGCCTTGATTATCGGCATTATCTTTGGCACTTATTCATCAATTTTTATTGCTAGTCCGTTGTTGACAACATTTAACAAGTCTGGTAGATTAAAATAATGAATCCTTACGAAATTGTCAATAATTTGATTAAACCATTACCGACAAGAGTAAAGGAAATTTTGCGGCGGCGTTTTGGTTTAAATAGAAAAAAGTCGCAGACTTTACAAGAGATTGGCATGAATTACGGTTTAAGCCGCGAACGAATTCGCCAAATTCAGGATAGGGCTTTAGCTCTTATTAAAAATCGCGATATTTACAAGCCGATTTTACTGGATTTAGAAAAAATTTTTAATAAACATAAAAAGCTGGCTTCATCAGAAAAATTGTCTCAAGAGTTTGCTGGGTTTCAGGCGCCTTATTTTTTTATTCTTCATGTTGATGATGGTTTTTTAAAATTTTGCAATAATCAAGATTTTAAATGCCATTGGGCCGTTGATAAAAATATTGCTGACCAGGCTCAAAAAGGAATTTTAGATTTGACAAAATATCTGGCCGATAAGAAAGAGCCAATTTTAGAACAAGAGGTTTTGGATTATGTTGACTTGGATTATTTGGAGATATCAAAATTAATCGGAAAAAGTGTTTTTGAACAATTTGGTTTGATTGACTGGCCGGAAATTACGCCGGCTGGCGTTAAAGACAAAGCTTATATTATTTTAAAAAAAACCCAAAAGCCGCTTCACTTTAAAGAAATCACCAACCTGATTAACCAAGCGCATTTTTCTGATGGCCGTCAGGCGTATGGCCCGACAGTGCATAATGAATTAATTAGAGATCCTCGCTTTGTTCGGGAGGGTCTGGGGATTTATTTTCTGCGGGACGCAGAAAAAAAGCGTTCTTGAGGAGCGCAGCGACGAAAGGTTCTTATGGACTTAGCAACAATTTCGGCAATTATTAAAGAATATATCTGGATACCCCTGCCCTTTGTTTTGTTTTGGGGTTTTTGGGAGAGCTGGGTGTATTATATTAATAATAAATATTTAGCTGGTTTAGATTGGGTGATTTTGGAAATTAACATTCCGGAACAAGTTGAAGTCACGCCAAAAGCAATGGAGCAAGTGATGGCTGGTTTGCACGGCATTTATAAAGGACCAAATCTGATTGAAAAATATATTCAAGGAATGGTCCCACGTTTTTTCAGCTTGGAGATAGTTGGCATTAACGGCGAGATTCATTTTTTGATTCGTACCGAAGCGCAGTTTAGAAATTTAGTTGAAGGCCAGGTCTATGCTCAATATCCTGACGCGGAAATTCGTGAAACCGAAGATTACAGCAAATTAGTTCCTAAAATTATTCCCTCAAAAGACTGGAGCCTTTGGGGCGCGGAAATGATTTTGACCAATGAAGATTATTATCCAATTAGGACTTATCCTTCTTTCAAAGAAGAAGAAACAGAAGAGGGCATGATTGATTCTTTGGCTTCTTTAGCCGAGATTATGAGCCGGCTTAAACAGGGCGAGCAAATGTGGCTGCAAATTTTGATTAGCCCGATTACTGACCAGTGGCATAAAGATGCTTTGAATTTAGTTAATAAATTAATTGGCAAACCGCCTGAAAAGAAAAAATCTTTTTTAGAAGCAAGTGTTTTAGTGCGGGAGATAGTTGGCTGGCTGGAAGCTGTTTTAAAAGCGATTCTTGATTTTGGTCTTGCTGGCGCGCCTGAAGAAGAGAAAAAGCCGGATTGGCCGAGTATGATGCAGCATCTTTCTCCTGGCGAAAAGGCAAGGGTTGAAGCAATTGAAAATAAGTGTTCAAAAATAGGTTTTAACAGCAAGATTCGTTTTGTTTATTTAGGCAGAAGAGATGTCTTTGCTATGGGTAATGTCGCGGCGTTTATGGGTTCTTTTAAACAATTTAACATTCAAGACTTAAATGGCTTCAAGCCTGATCCGAAAACAAAATCAAGTATTGATTATCTTTTTAAAAATCGGCGTTCAGCTCACCGTCGCAGAAAGATTTTAACCAAGTACCGCTGGCGCAGCATGTCTGGCTATAAAATGATTTTAAACATTGAAGAACTGGCTTCAATATATCACTTCCCGGGTATTTATGTTAAAGCTCCTCGCATGCCGCGGATTGAGGCCAAAAAGAGCGGCCCGCCGGTTGGCTTGCCAGTTGGGTAAATGGAAGAAAGAATTAAGGAAATTTTATGAACAAGTTAATAGAAACAAAATTACAAAAAGTTATCCTTTTAATTGGTGGTTTTCTAATCTTTTTTAGATTAATCGATGTTAGTTACTATAATAGGTATAATGCGATTTTTACATCTATCGGTATCTCGGTTTTAATCATTGTTCTTTTAATATTTTTAAGAGATTACCACCCCAAATTTCATTTAAAAATTATAGGATTTATAAAGAAACATAAACGTTTATTAATTTACTTAATCATTTTTATTTTCCTTGTTTTGTTGATGGTGTTAATATTGAGGTGGTATTTAGATTTTAAAGAAATGAAAGCTGTAAAAGCCGAACAAGAAAAATTTCATAATACAGAAATTGCTTATCAAAAATGTTTAGATAAAGTAGCTAGTATTACTACGTATCCAGAAACACACAGAGGTGGTTATATCCCAGTTCCAGTTAGTAAAAGGGATAAGATAAAAAATAAGTATTTCGATGAATGGATAGAAGATGGTAGACCAAATTATAACCAAGTAAGAGGTCATTGGGAGTGGGGTTTTATGGAGTGGATGATGGAAAAATATCCAGAGTTTTGCAGTGAATATAATACGTATTTAATAAATTATTTTCTCGAAAAAAAAGAAGTAATGATTTTAGGACTTCCCGAATTACCCAAATTACCAAACCTATCGAAATAAAACCGCCCATCGCTGGGCAGTTTTGAAAATGGTGAGTAGCTGGGCGGGGTAAAAAAAATCATTGACCTCACAAAATTGATATGCTACTCTATATTAGAATATGTCTCTCGCGATAGCTATACAAACAAACAAAGGGATTGCCGTAGCTTCCGATAGTAGGGGCACTTTCGGTGACCCAAGGGGAGTTACCGGTGCTAATGATACTATTCAAAAAGTTTATGGCTTAACAAAATATACGGCTATGGCAGTCGCCGGTGCAAACGAAATTGGTGCTACATTGTTAGATTTATTAATTCCTATTATTAAAGAAAGAAATTTTGAGGGTATTGATGATGTTTTGCAGGCTACTCGTCAATTATTTGGCAGCAAATATGATGAATGGTTTCCGAATTTACCACCCATGCCGCCACCTCAAGCACCGCATTTACAACGCCCAGGGTTAGTTGTAATTCTTGCAGGGTATAGAATGAATGGCGATAGGCCAACTGAACCGATGCTCTTTAATCTCATAAGCCAACTGGGTTTTGTCCCCAGTCTTAGTAATTATGGATTTGCTATTATTGGAGTGCCGCAGTATGCCATTTATTTGTTAAATCGTCTTTACTCTAAAGATATGTCGTTACAGTCAGCGATCGAATTAGCCACATACTGCATATCAGAGACTGCTACTCAAGACGGAAAAGTGGGCGGTGCTATACAAATCGCAGAAATTACAAAAAATAATGGCTTCCGAGCATATACAAAAAGAGAAGCTGAGAATATAACAGAGGAGAATAAAAAACAAAGTCAATCATTACGGCGTTTATTTTTCAAAAATTAGCGATTTTTCTTAAAGTTTGATATCATAAATTTATGAACATTAATCCTTATAGCCCAACAACTCCTCATTACGATTCTTACGAGGATTTTTATAAATTTTTTGAAGTGTCTCCAAAAGAGTTTAAGGAGGGTGTGTTTATTGATGTTTTTCCACCAATTGAACTGATACAAAAGGTGCAAGAAGAAAAAATGGTTAAACATGAACAAGATACAAAAAAGGAGCCTCGATAAGAGGCTTTATTTTGTCAAGAGTTTCTGTGGATAACTCTTTTTTTATTGCCATTTTTTATAAAATTATGTTATAGTTTAAATAATAGTTGGTTTTCCTATTGGATAATATTTTAACAATATGTTTAAACAATTATTTATTATTATAATTATAGCTGTTGTTATGTTCGTTGCTTTAGATTCTTTGGTTGGAGCAATGTTTAAGCCGTTGGCAGATGCTTCGGCTGATGTTTCAGCAAAGCTTGATTTGCAAAAACAGCAAGCAGATAAAGCAATAATTATTGCTGTTATCGGAATTTTCTGTTTTTTTCTTTTGATTGCTTCATGGGTTTGGGTGAAGAAAATTTAAAATTATAATCTATATGTCTAACGAAGAAATATTATTATTTGCCGAGACAAATTTCCGCGGGGAGCGGCGGCAGTTTGGCATTAAAAAAGACGATCGGCGCAAACATATGTACGTTATCGGTAAAACCGGTATGGGCAAAACAGCGCTTTTGGCTAATATGGTCATTCAAGACATCAAACAGGGCAGGGGAGTGGCTATAGTTGATCCGCATGGTGAGTTTGCCGAAAGCATGCTTGATTTTGTACCGTCAAATCGGATCAATGATGTTGTTTATTTCAACCCAGCTGACTTAAATTATCCAATTGCTTTTAACGCAGTTGAACAAGTTGATCCTGAACATCGCCACTTAATTGCCTCTGGCCTAATCGGCGTTTTTAAAAAAATTTGGGCTGATTCTTGGGGCCCGCGCTTGGAATATGTTTTGCGCAACGCAATTTTAGCTTTATTAGAATACCCAGGCAGTACTTTATTAGGCATTATGAGAATACTAGTTGATAAGCAATATCGCAATAAAGTTATTGAAAAAATTCAAGACCCAGTAGTTAAATCATTTTGGGTTGAGGAATTCGCCAAATATCCGGATAGGTTTGCGGCTGAAGCAGTTGCGCCGATTCAAAATAAAGTCGGTCAGTTTTTGTCAAATCCATTGATTCGCAACATTGTTGGTCAGGTTAAATCTTCAATTGATATGCGCGAAGTAATGGATAAACAAAAAATTTTGATTTTAAATTTATCAAAAGGCCGTATCGGCGAAGACACTTCAGCGCTTTTAGGCGCAATGATAATTACCAAGCTGCAGCTGGCAGCGATGAGCCGGGTTGATATTTCGGAACAAGAAAGAAAAGATTTTTATCTTTATGTTGATGAATTTCAGAATTTTGCCACTGAAGCATTTGCCACAATTTTATCCGAAGCGCGCAAATACCGCCTTGATCTGATTTTAGCCCATCAATATATTACTCAAATGCCGGAAGTTGTCAGCGATGCGGTTTTTGGCAATGTTGGGACAATTATTAGTTTCAGGGTTGGCGCGGTTGACGCTGAATTTTTAGAAAAAGAATTTGAACCTGTCTTTATGATGAATGATTTGGTTAATTTGTCTAAGTTCAATATTTATTTAAAGCTGATGATTGATGGCGTGGCTTCCCGCGCTTTTTCTGCGACAACCTTGCCGCCGCCTGATCAATCTGAAGAAAGCTATCGAGAGAAAATTATCAAAGTTTCGCGCGAGCGCTATGCCGGGGATAGATCAGAAATTGAAGAAAAAATTGCCCGCTGGAGCGGTATGCAGAAAATTGAGAAAAGAGTTGCTCTGCCAAACGCTGGTCAAACTTCTGCCTTAAACAAAGCGCTTTATCCTGCTGTTTGTTCGGTCTGCGGCGCAGAAACCCAAGTGCCTTTTAAACCAGAGCCGGACAGGCCGATTTATTGCAAAAATTGCATCAAACAACACCGGCCGCAATTTAAGCCGGAAAAAGCAAAAAAAGAAATTGACAGAGAAGGACTCAAGAATTTAATTGAGAAATCATTAAAAGAAACCAAAGAGTAATTACTCTTTCCCGCATTCGGGATTTTCACAGCCGCAGCCTTGTTCAATCTGTTTTGGCGTTAGCGGACAATTTTCCGGGTGATTTAAATCGCAGGTTTTGTATCTGATCAAATTATAAATACTAAAAGCTGAATAGGCAAAAGAAATAAGCATTATTAGAACAAAAAACCAAGAAATTGCTTCAAAATATTTATTGACAAATTTGCCGGTTGCTTGGTGGCGCTTTAAAATTTTAGCAACAATTTTTGATTTGATTCTTTGATCAAGACCGGTTTGACAAGGTCTGAACCTTAACCTGTTAAAGACGCATTCAAAAGCTTCTTTGGCTAAAAAGCGGTATTTAAGAGAAAATAATCCAAGTAAAGAAAAAACTATAAGAGCAATTATACAAATCATATTTTCAGTAGTTCTAATAATTGGGTTTTGCTAACCGGACCAATGCGCAGAATCTTTGGTTTTGAAGTTGTTAAATCAAGCACGGTTGAGGGCTGGTTTTTGATTTCACCGTTTAAGTCTAAAATCAGATCCGGCTGTGGATGATGATTCTGAAACTGCCTTTGGACTTCAAAAATATTTTTGCCTGTTTCTTCGCCTGATAAATTAGCGCTTGTGCCTGTAATCGGGAATTTTTGAGCCAACTGAATTGGCACTGGATGATTCGGGATGCGCAGACCAATTGTTCCGCCGGTTTTCCTTTGCAGAATAACCGTAACTGGCCCAGGCCAAACAGCTTTTAGAATTTTTTCTGTTCTGTCGCTAATGTAAGCTAATTTTTTAGCCATTTTAATATCAGCAACAATGATTGGCATTGGCCGATCGAACGGCCTATTTTTAATGCGATAAAGACGCCTTATTGCATCTTGATCTAATGCATTGACCCCTAAACCAAAGACCGTGTCAGTCGGATAAACAATTGCTCCGCCGCGGGCCATAACATCAATTGCTTCTTGAATATTACAAGATAAACGCATAGAAATTATTTTAGCACAGGTCTTTGCCCTTGACAACAATAAATTTTTTGCTATAATAGAAATGTGGGTATGACCCTTTCTATGTGGGTGAGGAGTCCTCTGTTGCGGAGGACTTCTTGCTTTTTATTCTTAATTTTTGCTATAATAAAAATGGCCGGGGGTAGTACCCATAAAACACATAGTTAGGGGTTTAACTCCCCGGCTTTTTTAATTATAGACAAAGACTTCTGTGCCAATTTCAGCCCAATCATAGACTTCTTCAGCGTCGTTAATATTTAATCTGACACAGCCGTGCGAAGCTGGCTGGCCAAGCTGGTCCAAGCCATCGCGAATATTGTTTTTGTCGTACGGCACTTCGTGAATTAAATAAGAATTATAAAAACGCAGAGCATAAGGCAGGTACTGCTGATATTCTTCTGACCAGATTAATTTCTTCTTTTCTGAAATATTAAAGTTGCCTTGGGGTGTTGGTGTTTCTAACGCGCCAGAAGAAATAACAAAACTTTTTATTAAATTATTATTTTCATAAAGACTAAGCTTTTGTTTGGCTAAATCTATTTTAATCTGCTTTTCTTTGTTCAGTTCAACTTGATATTGAGAAGAGATACTTGTTTTGATTGTCTCGGTTGAGACAATTTTTTGATTCTTAATAATTGCCTTAACCAGCCAGCCGCTTTTGACTTCTTGATTAAATTGCTGGTCAAAAATAAAATTTCCCAGAGAATAAAAAATATATTTGCCTTGATAATATTCAATTTCTTGCGTCACATGCGGATGATGACCGATAACCAAATCTGCGCCAGCGTCAATTGCGGCTCGGGCAAAATTCTGCTGTTCAGAATTTGATTTTTTTTGATATTCTTCGCCAAGATGCATTGAAACAATTTTTATATCAGCTTCTGGCAATTCTATTTTTTCAGGCAAAGGCCAAGTAAAAGCGCTAAATCCAATTTTCGTGTTTTCTATTTCTAAAATTGGCTTTTCATCAAAGCCAGCTGGCAAAATATTGTTTTGTTTTAATCTTAAAATGGTGTCTGCTTTGGCTTCTTGTCCCCAGTCAAAAATATGATTATTGGCAATTGACAAAACATCAAATCCGGCATAATTAAGACCTTCTATTGCTTGCGGCACAGCTCGAAAAGAGTATTTTTTGCCAGTGTCTTGGCCTTGGTCAGATATTGGCCCCTCTAAATTGCCAAAAAGCAAATCAGCTTGTTTTAAATAATCGGCTATTTTTAAAAATGGCCAATTATAATTATTTTCTTTTTGCATTTTCTTGCCAACGCCGCGAGAGAGCATAATGTCGCCAACGAACATCATGGTGATTGGTTTGGATTCTGGCAATGTGATTTGTAGGGGCAACCCTTGTGGTTGCCCTCTTTCTTGGGCAGGGACAAGCCCTACCCCTACATTATTTAATTTCAAATACCAAAAATACCCAGCAAAAGCGATATCTAGCGCAAGAAGGACAAGCAAAATAATAGTCAATTTTTTCATCGCTTTCATCCTAGCATAAGCAATTTGATTTGACAAAAAAGCGCAGGGAGCAAAAGCTTCTTGCGCTCATTTTAATTTATTCTATAATCTCATACTTCTCCCTTATCGTTTCTGGCGAAAACGCCTCAAAATGCCACCATTCTGATTTTATGCCGGCAAAACCGGCTTTTTGCATAACAGAATTTAACAAATTGCGGTTTGTAATTTGTTCTGAAGTTAAATTTAGAGAATCAAAAGAGTCAAATTCAGAACCCATATCCAGATTTTCTATGGTCAAATCAACAGCCGCGCCATAGCTGTGTAAAGAAACTGATTTTTCAGGATTTATAAATAATTTTTGCTCCGGTTTATTTTCTAGAGAATCCCAGATTTTTTTCTGAACACTAATTGGCCTGGCGCAGTCATAAGCAACAAGCTTATGATCCGGTAAATATTCTTGTGCTTGCTCTAACATTAAAGCAACTTCTTTCTGGAGCAGGCATTTGTCCAAACCGCCATATTTAATATATTGCAAATCAATTTTGATTTTCGGTTCAACCAGTTCTTTGAAAGCCCGGGCAACAACTAATTTTCGCGGTTCAAGTTTTTCGTCAATCACTCTACCAGTTTTAGACGAGGCATTGCGGAGCCAAACTTCGTTGTCTTTTAACACAATAATGCCAACATGGCTAACATCCAGATCTTCTTTTTCAGAATAAAATCCGGCAAAATCGGAGTTTTCAAGTTTAGATAAATCATCTGTCCAGCAAACTTTTGCTATTTCCGGATTTGCTTTGTCAAAGTTTTTTATTGCGCATTTGTCTCTGATCGGATTAAATAAAAATTTTTGATTATTGTTTATCCATTGAGTAAAATAGTGATTTCTTGTCTGAAAGCTTATTTGGCTGTTTTTATATCTGATATCTTGAACTGGTTTTTCAAATGCTTCGGCTAAAACATAATCTAAAAAAGTAAAGCAATCAACTTTGTCTTTGCTTATGACAAGCTCTTCCGGCGTATTTTTATCGCCAATTAAAGCGTTGGCTTTATATTTTGTGCCGAGATATTTTTCAGAAATATCAATTATTTTATCAGCAATAGACAATTCTTGAATAGATAATTCTTGTTGGGTCGTTTCTTTTTGAACTTCAAAAGAATAATTAAAATTAAACAAAATAAAAATTATTAAAACCAGCGCGATTAAAAAAACAAGCATAACTTTCATACTTTCAGTTTAGCACACTGGTATTTTATTTGATATTTTTTTATGATAGATTGATTTTATGAATAGCGCGCCTTTAGCTGATAAAATGCGGCCGCAGTCGCTTAATGAATTTTTAGGTCAAGAAGAAATTTTGGGCAAAGGCAAATTGCTTAGAAAAGCGATTAAGTCAGACAAAGTGCCTTCAATAATCTTTTGGGGGCCGCCCGGCAGCGGTAAAACAACTTTAGCTTTTATTATTGCCAAACAGACCAAGTCGGATTTTAGGCAAATCAGCGCGGTTTCGTCAGGCTTAAAAGATTTGCGCCAAATTTTGGAGCGAGCTGAGCAAAATCAGAGATTGGGGATTAAAACCATTCTATTTATTGACGAAATTCACCGCTGGAACAAAATCCAGCAAGACGGCCTTTTGCCTTATGTTGAGCGTGGCTTGATAACTTTAATCGGCGCGACAACTGAAAATCCAAGTTTTGAAGTTAGGCCGGCCTTGCTTTCCAGATGCCGGGTTTTTGTTTTAAAACAATTAAGCAAATCGCAAATTGCCGAGATTTTGAAGCTGACAATTAAAAAATTAAAAGTTAATTTATCGCAGAGCTTGATTAATCTGATTGCTCAAATGAGCAATGGCGACGCCAGAACCGCTTTGAATACTTTGGAATACGCTGTTTCGCTTTCAAAAAAAATCGATGCTAAAATAATTAAGCAGGCTTTTCAAAAATCTTATTTGTTTTATGATAAAGACGGCGAAGAGCATTATAATATAATTTCGGCTTTGCATAAATCAATGCGCGCTTCTGATGCTGACGCGGCTTTGTATTGGCTAGCCAGAATGCTTGAGGCTGGCGAAGATCCGCTTTATATTGCCCGTCGGATTATTCGTTTTGCTTCTGAAGATATTGGCTTGGCGAATTCGCATGCTTTGGAGCAGGCAGTTGCCGCTTATCAGGCCTGTTATTTTATTGGTATGCCGGAATGCAATTTGATTTTGGGCCAGGCAGTTGTTTACATGGCTAAGTGCAAAAAATCCAGAGAACTGGACGAGGCTTATGCTCAAGCTAAAGATGATGTCTTAAAACACGGCAATTTAGAAGTGCCTTTTTCTGTCCGTAATAGCCCGACCAAGCTGATGCGAGAACTTGGCTATGGTCAGGGCGAGCAGAAATTTATGCCTGAAGAACTGAAAAATAGAAAATACTTGAAATTGAGTTAGAAAAAGATTATAATCTAATTACAATCTTTATCAGCAATATTCCGCGATAGCACAATGGTAGTGCGGCGCCCTGTTAAGGCGACGGTTGTAGGTTCGAGTCCTACTCGCGGAGCCAAATTGTATGTTGTGAGTTTTCCTCCCCCGCCACGGCGGGGTCGGCAGGCAGATTGTGTAGTATTTGCCAAGATTTTTTGGGTTCAATCGCCACCTTTTGCGAAAGCAAAACGCGGTTCGAGCCAATCCTTTTGAGAAAATCCCGTCCCGCGACGGGATTTTCTTGCAAAGC
>Ga0265296_1001798_pt1 | contig 23188 bp, 24 predicted proteins | sample MunlanPumphouse1_FD_189073 | JGI IMG/M metagenome (GOLD analysis project Ga0265296, IMG submission 189073) | Groundwater microbial communities from a municipal landfill in Southern Ontario, Canada - Pumphouse #1 | ecosystem: Environmental > Aquatic > Deep subsurface > Groundwater | place... | reverse complement strand
CAGGAACCCAAACCACTGAGTATTGCGCGATCACCCAGGACGTCCGGTTCACCGAAACTGGCCTGTACACTGGACAGATCTACGGCAACGCAGGCGCGGGTCCTCCGACAATTGCGATGGTGCAGAGCCACTTCCCCGGCTGCACCGTGCGTTATACCAGTGGCTTCACGACGGGCATCATCCCGACCGCCGACATCGAAGTGAAGTGCACGACACCCCAAAACTTCACCCAAAGCCCCTGGACCGAGTATTACGCTGGTTGGTATCAGAAACAGGTCACCAACCCGTCCTACGCGATTAATATCTACACGGTCGCGACAACAACCAAAGTCGACTCAGGTGAGCGTCTGCTTACGTCGTGCCCCACGGGTGCCGCGACAAACCCCAACTGTCGTTTCCAGCATAAAGCCTGCGTTGAAGGCGCGGGAACGAGGGTCATAGACGGCGTTAGCGTCTATCGGGCCTGCTGGCGATATGAAGAGGTTTATGCCTGCGGTTCTCAATCCAACTACGCCGGCTGTAACCCGCCTGCGGGTATGTCTCAGTCGGGCGAGCGTTGCATTGCCACCAACACCAGCGGCGTCTGCACCGGCGTCGAAAAGACCTTCATCGACCCGACGGGTGGATGCTCGCGCTATGAACAAAACGTGCGGTGTGAGGACCAGGTGCCTGGCGCGGGCAACCCGAGCCAAGTCATTAGGGATGTCGTCTCTGATACCTGGGACAACGGCTGTAACGCCCTAGCGGGCAACGGAGCCTGCGTGAAGCAGGGCGAAGTCGTTGTCGAAGGCAACGCGACGAAGACGATCAATGGCCTGCCGGTGACCAGGAACCCTTGGACGGTGCGCGAGGACTACATTTGCTCGTCGTCTTCCACAATTAACAGCTGCTCGCCCTTCACCGGCTGCATCGAGAAGTCCTCGACCTGCATGAGCCGTGACCGCGCCGGCAACTGCACGGCCTACGACAAGACCTATCGTTGCGAAAACCCGGTCAACAATGGCGGGACGCCTATCGAAACGCCCCGTGACGTCGTCGGTGAATACTGGACTGACCCCTGCGCTACCAACCGCAACGACCCGGCCTGCAGCCTGACGAAGAACGAAGTCCTGATCGGCAACCAGACCAGGACCATCAACGGCCTTTCGGTCACGCGCGACCCTTGGAAACGCCGCGAAACCTGGACCTGCAACCGCTCGTCGGCGGTGAACACGTGTGCGCCTGTCGCGTCCTGCACCCTAGTCGGCCAGACCTGCGCCGGCACAGACCCGAACGGCGCCTGCTCGATCCAGCTGAATCGCTATCGGTGCGAGAACCCGGTCACGGGCGAGAAGCCGGTCGAAACGCCGATCGATTGGACGGGTGGTCAAATGCACGACAACACCTGTCCCTCGCGGGGCAATGGCGCCTGCAAGCTGACCGGGACGACTTGTTCGCAGCCGGGCACACCCCGGATCGTCAACGGTGTCCCCGTGACCCCGCCATGCTGGGAGGAGACTGACACCTACACCTGCGAAGTCATGGGCGAGGCGACCAATAACTGCTCGCCGCCGTCCGGCTGCCAGATGAAGAAGGCTGTCTGCCTTGACGACGTGCCCGATGCGCAATGCCGCTCATGGGAGAACGTCTATGAGTGCAAGACGGACACCGTCACGAACGAGACGAAGAACAGCTGCGAGACCAAATTCTGCGTTGGCGACGTGTGCATCGCCAATGAAGACGCCGGCGATACGGATATGCCCGACGCCTTGGCCGCGCTGCTGATCGCACAGATGGCTGGCCAGGACTACGAGAAGAACCTGACCATCTTCAAAGGCGAGTCCAAGCGGTGCCGTAAGGCTGTGCTGGGCTTCCGCAACTGCTGCAAAGACTCAGGCTGGGGCGTGGAATTGGGGCTGACCCAATGCTCCGACGAAGAGAAGGATTTGATGCAGGCGCAGGAAGCTAAGTCCGCGCACTACATCGGGACCTACTGCTCTCAGAAGTCCTTCTTCGGCATCTGCACCGAGAAGGCCATGCGCTACTGCACGTTCGGCGGGACGCTCGCGAAGATCGTCCAGCGTGAAGGTCGCCCCCAAATCGGGAAGTCGTGGGGCACGCCTAGCAACGCTGATTGCTCGGGCTTTACGGTCGAAGAATTCCAGAAGTTGGACCTGACCAACGTGGATTTCTCCGAGTTCACCGACGACCTGATGAACCAGATCACGACGCCCGACACCAACAGCACCATCGGCCGCCTTCAGCAGAGCATCGAGGGCCTCATGGGGTCGGGATCGCCCGGCTTCGGCGAGGTCAATGAAGCCGGCGACGGCAACCCGTGACACCAGACAATCACCTCAAGACCAGGCTTCCAATGACACGACCGTTCGTTACCGGCCGGGCCGCCGCCAGCATCCTTTGCGGAGCGGCGGCCATCGCCCTTTCCGCTGTTTCGGCCTCCGCTCAAACGACCACGCAAAGCGCGCCGGGCACACCCGCCAGCGGAGCGGCCGAAGAGTATTGCGGCCGCGATCTCGGCAAATGGTTCTATTGCCAACGGCCCGATCCGGTTGAGACTGAAGAGACGACGCCCGCCGCGCCCCAAACGGTTGCGGTCGCGCCCGAGGTCCTGGAGCTGCAAGCCTATCAACGCGATCTGGAAGAAGCCCGGTCGATGGCCGTATGGCGTCCGACCCCTGACACCGTTGAACGGTATTATCGCCTGCAACAGGTTGCTTTGGAAAAGGGCGGCCTCTTCGCGGACTATTATCGCCGCCTGACCTGGACCAATCCGGATCTCGATTACACCGTGCGACGTCCGGTGACGGAAGTGGCGAAGCACGGCTGGACCGATGACCGTTTGGCCGACCGTGACCTGTTCCTTCGCGGCGTTTCCAGCCGGGTAGGGGTCTTCTACGTCTATCGGGGTAGCTGCGGCGCCTGCACGATCGCCAGCCCGATCGTGAAGGCGTTCGCTGACCGCTACGGCATGACTGTTCGCGCGATCTCGTCTGACGGCGCCCCAAACCCGCATTTCCCTACGGCTATGCGAGACCAGGGCCAGCTGGCCGCATGGGGTGTTCGCCAGACCACGCCCGCGCTGCTGTTCTTCCAGCAATCCGACATGGATCCTCGCACAGGCCAGATCAGGCCGACGCGCGTGAGGGGTAGCAACGGCCAGGCCCTTGAGTTGCTGCCGTGCCTGAAGCCCCAAGGATGCCTGACCTACGCCGGCGCCGGGGTCATGGCCCTCGATGACATCGCTGAACGCCTTTTCGTCCTGCTCTCCAAAGAGCCGGGCTCCGATTTCTAAGGACCACCACGGATGAAAATCAGGAAACAGACTCGCCGACCCGCCTCGGCCGACCGCTCCCGCCGCCTTCGCCGCCTCGCGATCGCTACAGTCGCCGGCACGTCGTGGGCGATGTTCTCGACGGTCGCCCCGCTGGCTGACGTCAACAAGAGCATGGACAGCTATTGGTCAGGATCGCTCGGCTCGGCGAACGTGACCGGCCCGACCGCCTTCCAAGGCCAGAGCGCGGGCTATTACACGCTCGGAAACATGGCGGTCCGGACGCCCCAAGAGACGACGCAGATTGCGGCGATCCAGATGCCTTCCGTTCGGGCCGGCTGTGGCGGCATCGACATCTTCACGGGCGGCTTCTCCTTCATCAACAGCGACCAGCTCGTCGCGCACATGAAGTCCGTTGCGTCGAACGCCGTCAGCTATGCCTTCATGCTGGCCTTGAAGAGCCTCTCGCCGATCGTCGCGGACCAGATCGAAAGCCTGCAAAAGCTGGCGAACGACGTGAACCAGCAGAACATGAGTTCCTGCCAGCAAGCTCAAGCCCTCGTGGGCGGCCTGTGGGGCAAGAACGACACCGCCTCGATGCAGATCTGCACGGACCTTTCGACCTATCGCGGTTTCTATTCCGATCGGATCGCCGCCCGACACGACTGCCCAAACCGGATGGCGCAAAACCTCAACAACCTGCCCGCCCAGGACAAGAAGGTCATTCCGGTCAACAAGAACATCGCTTGGGAGGCGACGCGCCAGCATCCCTTGCTGGCCTCCGATCGTGAGTTGGCTGAATTGCTCGTGACCCTTACGGGCACGATCATCTACCGCTGCCCGGACAACAACGGTTGCGTCATCGACGTCCTGCCCGCCGAAGGTGACAAGGACGGCATTATCACCAAGCTGCTCGATGGCGGGACCATCAAGGTGCACCGCTGCGACACGATCGAGGTCTGTCTGAATCCGGTCAAATACGGCGGGGAACAAACGCTCGATCCCAGCAAGGCATTGAGCAAGCGGGTCGAAGCGACGCTCCGTGGAATCGTGACCAAGATCCAAGCGCGTCAGCCGCTGTCGGCCGCTGAACAGGACTTCCTGAACCTGGTCAGCTTGCCGGTTTACAAGATGGCCAGCGTCTATACCGCCCAGCAGGGGGCTAACGCCGGCAACGCGATGGCGGGCTATGCCGACATCATCGCCCTGGATCTCCTTTACGCCTGGATCAACCGCTCGGTCTCCATGGTCGAGGACGGCGCTCGCAATATGGTTGGCGTCAATGAGGACCAGCTGAACCAGTGGCGCCGAAGCGTCGATCAACTCCGTCAGAACGTCGGCGCAAAGCAGAACCTGGTGGCGACGAAGACGTCGGCGCTGGAAGCGATGATCGCGCGTACCCAAGAGGCTGAACAAGTCCTGACGGCCCGCATCGGAACCCGCATCGGTGATGCGATCGCCTTCTCCGCCTCGCAAGCGCCCAACTAAGGATCGCCAGATGGGACCGGTTGAAGTCATCGTCTATGGCGGCGGAAGCTACTACCGCGACATATTTCAAAGTGTCGCGCTCTTGTCGGGAACGGGGGGTATCTCCTCCCTAATCCGGCTCGCCCTGGTGCTTGGGGTCATCCTGTGCATCGTAAAAGCGGTCTTCGACTTCAACATCGGGAAGATCCTGAAATGGTTCCTGATGGCCTACATCACCTACGGCATTCTCTTCGTGCCGAAGGTCCAGGTTCACGTCACTGACCTGTTTGACCCCGGCCTGACCGGGGCGGACGTGGCGAACGTCCCTCTAGGCGTCGGAATGACGGCCAGTCTGACAAGTCGGGTTGGCCATCGTGTGATCGAGCTGACGGAAACCGCCTTTGGCGACCCCGAGGCGGCCCAATATTCGAATACCGGCATGATCTACGGCGCCAAGGTCTTCGAGCGTTTGAGAACGGCCCGGATCGCAGACCCGCGTTTCGAGCAGAATATGCATTCGTTCGTTCGCGGCTGCGTCTATTACGACATCCTGGAAGGCTACTACTCAGCCGGCGAGTTGGCCCGTCAGAATGACATCTGGAACTATGTGACCGTCACGCGCGGGACTAATCCAGGCCGTTCCGTCGAATATGTGAATAGCGCCAACGTCAGGTCGATCGTGACCTGTCCAGCAGCGGCCAGCAACCTGAATGCCGAATGGGACGCGACCCTGACCAGCTCGATCAAGCTGTTCGAACGCAGGCTCCGCCCGGACATCGCCGAAAGCCAATTGCAGAGCGCATTCCAGAACGAACTCGGCTCGCTGCACCCGTATATGCTGGGCGCGGCACGCGACTCCAAATCGGCTTTCCAACAGGTCCTAATGGCGAATGCGGTGCGGCGCGGCGTGACTGGCTTCTCGGCCGAAGCGGGCGGCGAGGCCATGGCCGTGATGGCAGAGACCCATGCAGAGGTTCAGACGCGGAACACTCAGATGCTCCTGGGCGGCGTCGCCGAAAAGGCGATCGTCATGCTCAAGATCGTCGTGGATCTGCTGTTCATTGGAATGTTCCCAATCCTGTTTCCGGCCTTCCTACTGCCCGGCATCGGGCCGCGTATGGTCCAGGGCTACCTGACAGGCTTCCTATACCTTCAGCTTTGGGGGCCTATGTATGTCATCATCCACAAGATCAGCATGGGCACGGCGGCGGCGAAGTCTGCCGCAGCGGCCTACATTCCCGACACAGCGCCGGGTCTGAAGATCGCAAACCTAGAAGCCCTCGGAACAGTCAACGCGGACATCGCGGCTGTCGCCGGCGTGATGACGATGATGATCCCGGTTCTGGCCGGAATGCTGACCAAGGGTGCAATGGCGGTCGGGAGCCAGGGCGAGGCCCTTCTGGCGAACTACCGCAGCGGTGCTGAAGCTGCTGGCGCCGCTCAAACCACGGGCAACTACTCGTTCGGCAACACCGCGTTCGAGAACGCCTCTTGGAACAACATGAGCGCGAACCGTCACGCCACATCGAGTTTTGTCGACGCCGGCAACTCGACCGTTGTGGATGGGAACCTCAATACGGTTTCAACCGGGGCCAACGGCGCGAGAACCTATACGTCCTCGATCTCTCAAACCGCCTGGAATGCACGATTCAGCGACACCGCCAGCACCGCATTCGTCGAAGCGGCAAACAATAAGCGCGAAGAAAGCCAAGCTCTGCGACGGAGCGTCAGCGAGGCCCAATCACGCGTTGCTTCCGAAGGCGTGGAACGGGTCAACAGCTGGCTCAACTCGTCGTCCAGCACCCGTACTCAAGGTTCCGAACAGCGCGACGCATGGGGATCGACCTATCAGGTTATGGACCAGGCTACACAGAACCTCATGGTCACCCACGGCTACACCGAGACCACGGCTAAGAACGCGGTCGCTAGGGCGGCTATCGAAGGATTTGCCGAGGCATCGGGAGGACTGCCGGGTGGCGGCATCACCGGAGTGAACGCGAAGGTCGGTGCGCGTGCGACCGTCGGCGCCGAAGCCTCGATGTCGAAAAACGCGGCCGAATCCGATCAGATCCAGGCGGCTCGAAATGCCCTGACTTCCATCGGCTTCACCGACAAGGTCGATAAAACCACGGCCGAATTCGCTTCGCAGACGTTCAGCCAAACCTCGACGGCACAGAATATGTCGGCGCAACGGGTCTCTGACGTCTTCTCGTCCACCAGGAGCATCACCGACACGGCGGACCAGGCAGAGACGATGTCGAAGTCCTACGACCAGAAGGCGGAATACGCCCGCACCAACTCGGCCTCTTTCGACACCAACCTCAACAACCAATTCACGGCCTACGCCATGGAGCGGTTGCAAGGCCAAAGAGACCAATACGGCGGCGCCATCACAGAAGAGCGGGCGGCCTATATCCTCTCGGGACGTGGCTCGGCCTCCGAAACTGCTTTGGTCAAGGATCTGGAAGAGACCTTCAGGCAGCAAGAAGTAATGAAACTGGTCGCACCGGAAGCGGTCGTTGAGGCCCGTAGCCTTGGGCAGACGGTCCAGCAGATGCAAGCCGAACCCGTCAGACTGATAGAGCCTGGCGGCGACGGTAGCGCCCTGCGCGAAGGTGTAAGCCTGAACGCTCTTGGATCGCCGGGGCAGGGGATCAGCGAACACGCTCCGGGAACAGCAGCGTGGCGCGAGGAAAGAGCGGAGGCCGCAGCGGCAAGCGCCTCGGCCGCAGCTCCCAGGTCTTCCGGATCAGGCCAGAGCAACAACCAAGGCGTTGGTCTGAGCGCCGCAAATGACAGCGGCGAACCGGAACTGCGACCTGGCTTCAACAGTGCGTATCGGGAGAGCATCCGGGCCAGCACTGATAGCGCCGGCGACTTTATCGACGCCCACAGGCGAGCCGATGGAAAGTTGCTCACCGGAGGCGAAACGGAATCGAGCCAGCAGGAACAAGGGACCGCCCGCCTCGGCCGCCGCTATCCACAGTGACACATAGCAAAACGGCCGCCCGGAAAGGGCGGCCGTCGTCGTCGTCAGTCCTAGCTGGTTAAGCCTTGCTGGCCCTGAACACCCGTAGGGCCTGGAACAGCACGAAATAGGGAATGGCCAGGACCAAAAGGAGCCCAAGCCCGCCCAACAGCATAAGGTTTCCGGTTTCGAACGCACCACGAACCATGATGCCCACGATCCCAAGCACGACTATCGTGATGACGGCCGAGACGATACCGGCGACGATGACGCCCATCAGCAGAGCGGGTCGTCCGGTCGCCACCGCCATCTGAGCTTGGATCACCCGAGCCGTGTCAGGCGAAACAGCCAACGAAGAGATTGGAGTAGTCATAGCGTCCTCCTTCGGACCGTTGTTCTCCGACATTTTTGCCATGGATAAGGTCCTCTCAACTAGGTCGCGGCTACAAAACAGAAAATAGATTCTGCACCAGGCCCGACAGGATTTCGAGTCCTGCGGCCTCACACTTTCACCCCCCACCTAAGACGTGGGACATTGCTACATCGTTATTCAGGAAGGGCAGGGGTTCCCGCCATGCGTACCAAAAAGATCATCGCCATCATGGGCGCCGCCATCGCAATCACCGGCTTCGCCGCATCAGCAGAGGCACAGACCCGCAATCGCAGCTATCAAGCCTACGCCATCATCGACTTCGAGACCGAAGCCCGTAAGGGCGCGGCGATCGACGCCGCCGAACGGGTGCTGCAACGCTACGCCAGCGATTTTCAGAGCAACCGTCCGATCGCGGTTCAGACGCCCGAACAGCCCGGCCGGTTCCAGCTGACCAATCCACTCTCGGACACCCGTCTTGCTGGTCTGGCTGCGCTGGGCGGCGTCAGCACGGCCCAATTCCAAGTCGCCACCTGTGAAGGGGCCGTGTGGACCGCCAACGTCAACCGCAACATCAATGGTTCTCAGACGCTCCGCGTCCAGATGTGCCTATTTCCATATGCCCGCGCCGACCGTGAAGGCTACCACCTGAACCTCTATGCCAGCGACACCGCACATAGTGGTGGCGGTCTGTCCGAACGCTTCGGCCGTGCGCTCGCCAATCGGGTCATCGGATCGCCGGAAGAGTTCACGGCCAATATGCTCCGTGAGACGGTCGCCGCGATCGAGAGCGCCACGGATTCCTCTGCAATCCTGATCGAGGGCGAACCCGAAATCCCCGGCCTCGCCTGGAAGCGGTAAGTGATCGCAATCAGGGGGAAGGCCTTTTGGGCCTGGGTTGTCATCATCACCGTCCTGGTCCTGATCGCCTCAGCGCGTCAAAAGTCAATCGAAGCGGCGGAAACCAAGGGCGTCCAAAGCAATACGACAGCGACCGGACCGAAGCCGCAGAATGGGAAAGTCAGACATGAGCCGAATTAAGCTGTTCATCGCCGGCGCCACCCTCCTAGGGCTGGCGCTGGGGCTCTATTCGCTCAATCCCGAAGGCTCCGTTTCTAGCTTTATGATCGGCTTCCTTGCCGGCGCGTGTGGCGTCTCAGGCGCAGTATGCCTGGGCTACACGACACAAATCCCAGCCAAGAAATAACCGCCATTGGCGGCCTCAACACAAGTGATCTGAATGACCGCTCAAACTGGACGCCCGGACTACGACCACACCTCGCGGATCGCCACGACAGCACCAGGTGAACCCGTCTTCATCGTCAAAGGCTCAGATGTGGTTGCCGGCGACACCGTGAGGGCCTGGGCCAGCTTGGCTTTCGAAAAGGGAACGCCGCCCGAGGCCCTGGAACTGGCTCTACAGCAGGCAGAAGCTATGGACCGTTGGCCGGTAAAGAAGGTCCCCCATGGTCCTGACCTTTCAGAAACTGATCGGTTGAACCTTCGGAACCAACACGGGCGTAGGGCGCACTCGGCGCGTGAGGCCGTTGCCGACATTCATCCAATGCTGGCCGAAAAGCTGGCCCATGACACGATAACCGGCATCCTCCGGCCGATCCTCGCAGAGTTGCTAAGGGGCAAGACAGTCGATTGGGAGGCGGGGAGGGCAGACCCGGCCATTGATCGCCTGTTCAAGCTCGCCGGATGGAATGCCCATTTACGGATCGACGCGACCAGGTCCGAAACCTGATCCGTGAAACTCTATGAGTTGACCAGCTGCACACGATGCGGCTGCTACGAGGTCGACCAGAAGCACAGACGCGGCCGATCCCCCGCTTGGAAGATCAGGTGCCTGGCTTGCGGCCATTCAACATCATGGTCGAAATCTGCCATCGCCGCCCAACTCGTCTGGAACCAAGATCAGACACCCGGCCACCTGCTGGACCTCCTGACGGACACCAGAACCTTAATCAAATAGGAGCCGGCCATCCGCTCACCTGAGCGGGGGCGGCAAAGCCACTCTTCCTGGAGGGCAGCTCAAGGGCGGCCGAAGGTCGGGGCCCGCCTGCAGACGCAGTCGAAGGTGGGAAGACCGCGCGGACGTGCCGAAGGCTCCCCCTTGAACTGACCGGGCGGAGCCCTCCCTTTTTCACTTCCTTCCGATCGCCGGGATTCATGCGCCGGAGATTGAACAGCGAGTCAGAAATTGCCCGCACCAAGGCGCTTGGCGAGGGTACGAAGGATTTCGATGTCGCTCGTCGTGAGACGGCTGGCGAGGTTCGCCAATTCGCCGACCAGGTAGCCTTCTTCTTCACCGATCTTCTCGTCGGCCGACAATCGGTCGTCGACGTCCACGAAGAAATAGATGATCCCAACATCGAGCGCGCGGGACAGGTTGAGCAGCCTCGACGCGGCAACCCGGTTTGCCCCTCTTTCATATTTTTGAATCTGCTGGAAAGTGACACCGACGGCGCTGGCCAGCTCCGCCTGCGTCATGCCCAACTCTACACGCCGACGCCTAATCCGCGCGCCGATCGCTACGTCTTCAGGGGTGATTAGGATGTCGTTGGCCATGGGAGGCCTCCTAGGCTTGCTGCACGAGAGAGATAGACTTCGGGGCGGTTGACAGCGGCAAGCCGTCGATCAGCCCCACAGCCACGACCCCAGGCCCTCTGATAAGACCCGCGTGACGGTGCTGAAGGAGATCATTGAAGTCGGAGTCGGGGAGTATAGGCGCTACGGGAGTAACCCATGACGCGCCGGCGCGGATCCATGCAGCGCTCGCGAGAACTGCACAAAGAGCGGCTCTCTCATCACCGGCGATCATGTCCTCGATGTCGATATTGTCTGGACCGGCATACCGAACCGGAATCGGACGCATATCGCGATCGAGGCAGATGATGGGGGCGCCCCATGGCGACGCCTCGGGTTCGGGCCAGGTGAACGCCGGCATCATCGGATCAGGAACCAAGTCCGAAAAATCAGTCCGCCCATTGCTGTCCCTGACGTAGCCGCCCTGGAGGCGATCTAGGCTCAGTGTGGCGACCATTCGACATTCCACGCCAATCTCGATCCCGGCCGAAAGCGTGGTCTCGATCCCTTCTCCAACAACCAGAGGCCCACTGGCATTGGGGGAGGTTAACCAAACAGCGCCTGGGTGGACGATGCCGTCCGGTCCTTCGCGACCCTGGGGGCCTAGCATGATCCGCGAGGTCTCGTGTGCGGACTTCGATTTTCCGTCGTCAGAAAGGTAGGTGACGTGGACGCCGCCAGTCGGCCCCCAAGGCGTCATCAGAAGACCGATCATTGCCGGGGCGAGGGTAGGGGCCGACCAGGGGCCATGATGATAGGCGCCGGGGTGAAAGCGCAGCTGGGTCAGAGCGACACGCAGCGCCTCGCCGTAGATGCCCCTTGCGCGCAGATAGACCTCAACCAGAGTGCCCGCAGCGGGAAGGGCATCCCGCCATAGCGACAGAGCGAGATCCAGCTTCCGCTTTTTGGTTCGCGCTTCGGCCTTATCCGCCTCGATGCGGAGCTCAGCCTGCTCCTCACGACGGGCCTGGACATCAATCTCGCCCACGACTCCGTTCAAGAGCCGCAATGCGGCATCGTACATCCTTTCGCCGCCCGTGCTGTGAAGGCGATGCTCTAGGTCGATCACATCGCCGCCGCGTCGGTCGCAACTCCAACAGAACCAGGTCTTGTTGATGATGTCGGCCGAGAAAGACCCGCCCTTGCCGTTGTTGTTGCAGAGCGGGCACTTTCCACGCCAGCGCGTTCCCATGCGACGCAGTTTGACGCCGGCAACAGCTTCAAGGTCCGCGACCAGCGCGGCTTTTTCGAATAGCTCGTTGACGGCAAGCTGGGCCATTAGGCGGCGATCAGGTCTTTGCGGGCGATGTCCCATTTGTCCGGAAGGACGAAAGTCACCTGACCGCGATCAGAGCCATCGACCGTCAGGTCGTATTTTTCCTCCGTAGCGACTTTCGGGGAAAGCTCGGCCGCCTGAAGCAGACCGGTGCTGCCGCGCTTGCTCAGTTTGAACGGTCCCTCGGGAGAGGCCTGAACGCGGATACACTTCTTCCTGCCAGCTTCACCGAAGAGGATTTCGACGCGGGCATCCTGGGCGATCTCAGCTTTGGTCAATAGGTATCCGGGGATTGTGACGTATGCGCCCTGCTTGTTCATTCCGAGAATGGCTGGCGACATCGAGGCGGCTTTTCGGATGGGTTTGAAGTCCACTGATTTTCTCCTTCAGGCGGTTGTGGTGTTGGGTTCGATAATCTCGGCCAGAACGGCATCCGCCCATCGATCCATGACGGCGGTCAGACGTTCGCCGGCCAGCAGATAGACGGCTGGCGAATATCGCGTGGTCCAATCCTTGTGGGTGCGGACCACCTCGAAGCGATCGCGATCCAGCTGAACCTTCGGCCCGTCGCGCTTCAGGCGTTGCAACAACAGCCGCGCATCGAGGGCAGCATCGACAGGATCGCGCCGGGACCAAGATCGAATGACAGCCCGTTCTGGAGCGTTGTCCTTGGCGTTCTTCAGGTGATCGGCCAGGACCGGATGAGGCTGGGCGAAGTCGCTCATCAAACCTTCGGGCGCCATCTCAGCGATCGACCCTGGAATCCACATTTGATTTCCAACGACGTCACGCGAGCCGTCGTTCTTCGCGGGTTCATAGAATGGCAAGACGCGAGATTTGATAGCTTCGAGAATGTCATAACTCATTGATTTCACAGCGGTAATTTCGCATATTGTATTATGTGCGAACGATTATCATTCTTTATCAGGAATGTTTTTCTTGGACTGTTCGCGGTCCACATTTGATGGGCTGATCCGGGGTGTTGCGTTCAATGGGTGCTGCGCATCATCAGGTAATCACGCAGCCGTGGCTTAGGAACCAAGACGTTGTCACCGAACCTCTTACAGAGATCACAGTAAGACGCATAAGCACCCGCCCAACAGAAGTACGACACCAATACGTGCGAAGCGATAATAGTTATAATGACTATGACGGTAATCTGCATTTGGTGGCTCAATGTTAAGTAGAAAACATCGCAATGATGACGAGGATGGCGATGACCATCGCGAATGCGAGTAACAGCCCGCCGACTAAGGGACTGAACACCACGACCCAGCTACCCAGGCTGAAGCTGACCGCCATCAACGCCCCGCCCAAGGGCGATGCGAACCGCCCAACAAACGAGGCGCGGCGGCCGGACTTCCGGAAAGCGGATGGAATGGTCTTTGTCATGGTGCAGTCTCCCGCAGGCCATAGACAACATGGGGCGACCTGCCCTCTAGGCGGCGCGCGCAGAACCCGGCCCTAACCATCACAGGGACATCCCCGGTTGGGCTAGATCTTGGACCTTCTCGAAGGACTTCTCCTTTTCGGCTTCCTTTTCGAGCGGCTTGTCCGGATCGGCCGCAGCCACTCGATCCAGCTGGTCGTTTTGTTTCTGGTCGATCGCGGAATCCGACTTCTCCGGCGCCTCTTCGCCCTGAAGTCCCAACAACGGCTTTGCGGCCAAATCCTTGGTGAGGTCGGCCAGCTCGTGACAGGCGATCGCGTTCTGGCCGGTCTGGTCATTCAAGCGCATACCAAGCAGGCGGGTATCGTTCGTGACGAAGGTGAGGGTTTCGGCGGTGCGCGACGCCTGGACATATGCCCTAGCCTGGTTGGCCCCTTCCCCGTGCTTGCTGGACAACACGGCGACGACGTTCTGATGGGTCGAGCCCTGCGAGCGGTCGGCCGTCATGGCGTAGTCGTGGCTGACGAACCGAAGGGCCGGATCGGTCGCAGATAGCGTCCGTTCGACGCCGTCAGCGGTCTGGATGCGCCATTCCTTTGAGCCTGCCTCCAAGACCGTCAGGCTGTTTCCCGTCTGGATGAAGGGACGCTGATCGTCGCGCCGCTCCCACACCAGACGGTCACCGGCCTGGATCTCTGTTTCCTTGGCGCGGTAAGCCTGAAACTTGCTCTTGCGCGACACAGCTAAGGCATTGAGGTCGATGGTGACCTGACGATCGCCAGCGAGGACGTGCAGGGCCTCATTCCGTTCATCGCGCCCTGTGATGACGAGTTGGTCGCCCTTAGCGATGCCCGCCCCCTTCATGCCTGCATGGAAGACCAGAACCTGGCCCTCGGAATACGACGCAGCCTTGTAAGACTCGGCCGTGGACATCCGAACGTGGGAAAGGGTCTTCGCTGCTAGGGCCGGCCCGGTCAGCTCGCCACGCCCCGCCATGTCTTGCCGAACGAGGAGTGAGATTTGGTCACGTAGGGCATGGGTGGGCACGATGATCGGTGCCGAACCGCCTGCGTCGCGCACATTCTTCCAGGCATCGAAAGCCTCGGCCGCGAGCCGTGAATCCGTCGCATCTCTTCCGACTTCAACGACACGAGAGCCCAATGCGCGAAGACCTGGGACAGGCGTTCCTTTTGCCATGGCCGTCACAGCAGCCTTGATTTCGGGATCGTTCTGACGCCGGATCTCGGTCATTCGGGCATGGTCCATCTTCTCCTCAAGAAGAAGGCGGAACGGAGCGCCAGCCTCGGGAGAGCCCAACTGGCGCTCATCCCCGATCAAAATGATGCGCTCGATCTGTAAGGTCGTGGCGACGCGGAAAAGTCTGTCGGCCCCGGCGTTCGACATCATGGAGGCTTCATCCACCAGAAGGCTTTTGCCGGAATGGGCGGCCTTTAGATTTTTGAGCGCCACACCCTCATTGCCATCGACGCTCTTCGCCATCGCCTTTTCTGTGGTTTGGAGGAATGACTCGATCGTCTGAGACTGAATCCCGGCGCCGTTTTCTAACTCACGCACGGCGGCGTGGGTGGGTGCCAGACCCATGATCTCCTTGCCCTTTGCTTCGGCCAGTTCGCGCACGACGCTGAACATGGTCGTCTTGCCGACGCCGGCGGACCCCTGGATCCCGACGATCTTGTCGTTGCTCGTTAAAAGCTTGTGAGCGGCTTCACGCTGCCCCTCATTCAGAATGATCCCCCCTTCTCGCTGAGCAACAGCATCAAGCGCGGCGCTCGCCTTCTCGGGCGTGTAGATCGGAATGGCCCCGTTTCGACCGGAGTTCATAGCTCCGACGATGTTTGCTTCGAGCGCTAGCGCACGGTCCGTTGTGATACCCCCGTGCAGGTTCAGATCAGCCGACTTCACACGGCCCTCAACCTGAAGACGCTCCAAGACGGTTTCCAGGCGACCGGAAGTCATACCGGCCTTGGAATGCATAAGCGCGGAATGAACAACGTCGTGTCGGGTAAAGACGGCACGGCCCTGCTCGTGAATCTGAAGACCCAATGAGACGGCATCCCTCGCTTTCAGGTCGTTCCACCCGGCCGCTCTATTAGAGCGATAGGGGTCATTGATCTTCGTGAGCCCCAAGACCTGCTTCCAGATCGATTTGATACGCGAGCGCTGGTCGTCCACGGTTCCCGAAACCTGGGGCGTTAGGTCGCGTCCTGGATCGACCTTATCGCCCGCCTCGCGGGACAGTCCGGGCGCGTCGAGACCAACAGCAGCAGCTTCTTTCTCCCATTTTTCGACAAGTTCGGTTCGTGGCGTGTCGAGCTTCTTGGGTCGGTCCTTCAGGACGATCGCCTCGCGCTGAGCTGCAGTAAGGGGACCGCCATTCCGCTTGGTCTCGATTTCGATAGCGGCGCGGATTTGGGTATTCCGCTTTGAGAAATGTTCAACCTGGTCACGGCCATATGCTGCCAGTTCGAACGTCCCTCCTTTAGGATCCCTCGTCACGTCATAACCCAGGCGTATCGCCTCCTTCGCCAACTCAGCCTGATAGATCCGGCCGACAAGGTTGCTGTGCTTGAATAGCTGTAGCGTTTCCAGAGCGCGGACTTTGCCGGTCGATGGCTCGACTGTGGCGTTCGCGATGACGACGTGGGTATGGCGCTGGGGGTCGCCGGCTCGCGACGTTCCGTGGACGGTCTGAGCGTAGAGAAGGTTGCCGGTCTGGACCTCCTTGATCTTGCCCTGGTCGCGCACACGGGTGATGGCGAAATGCTTCTCGGCATAGGCCATTGCGGTGTTGACCGCCTTATCGTGAGCCTTATCCAGACGGTCGTCCTTGCCGACGAGGATGGCCAGACTTACGGACTTGGGCGCGGAGAAGGTCAAGTCCCAGCCGGCTCTATGCTTGTTATCAGCCTGGGCGTCTGGACGCTCTGGATCTCTGAAGGCCTCGTGCTTACCCTCCAGGACAGCCTTGAAGTCTTCCGGGCTGGCCTTGCCGCTCAGGCCTACCTTCTCGGCCCCCTTCCCTCCCCACTCCAGACCCGGCGTGTCAGCCTCGCCGGTGACGTAATAGTCGTCCTTGCCGTAATAGTCGGCCGCCCCGCTGGCGCTGCCGATGGATGAGACAGAGAGCATCGCTTACAGCCCCCGTCCAAGGTCGCCCGCAAGGTCACCTAGCGAAATCGCGTGGGCTTCCTGGGCCTTCGTTGAGGGCGCGTTTTCGTTTGCCTGATCGAACAGTCCGCGTTGCTGCTGGACCTGTTGCTGGCGATCCGTCTCAGCACGTTCAGCCTCCGACTTCTCTAGCGCCTCGCGCCGGCCCTTTGCCGTGGGTAGAGACGACGGGTCGGCGGCAAGGTCACCATCCGTCATGGGCTCGGCGTCATCTTCGATGATCTCGCCGTCCTGGGTAATCAGGACCGGGCCGCCCGACGTTGTGACGATACGAGCGGACGCAGCCATAACAGCTGCCTCGGCCGGGTCCGTGTCGGTGCGTTCCCCTCGCGCACGGGCTACAAACTCCCGCAACGGGTCTGGCCCTGACCGCTGAACGAAAGCGGGGGCGACCTGGGGGATGTCGGGATAGAGGAAGCTGACCGGAGCGATCGGGAATGCCGCCTCGGATCGCTTGTTGCTGACCCGGATGACGCCCTGAAGGGAGGGGAGGTTCATCAGATCGGTAGGAAGATAGACCGGCTCCTTCTCCTCGCGTGGCGCGATGCCAACGCCATCCCTAATGCTGTTCGCGCCATATGAGGTATTCTCGGAGACGCGGTGCATGACCCGCTCGCCAAGGGTCTGGCTCATCAACTCCGCCGTCGCATGGTCTGAGCAACGCAGGACCAGCTTGTTGAGGCATTGGCCAAGGATCGTCTGAGCCTTCTCCTTGCCGTAGATGTCCTGAAGCTGGGACACCTGTTGCAGGCCGAAGACCATAGCCCCGCCATACTTGCGGAGGCGCTGGGGTCCGTCAGCCAGCTTGTCGAGACGTCCAAGCGACGGAAACTCGTCCAGGAAGATCCAAGTGGGGTGGGGTGCGATGCCCTCCGCATTGCGCGAGAGGAGCGCGCTTATCGCGATCTCTGACCAGAAGGAAAGCAGCGGCGCCAGTGTGTCGGCGTGGGTCTCGGGTGCCGACAGGAACAGATAGCCAGGCGTCCGCTGTTCCCGATTGACCCACTTGCGGATCGATATGGGTTCGCCTTTACCGAGCAGATAGACGAGGGGCGTGACGCCCTCGACCAGGACACTCTGGATCGATGAAACACGCGGGCCTGCATCACCGGAAATGTGCTTGTGTGCTGGGGTGCCTTCCAGCAGCGAGGCTAGGCGGGCGGTCGGGCCGAAGAAGTAGCCCAGCGCCATTTCCAGGTCAGCACGGGGGTTCCGCTCCTGAAGTGTGAAGCAGGTCCACGAGAAGAGCGAACGCGCAACATTGGTCCAGTAGGGATCGCCGCTCTTGGGGTCTTTGAACAGACCGTGCGCCAGACGGTCCCAATCGACGTGATCCTTTGCGTCGTAGAAAGGCGACCATTGGGGCGACCTGTCATCGAAGGGATTGAGGATCAGGTCGGTGTCAGGGTCGAAGTGTTTGGCGATGTATTCCAACTCCGGGTCGTAGATGACGGCCCGGTCACCTCGGGCACGGACGGACTTCATAAGGTCGTGGATAGCACCAGACTTTCCAGACCCCGGACTGCCCGTGATGATCGTGTGTTCGCTTTCCGCGTCGAAGGGATAGGGAACGCCAGCGAGGCGAGCCGGAAGGTGATCGGGCCGGTTCTTCTTCACGGCCTGTTCGCTGTTGAACGCGTTGATCTCAGCGACCAACTGACCAGCCCTAACGACTTGTTGGCCTTTGATCTGGCGGGTGCGTAGCTTCTCGCGACCGCTCCGGGTGTAGTAGAAGCCCGACCCGATAGCGATCAGGGCGAGACCACAGAGCCAGAGGTAGAAGCCTAGTCGCAGATGATGGGCATAGGCCCGCGCGTTCGGCTCAACCCAGTTCAGCGTGCCTACCTGATCGACAGGGTAAGGCCTCGGGCCAAGGCCGGGTGTCGGGACGCTTATGACCTGGGGTGCAGGGAGGCCGACCCAATCCAGAACGCCAGCCATAAGGGCGAGGGTGCCGTAGGACTGTTCGTCATCCGTGGCGCGAAGGTTCACGCAGACCACGCACACGACGCCCCAAAGGATGAGGACGATCACGATCCGCGCGAGAACCTCGCGGATCATATCAAAGGTGTGGCCTATGGTTTGCCCGCCGCGAAGCCAGGCTGACAGTTTGCCCTTAGAGGGACGGCTCATGGTCGCTTCCAGATAGCTGGGCGACCGGGACGACAAGGCGAAGCAAGGGGTAAGCCGCTCTTACTCCGAAGAGAGCGCTTCTAAAAGGGCAACGAGACGAACATCTTCAGGCGGGTCCATCCTGGGATGAAACGGCCGGTCGCCTAATCGGCCGAATACGACCTCGGCGGCTTGGCCAGCAACCATCCGGGCCTGCTTGATTTCGTCTTCACTCATCGAGCGTTTGGCCATCGCCAGGACCAGACTTAGGGTCATCATCGTCTGGTAGCCCGCCTGTTTGGCTGACCATTCGGCGACCCCTGGTGAGTACGCGATAAGCGCATCCACCACCAACTCACTCATGCTTTTTCCCTGAACCTTGGCCATGTTTTCGGCGCGTCGATAAACGTCGTGATCGACATAGGCCTGGATCTTGGGACGCTGGCGGGACATGGCATTTCCAGAAGGGGGGGTGGATCATATGCAATCCAGCAATCATACTGAAATCACTAGGAAAAGGTGATTTATTTTCGCGTGGATCATATCCAATCTATTTTGCGCTCGTCATTTCCCTTTTTGTTACAACGGCCTAACCCTACCGCAGGTGTGCGTAATGTGTGCACCTCTCAAAGAGAGGTTCTCCAAATGGCCCCCTCCGGGGCCACCCCCTTCTCCTGCACCCTGGGACCGACATTCGTCCTGGGCATTCGCCTCCTCTAGGCCTGGTCAAAACCCCTCCCCTTCCGACCCTGAAAAAGACCCCTTCCCGGCCTTGCGCCGGGCCAAACCCGCGTCAGCGGAAAAAGCCGCATAAGGACAATCGTCAGACCGAGGCCGCAGGCCAGGTCGAGACGATTGTCCAGCGGCAAAAACGGAGTCGAAGACGCACGTGCGTATCCTAGGACTGGTCAAACAAACCGGCCGGATGGCCGCGCGCCAGCGGAAGGAAAACGACGCCTCTAGGCCTGGTGCCTATCGGTCGAAACAGGACCACCATCAAAAGCCGCGCACCACGCGCGCCACATCAAGCGCCGCAGGCAATCATCCCATCGGCGGTACACACGGATTGGAGAAGCGTTCGCACAGTCGTCCCGCAAAGGGGCAAGTCCGGTCCAGACCGCTATGCGGTCACCGGACGAAAAAGGGGCCGCCACACTTCCGTGGACGGCCCCTTTTTTAGATGCGAAGCATCAGCCCAGAAGCGACTGGCTTGCCAGACCCAACGGCCCATGGACGCCGCCGTCAGGCGGCAATCCCTGTGATCTCTGGCAAGGTCCGACCGGACATACTGAGTGTGAAATTCAGCCGCCGTTCGACGGCGACAATGTGCCGATAGGCATCAGGTGCAAGACCAGCTGCGACCCGCAAATCGCGGGAACTAGACATGATGCAGAATTGGCAGGACGCTCGGCTGAGGCCAGCTGAATATACCCATAGGGGCATCTGGCCCGCCTGGGCGATCGACGCAAAAACCTCGGCCTCTGACAGGTCATAGACCGGGAGGAAGTCGTACCATTCACGACCCGCCTTGCTGTTTGCAGCGGAGAAGGTGAACGGCGTCAGCTGGGAGCGCTTGGCGCTTTCGGCGGCGCGCATACCCATGCAGTTGACGACGAGTCCCCCGAACCGGGGATTAGCTTTTAGGTAGCGGCGCACCTCGCGCTGGATCGGACCGCGCTTCAAATCAGACGTGCATTGGCGCTGGCTCGCGGAAGGAAACTTGCCCCTGGCCTCGACCATTTCGAAGAAGGTCCGGACGGCTCTGGCGACGATCATCGGCAACCCCGATGAAGTCGCCAGAATATGCTCCTGGGTGCCTTCCCATTCGACGCCTGGGAGTTCGGCATGAACGATCAAAAGCTGATCGCGGGGCACATACCGAAGAAGCTCGATCAGCATGGCCTGGCTATCCTTGCCGCCGCTGTGATTGACGACGAAAAGTGCGCCACGGTCCACCAAAGCCATGACGGCCGGGGGCACGGGATCACGATCAAAAAGACGAAGCTGGAGGACCTGACAGCGGCTCACGTCCCTATGCTCCCGTCATCGACACCGAACGCCAGCCGCGCAGCGGCCTCGCGTTGCCAAAGCACACGAAGCGACAACGGACAGCCGTGCGAATAGTGGTTGCGGTCGTAGGTCGGCCAGTCTTGGTCGCGGCGCCAGTCATCGTCGCCGGGCGGGAATTCTGACGGGCGACGCCATGCATAGAGGCCGGTCGGTCGGTCCCAAATCTCGTCGTGATAGATAAGATAGCACCAGTCATGTTTGCCGATCCGTTCGACGGGGCCGACGTGAAGAACCTCGCCCCCGGCGATCAGCCGGAAGGGCGCGAACGAGACGGACGGGGCCGGGGTTTCGACAGTGAAGAGGGCCAGCTGTTCCACATCAATGCTCCGTAGGTTCGCCGGCGACGACGAGGGCCATCACCGCAGCCTGACGGGCCGCAATCAGTTCGTCCTGGAGCGTCGCGGACACGGGCAATCCACGCGCCACGGCGTCATCCACGATACGGCCAGTTGCGAGGTCCAGCTGGCCCAGGGCGAGGAACATTCGATGGGCGGCGGCCAGCATCGCGCCATCAGCAGCCGTACCACGGACCAGAGCGACGACGCCGCGAGCGGGGTCCAGAACGACCCGTCGATCCTCTAGGAAATGCCAATCCGACGAAGGGCCAGTCATGCCGTTGCTCCATGCACAGAATGATGCAGGGAGAAGCGTTCCGACAGAGACGCTTGTGTCGCCTTGGTGCAGCGCCGGACGTTTCGGCGGGCCTCGCGAATGACGACGACAGGCCTAACGATGAACCCCCGGTTCAGGTGGGACACCGCCACCCGCGCCGCCTCTGGATCGACCAGACCATGACAGGCGATGGCGTAACGAACGGCGTCACTGGCGAGGGACATCCGAGCCGCAGCGGATTGCAGTCCAGTCCGCGCAGCAGCCTCCAAGGCCGCGTCCAGGGCGAAATCGGCCGTGGGTTCGGTCAGGGCCGCGATATAGACACGGGCACGTTGACGCCGCGAAAGGTCACGAAGGGAAAAGATCATCTTTGCTCCTGTCAGGGCCAAGCACGGCGGGCGAAGGGTTCGCACAGGGCCAGAAATCGTGTTGGAAGGCGCCCGCGCTTTTCTGAAGCGTGGGCGGCAAAGCCGCTCCGCGGACGGGGGAGGAAGGCGATCAAGGTCGAGCGATCGGAGGGGGATCACCCGTCCTGCAGACGACAGTCGAAGGACGGGGACACCGAGAGCGAGCCGCAAAGCGGTTGCCTTGAACAACGACCGGGGGCAGAGCCCCCCGCTCTGTAGGAAGGGACGTGTTCGACGCGACCAGGCGCAAGACGCCCGCGAGGTACGCTCTTGCGGACCAGCTGGGCGGCAAAGCCCGGAAGCGATCACCACCATCAGACCCGGCAGACCGTCGCCTCGCCTTCAGGGCGGGGCGCGCGCAGCGAGGTCGCCGCCGGCGTCATCTGTTCAACGCGATCGCGACGGGAGGCGGCGAGGCCGACAGGCCAGCTGTCCGACCTGGAGCGGACGCGGCCCCTGCCCTGACCGTCGCCGGGTCACCGTGCGCTTCAGCGCCACGGTCGGCGCCAATGAAAGAGCGCACAAAAGGGGGGATCACCCCCCCCTGCTAGAAAGGACATTTGGTCAAGGCAGACTGAGGCGTCAGCGACGGATCGCGATTCCAGGACTTCCGCTGCTGTGCTGCGACTGTGTCGTAGATCGAGACTGAAGTGACATACGGATGGTGTTGACGTGCCCGTTCAAACTCGGCGTCAGCAATGGCAAGATCAGAGGTCCGATATGCCTCCTCCTCACCCACGATTTCATCGTAGGTGAGGACCAAGTAGCGACCGTTCGCTTCGCCTGGGCCGTAGTATCGCTCAGTGCTTCCAATCATCGGACGATCGGTCGTTTCAGGGTTGGTCATCGTGGGCTCCAGTGAAGCCGGTCCCAGCGACCGGCTATGACGCCTCGGGTCACGGGTGGCGCTCGAAAGTCACCGAAGGGAGCGGCTCGGCCGCGATCGCAGGGAAACGGCTCAGCCGTTGACTTTCGGGCTCCCGTGTCACGATGCGAAAAGCCGTGCGCGACAACCCCTCAAAGAAGGCTGTTGGCGCGACCAGGCGCAAGACGCCCGCGAGGTCCGCTCTGCGGACCAGCTGGGCGGCCAAGCCCGGGAGCGATTACCACCATCAGACCCGGCAGATCGTCGCCTCGCCTTCAGGGCGGGGCGCGCGCAGCGAGGTCGCCGCCGGCGTCATCTGTTCAACGCGATCGTGACGGGAGGCGGCGAGGCCGACAGGCCAGCCGTCCGACTTGGAGCGGACGCGGCCCCTGCCCTGACCGTCGCCGGGTCACCGTGCGCGCCAGCGCTACGGTCGGCGGCTCGATGAATGGACCCGCGAGCCCTACGTCATTCGGCAGGCCGTTGGCGCGACCCGTAGGGAGCGACGCGCCGTAGGCGAGGCCGTCGCCCGTCGCACCGTTCGACGCGGACAGGCGCAAGACGCCCGCGAGGTCCGCCCTGCGGACCAGTCGGGCGGC
>Ga0265296_1001797_pt1 | contig 23188 bp, 15 predicted proteins | sample MunlanPumphouse1_FD_189073 | JGI IMG/M metagenome (GOLD analysis project Ga0265296, IMG submission 189073) | Groundwater microbial communities from a municipal landfill in Southern Ontario, Canada - Pumphouse #1 | ecosystem: Environmental > Aquatic > Deep subsurface > Groundwater | place... | reverse complement strand
TCCGGCGTCGTGAAATCGGTCGGCAAGGCCTTGATGGAGAACTGGCAGGTCAGCGAGTTCTGGATGCCGGCGGCCGTCGGGGTGGTCTTCATGCCTCTGCTGGCCGTTTCGGTGCTGGCCCTCGCCACCCTGCCCGCGCCCAGTCCCGCTGACGAAGCCGAGCGCGTGGCGCGTCGGCCGATGATGGCCAGAGAGCGCGCCGCCTTCCTGGCCGCGCACTGGCCGGTGCTGCTTCTGCTGGTCGCCGCCTATGTGATGCTGACGGCCTTCCGCGACCTGCGCGACAACTTCGCCGCCGAAATCTGGCAGGCGCTGGGCTACGGCGACGCCGCCTCGGTCTTCACCGCCAGCGAAGGGCCGGTGGCGGCCCTGTCGCTGGTGGCGATGGGCGTGTTGATCGCGGTGAAGAACAACGGCCGGGCCCTGCTGTTCATGCACGGCGTCATTCTGGCCGGGTTCGCCATCCTGGGCGCCTCGACCCTCGCCTTTCAGCAGGGCCTGCTGTCGCCGATCGTCTGGATGATCGCCGGCGGCGCGGGCCTGTACCTCGCCTATACCCCCTTCAACGCCATGCTGTTCGACCGGATGATCGCCTATTCGGGCACGGTCGCGACCGCCGGTTTCCTGATCTATGTGGCCGACTCCACCGGCTATCTGGGCAGCGTGGCGCTGCTGCTGTTCAAGAATTTCGGCGCTGTGGACCTGCCTTGGCTGCCCTTTTTCGTGGGCGCCGCCTACGCCACCAGCCTGGCCGGCCTCATATTGGTCGGAGGCGCCGCAATCCTGTTCCTGCGAGGACGTGGAGATGGATCTCCCTCTCCCAAGGGCTCGGAGGGCCAAGAGCGCCCCTGAGGGCGACGGCGGTTAAACTAGTCGTGGTCTTCAGCCACCGGCTGGTGGGTGAAGCCTTTGACGCTGCTCAACGGTTTGGCGTCGCGGCCGATCTCGACGTCGCTTTCGGCATAGGCGACCAGAAGGCGCGCCAGGTCCGTCAACGCGCTTTCGTGGATGCGTTCATAACCGTGGCTGGCGTCGATGCCGAAGGTGACCAGGGCCGTCCGGATGTCGGCGCCCGATTCCAGCGCCGAGGCCGAGTCCGAGCGGTAGTAGCGGAAGACGTCCTTCTGGTGCGGGATGTCATGCTCGCGCGCCAGCTGAACCAGTTTGCGCGACAGGTGCCAGTCGAACGGGCCCGTCTGGTCGGCCATGGCGATGGTGACGCCGAACTCGGACGAGTTCTGGCCCGGCGCGGTCGTGCCGTTGTCGACGGTGACCATGGCCGCCACGTCCGGGATCAGCACGGACGAAGCGCCCAGCCCCACCTCCTCCGCGATGGTGAACAGCCACCAGGTGTCGACCGTCGGGGTGCGCTCCTCGCGGATCATGCATTCCAGGGCGGCCAGCAGGGTGGCGACCCCCGCCTTGTCGTCCAGATGGCGCGAGACGATGAAGCCGGTGTCCATGAACTCGGGCTGAGGGTCGATGGCGACGATGTCGCCGACGTCGACGCCAAGCGCCAGGGTGTCGTCACGCCCGTGGGTCACGGCGTCGATGCGCAGCTCGATCTGGCGCCAGCTGACCGGCTGGGTGTCCACCTCCTCGTTGAAGGTGTGACCCGAGGCCTTCAGCGGCAAAATGGTCCCGCGCCAGGCGCCGCCCTCGGAGAAGATCGTGGCCCGCGCGCCCTCGGCGAAGCGGGACGACCAGTGACCGATGGCCACCAGCTCCAGCCGGCCATTGTCCTTCACCTGTTTGACCTGGGCGCCCAGGGTGTCGACGTGCGCGACGATGGCGCGGGCGGGCTTGGCGGTCCGGCCCGGCAGCCGGGCCCGGATGGCGCCGCGCCGGGTCAGTTCGTAGTCGAGCCCGAGCCGCTCCAGCTCGCGGCACAACTGCCACACCGCCTCGTCCGTATAGCCGGTGGGGCTGGGCGTGTTCAGCAGGTCGGCGAGGCGGGACTTCAGATAATCGAGGTCGATCGCAGGACGGGCCAAGGGGCCTCCTTCAGACGTCGGCCCGGACCACGGCGCGCGCCGAGGTCGGGGCGGACAGGGGAAACAGCAGGTCGATGAAACGCTCGGCCGTCGGCTGGGGTTCGTGATTGGCCAGGCCGGGGCGTTCGTTGGCCTCGATGAAGGCGTAGTCGGCCTCGCGCGGCGACTTCACCATCAGGTCTATGCCGGTGACGGGGATGTCGATGGCGCGGGCGGCGGCGACGGCGGCGCGGATCAGGGTCGGGTGCACCTCCTCCGTCACATCATGGATGGTGCCGCCCAGGTGCAGATTGGCCGCCTTGCGCACCAGCACCTCCGCCCCCTCCGGCGCAACGTCGTCCAGCCGATAGCCGGCCTCGGCCAGCGTCCGCTCGGTCTCGCCGTCGATGGGAATGGTCGATTCCCCGCCTGTGGCGGCGGCGCGGCGACGGCTCTGGTGCTCGATCAGGGCGCGCAGGGTGGAGCGTCCGTCGCCGATGACGCGCGGCGGGCGACGCAGGGCGCAGGCCACGACCTTGTAGTCGATCACCACCAGGCGCAGGTCCTCGCCCTGGACCTGTTCCTCGATCAGCACCTCCGAACAGATGCGACGCGCGCGGACCAGGGCCGTCTGGACCTCGTTCATCGTCGTCAGGCCGACGGCGACGCCCTGGCCCTGCTCGCCCCGCGCGGGCTTGACCACCAGGGCGCCGAACTTGGCCAGGGCGGTGTCGATGGCGGACGGGTCGCCGGGGTCGATCCGTTCGGGCACGCGCACCCCGGCCGCCTCGACGATGCGCCGCGTCATTCGCTTGTCGTCGCAGATGCTGAGCGCCACGGCCGAGGTCAGCTCCGACAGGCTCTCGCGGCACCGCACCGACCGGCCGCCCCAGTTCAGGCGGAACAGCCCGCCCTCGGCGTCGATGATCTCGGTGTGAATGCCGCGCCGCCGCGCCTCGTTGACGATGATCCGGGCATAGGGGTTCAGGTCATGGTCGTCGGTCGGGCCGACGAACAGGGCCTCGTTGATCGGATTCTTGCGCTTGACCCCGAAGAAGGACACGCGGCGAAACCCCAGCTTCTCATACAGGGCGATGGCCTGGTCGTTGTCGTGCATGACCGACAGGTCCATGTGGGCCAGGCCCTGGGTCTTGAAATGCTCGGCCAGACGCCGGACCAGGGCCTCGCCGACGCCCGGCTGGGTCGCCTGGGGATCGACGGCGAGACACCACAGGGACGAACCGCATTCGGGATCGTCGAAGGCGCGGACATGATTGACCCCCGTCACGGTGCCGATCACCGCTCCGGTGGTCGTGTCCTCGGCGACGAAATAGGTCAGGGTCCGGTCGTCGCGATGCGACCAGAAGAAGTCAGGCGGCACCGGCACCATCTTGCGCTTGGCGTAGATGTCGTTGACCGCCTGGGCGTCCATCTCGGACGTCAGGCGCCGGACGGTGAACCCCCTCGGCTGGCGACGGCCGGCGCGATAGGTGGCCAGTTCCAGCCGATAGGTGTGCGACGGATCCAGAAACAGCTCCTGCGGCGCCTGGGCCAGCAGGACATGCGGATTGCGGACATAGAAGGCGATGTCGCGGCGGTCCGGCCCCTCGGCGCGCAGGGCGTCGACCAGCGGCTCGGCCGTCTCGAAGGTCTGGGCGAACAGCAGCCGGCCCCAGCCGCAGTCCAGCACGGCGTTGGGGCTGGGCCCCTCCCCCGTCCGCACCGGCGGCTTCAGCCCCTCATGACGCAGCCGCTTGAGCCGGTGCGCCTTGGACCGTTCAGGTCGGACGTCAGACGCCATGCTGTTGCATCCACATCTCGAGCACGGCGACCTGCCACAGCTCCGACCCGCGCAGCGGCGTGATGTGCTCGGTCGGATTGGCGAACAGGGTGTCCAGATAGGCCCTGTCGAACAGGCCCCGGTCGCGCGCCGCCGAATTGGTCAGGGCCTCGCGCACCATCTCCAGATAGGGGCCCTGGATGTATTTCAGCGCCGGGACGGGGAAATAGCCCTTCTTGCGGTCGATCACCTCGGACGGGATCACCAGACGCGCCGCCTCCTTCAGCACCCCCTTGCCACCCTGGGCCAGCTTGTGTTCGGGCGGAATCCGCCCGGCCAGTTCGACCAGTTCGTGGTCGAGGAAGGGCACGCGCGCCTCCAGCCCCCAGGCCATGGTCATATTGTCGACCCGCTTCACCGGGTCGTCGACCAGCATCACCTGACTGTCCAGGCGCAGGGCCTGATCGACCGGCGTGGCGGCGCGGCCTTGGGCGAAATGGGCCTCGACCAGGGCGCGGCTGACGTCGGTGTCGGCCATGTATGCGCCGTTCAGCTGGGTCTTCAGCGTCGCATGGCTGCGGTCGAAGAAGGCCTTGGCGTAGGTCTCGACCGGGTCGGCCGTCTCCAGCATCGGCGGGTACCAGTGATAGCCGGCAAAGACCTCGTCCGCCCCCTGGCCCGACTGCACCACCTTGATATGTTTCGAGACTTCCTGGCTCAGCAGATAGAAGCCGACATTGTCATAGCTGACCATCGGCTCCGACATGGCCCCGATCGTCCCCGGCAGGGCCTCCATCAGCCGCTGGTGCGGCACGAAGATCTGGTGGTGTTTGGTCCCATAGTGTTTGGCGATCAGGTCGGAATAGACGAACTCGTCGCCCTTCTCGCCATTGGCCGCCTCGAAGCCGACCGAGAAGGTCATCAGATCCTTCTGGCCCAATTCCGCCAGCAGGCCGACGATCAGGCTGGAGTCGACCCCGCCCGACAGCAGCACGCCGACCGGCACATCCGCGACCATGCGGCGCTTCACCGCCTCGCGCAGACTGTCCAGCACACGGTCGCGCCAGTCCTCGGCGGTCAGGGCCGCGTCCTCGGCATGGCGGGTCATGTCGGGCTGCCAGTACAGCCGGTCCTTCGCCGTCCCGTCCGCCTCGATCACCCGGATCGTCGCCGGGGGAAACTTCTTCACCCCCTTCAGGATGGTGTGCGGCGGCGGAACGACCGCATGGAAGGTCATGTAGTGGTGCAGGCCGACCGGATCGATGGTCTTGTCCACGTCTCCCGCGGCCAGCAGGGCCGGCAGGGTCGAGGCGAACCGCAGCCGCTGGCCGCTCTCGGCCAGATACAGCGGCTTGATGCCGAACCGGTCGCGGGCGATCACGGTGCGGCCCGTGTCACGCTCATGCAGGACGAAGGCGAACATGCCCTTGAATCGCTCGACGCAGGCCTCGCCCCAGGCCTTCCAGGCCTTGATGATGACCTCGGTGTCGCCGTGCGAGAAGAAGCGGAAACCCATCCCCTGCAATTCTTCCCGCAATTCCGGATAGTTGTAGATGCAGCCGTTGAAGGCCAGGGTCACGCCCAGGTCGGCATCGACCATCGGCTGCTGCGCCGCCTCGGACAGGTCGATGATCTTCAGCCGGCGGTGCCCCAGCCCCACCGGGCCGCGCATCACTATGCCGGACCCGTCCGGTCCACGGGGCGAGAGCGCATCCGTCATGCGTTGAACGGCGCCGGCGTCGGCCGGTCGTCCGTCGAAATTGATCTCGCCGCTAAGACCGCACATGGGTCCTCCTTGAATTGTGGAAGCAGCGTGTACAAATGGTTCGTGCACGAAAGAGTTCAACCGGATGAGCGATATTTCTCCCGACGCGGCCGAAGACCTGTCCACGTCCCTGCTCCGCTCGGTGCGGCGGATCGCCCAGGCGATCGACGTCCGGTCGCGCGAGATCGCCCGGCTGACAGGCCTGACCCTGCCGCAACTTCTTGTGCTGCAGTCGATCCGCGCGATGGGCGAGGTGAGCACCAGCGCCATTTCGCGCGACGTCTCCATGTCGGCGCCCACCGTGGTGGCCGTTCTCGACAAGCTGGAGGCCAAGGGGATGGTCGTCCGCTATCGGTCCAGCATCGACCGACGTGTGGTTCACGCGCGCCTGACCGAGCCTGGCCGCCAGGCGTTGGCGGCGTCGCCGGGCCTGCTGGGCCAGAATTTCACGACCCGGTTCGACGGCCTTTCGCGCATGGATCGAGAGACGATGACCGCCGCAGCGGATCGCCTCGCCACGATGATGTCCGTCCGTAGCGCCACCCCCGAGGATCCATCCTCGTCCTGACCCGGCGCCGCAAGATGGCGAGACCCGGCCTTACCCCGGCCGCCACTCGCTGAGCCCCTGGCCTTGGGCGTCCTCGAAGGCGACCCGGTCCAGTTGGACCGCGCCGATACAGACCGGGCGCTGATCCGGTCCGGCGGCGCGACAACGAATGGCGCGGCCGTCCGCAAAGGCCGTCATCCGCCCCTCCAGCACCAGTCGATACCCGTTCGTCGGCGCGACCGGGGCCTGGTCGCCCTCGGCGCGGACGGTGAATTCATAGGCCCGGCCGTTGCGGCGGCCGAGGCGCGAACCGTCTTCCTCGAACACGGCCGCCAGACCAAAGGTCTGGGGCGAGACCGCCGTCGCGCCGTCCGCCGCCGGATCGCTCGGAACGCCCGGACAGCCGTCCGTGCGCAACCACGGGCGCGGCAGCCAGAACCCCTCGGCCGCTTCCCAGCTGTCGGCGCCGCCCGCGACCATCGGCGAACCCGTCCAATCGGCCGGCGCCAGGGTCAGTTTCAGGCTCTTGCCCTTGTCGCCCCACGACCAGGCGGCCAGCCCGTCGCCCCCCGTCGCCCCAGCCGTCGACCGACCCGCGGGCGCGGGTCCGGCGCAGCCGAAGGCCTGACGGATGACGAAGCGGCGACCGGCCAGGGTGGCCCCGCCCGGGTCCTTGCCGGCGGCATAGGCCGAGGCCGCGACATCCATGGCCTGCAAGAGCCCGGTCCGATCCAGCACCGGCGCGGGACCGATGGCGACGACCGGCGGCGCGCTGACGGCAGGGGCCGGGGCCGGCGGCGGAGCGGGGGCGGCCTCCTCGCGCTGGCAGGCGGCGAGGAAAACAAGGGACGCCGCAAGCGCGACGACCGACGGGCGAGGCGACACGGTCGGTTCCAGCATGAATCCACCCTAGCATGGGTTCGCGCTTTCGGGGGCCATCGTGCGAAAAAGGTTGACGAAAGCTACGGAGACCGGTCTGCACAGGGTCATGACCTTCGATCAGATCGCCGCCCTGGCGGTGCTCATCGGCGTGGTCGGCGTGCTGATCCACGGCAAGCTTCGCGCCGATGTCGTCGCCCTGACTGGAGCCGCCGTCCTGCTGCTGCTGGGGGTGGTGCGGCCGGTCGAGGTGCAGAGCGCCTTCGCCAGCCCCGCTGTCATCGCCCTGGGCGGCCTGTTCGTCATCGCCTACGCCATCGAACTGTCGGGCCTGTTGGGCCTGCTGATCCGCCAGGCCACTCGACTGGCGGCCCGGATCGGGGCCATGGGCATCTGGATCGTCATCGGCCTGTGCGGCGCCGTCGGCGGTTTCCTGAACAATACGCCGGTGGTGGTGCTGGCGGCGCCGGTGATCCGCGACGTCGCCCAGTCCCTGCAGCTGTCGCCCAAGCGGTTCCTGATGCCGCTCAGCCATGTGACGGTGATGGGCGGCCTGCTGACCCTGATCGGCACCTCGACCAATCTGCTGGTCAACGACATGGCGCGCAATGCGGGCCAGCCGGTCTTCGGCCTGTTCGAGATCACGCCCGTGGGTCTGTTCATCGCCGTGATCGGCGGCCTGTGGCTCTATTTCGTCGGCGCGCGACAGCTGGGCCGGTCGGTGGCCAAGGACGAGGCCCAGGCCGCCCGTCTGGCCGAGATGGAAGGCGCGCGCCGCCGCGCCGAGGCGGAGGCGGCCGGGCGGCGCCGTCGCGCCCTGCCCTTCGGCCTGCCGCGCCTCGGAGAATCCCGCAATCAATCGGACGGTTCAGGCGACGCCCATCTGGGCGACGTCGCCCTGTTCGGCGCGGCGGATCGCCCCTTCCGGCTGCGGCCCGCACTGGTCTCGCTCGCGATCTTCGCTCTGGTGATCGCGTCCGCCGCGCTCGGCTGGGCTCCGATCGCGGCCTCGGCCTTCGCCGGGGCGGTGGCGCTGATCCTGCTCAGGGTCATCACCCCCGAAGAGGCCTACGCCGGGCTTCGCCCCGAGATCCTGCTTCTGATCGCGGGCATGGTGGTGGTCGGCACCGCCATCGAGGTGACGGGCCTGGCGTCCGCCGGGGCGGACCGGCTGATCGACGTGATCCGGCCGATGGGGCCCCTGGGCGCGCTGATCGTGCTGTACGGCGTGACCCTGTTTGCGACGGAGCTCCTGTCCAACGCCACCGTCGCCGTGTTGATCACCCCCATCGCCGTGGCCCTGGCCGAAAGCCTGGGCGTCGATCCCCGCCCGTTCCTGGTGGGCGTGATGATGGCCGCCTCAGCCGCGTTCGCGACCCCGTTCGGCTATCAGACCAATGTGCTGGTCTTCAACATGGGCGGCTACAGCTACATGGACTTCGTCCGTGTCGGCCTGCCGTTGAACCTGGTCACCTGGGTCGCCGCGATGATCGCCATCCCGGTCTTCTTTCCGTTCTGACCCGACCAACGCGCTTCGGCGCCAATCTGGCGGGCACGACGCATAGTTCGGGTTATCCCCGCCAATCAGCAAATTCTGCTGACTTCTGCGATGCGCCGCCCACAATGCGCCGAGCGGCGGCTTGTTGGAGGAAACGCGAGGCGCCGCGCGTCTAGATCACTAGACGGGGAATGGGGAGACAGAGAATGCTCAACCGAATTTGCACTGTGATCGCGATCGTCGCCGCAATGTCGGGAGGGTCTGCAGCGGCCCAGCCTGATCGGATCACATCGCCGCAGGCCGCGTTTGGGCACGACGTCGGCGCTGATTATCAGCTGATCAATTATCGGCAGTTCGAAACCTATCTCCATACGCTCGCCGGCGAAACGGACCGTATGAAGCTGATGGAGATCGGCAAGACCTCCGAGGGGCGGACCCAGTATGTCGCCGCGGTCTCCTCGCCCGCCAATATCGCCCGCCTGGATCATTATCGCGATATCGCCCGGCGCCTGGCCAAGGCCGAGGGCGTAGACGAGGCCGAAGCTCGGGCGCTGGCGGCCGACGGCAAGGCTGTGGTCTGGATCGACGGCGGCCTGCACGCGACCGAGACCGTGCCGCCCCAGGCCCTGATCGCCGCCGTCCATGAATGGGTGACCGCTGAAGATCCCGAGGCCCTGCGGGTGCTGGACGACGTCATCATCCTGTTCGCGCCGCTGAATCCGGACGGCTGGGATCTGGTGGCCGACTGGTACATGCGCGAGAGCGACCCGACGAAGCGCGAGTTCGCCAGCTTGCCGCGCCTGTATCAAGCCTATGTCGGCCACGACAACAACCGCGACTATTACCTGTCGGCGATGCCGGAGACGACCAACGTCAACCGCATGCTTTTCCGGGAGTGGTTCCCCCAGATCGTCTACAATCACCACCAGCCGGCGCCGGCGGGGACGGTCGTGTTCATGCCGCCGTTCCGGGACCCGTTCAACTACAACTACGACCCCCTGGCGATGACGACGCTGTCGGAGGTGGCCGCCGCCATGCACAACCGGCTGGTCGCCGAGGGCAAGCCCGGCGCGACCATGCGCAGCGGCGCCCGATACTCCACCTGGAACAACGGGATGGAGCGGTCGATCACCTATTTCCATAATTCGATCGGCCTGCTGACGGAGATCACCGGGCACCCCACGCCCAGCCGCATCGCCCTGGTTCCGGACAACCAGCTGCCGCGCAACGATCTGCCGGCCCCGATCGCGCCGCAGACCTGGCGCTTCCGGCAATCCATCGACTATTCGCTGTCGATCAATCGCGCGGTGCTGGACTATGCGTCGCGCAATCGCGACCGGCTGCTGTTCAACATCTGGCGCATGGGCGCCAACGCCATCGCCCGGGGCGAGACCGACACCTGGCGCGTCACCCCGTCCCGCATCGAAGCCCTGAAGGCCGCGGCGGGCCAGACCGGCCGCACCGTCGATCCCGCCCTGTACGACAGGGTGTTGCACGACCCGGCGCTGCGCGATCCGCGCGCCTATGTCATCCCGGCGGACCAGGCCGACCTGCCGACGGCGGTCGCCTTCCTCAACAGCCTGATCAAGACCGGGGTGGACGTCGATCGCGCCACCCGCAGCTTCGCCGTCGCCGGGAAGTCCTATCCGACCGGCTCCTTCGTCGTGCGGACGAACCAGGCCTATCGCCCCCATGTGCTGGACATGTTCGAGCCGCAGGACCATCCGCACGACCTGCAGTATCCCGGCGGCCCCCCGGCCCTGCCCTATGACGCCACCGGCTATACGCTGGCGCTGCAGATGGGGGTGAAATTCGACCGGATCCTCGCCCCGTTCGAGGCCCCGCTCGAACGCGTGCCCGACCTGATCGCCCCCCCGCCCGGTCTTATCTCGGGACGGGGAGACGCGGGCTTCATCGTCGACCATGCGCAGGTCAACGGCTTCATCCTGACCAACCGGCTGCTCAAGGCGGGCCAGCCGGTCTTCTGGCAGAAGGCCGAGGTGCAGTCCGGCGGCCGGACCCTGGCGCCGGGCGCGCTGTGGATTCCCGCAACCGACACGTCCCGCGCCCTGGTCGAACGGGCGGCAGCCGAACTGGGCCTGAACGCCGAAGCCGTGTCGCGCGCCCCCGGCGGCCAGTCCATCGCGCTGAAACCGGTGCGGATCGGCCTGGTGGATCGCTATGGCGGCTCCATGTCGGCCGGCTGGACCCGCTGGCTGCTGGAGCAGTTCGAGTTTCCCTTCGAAGTCGTCTATCCCCAGCGTCTCGACGCCGGCGACCTGAAGACGGATTTCGACGTCCTCGTCTTCGCGCCCGACCTGCTGCCCGCCGACTTCCCGAACGGCGACGGCCGTAGGCAGCCCGCGCCGGAGACGATTCCCGAAGCCTTCCGTCCCTGGCTGGGCGACATCACCCGCGAACGCACCCTGCCCCAGATCGCCGCCTTCGCCGAGGCGGGTGGAACCGTGGTCACCGCCGGTTCGTCGCACAGACTGGCCTTGGCTCTGGGCGCGCCCGTCGACGACGTCCTGTCGACCGAAAGCGAAGGACGTCGCAGCCCCCTGCCCTCCACCCAACTGTTCATTCCGGGCGCCCTGCTGGCCGTGGACGTCGATCCGTCCGATCCGCTGGCCTATGGATCGCCGCCCCGTCTGGACGTCTTCTTCGACGAGAACGCCGCCTTCGCGGTGCGCGGAGACGCCCGAGTCGCGGGGCGCTATCCCTCGCCGACCGTGGTGTCCAGCGGCTGGGCCATCGGTCCGGAGAGGCTGGCCGGCGCCGCCGCGGTGATAGACGCGCCGCTGGGCCAGGGCCGCCTGATCATCCTGGGGCCGGATGTCATCAATCGCGCCCAGGCGCGGGCCTCGGTCCGCCTGCTGTTCAACGCCCTGTTCTACGGGCCGGCGACGGCGCCCTGACAGGCCGGCAAGAGAGCGTCGTGCAGTCGTCGCCCTCTTGCCGCTCTCGGTCCGGGCTTCAGCGCGGGGCCAGCTGAGCCTCAAAGAAGTCGTCCAGCCGGTCGCGCACGTCTCGGGTGGCCGACGCGTTGGCGGCAAGCGCCTGCCGGCTGCGGCTGGGATCGTCGAAGCCGTGGGCCGCGTCCGGATAGAGGGTCAGGTTCACCGGAGCGCCCGCCGCCTGCGCGCGATCAACCAGCGTCCGGCAGCTCTCCGGCGACACCTCCTTGTCGGCAGTGCCCATGAAGACTTCGACGGGCGCATAGGTCTTGTAGGCTTGTCGGAACCGGCCCTGAAGGCCGCAGCCCGGGTATAGGGCGACACCCGCCCGGAAGCCGATCCGCCGCATGTCGCCGGGCTTGTCGTCCGCCAGAGCCGCCAGGACGGTGCTGGCGCCGTTGGAGAAGCCCATCAGGCCGACACGATCATCCGCCACTCCGTCCACGCCGCGCAGGAACCGGAGCGCGCCATAGGCGTCCAGCGGCCGAATCGTCACCTCGTTGATCTCTGGCGGCCGGGAACTGTAGGTCCCAGCCGCGAACCCGGTCGGATAGCCACGCGGCCCGAAGCTGTCGACCACAAGCGCGTAATAGCCTCGGTCAGTCCAATAGTCGGCCCAGAACTTCAACCGCAGAGTCAGGTTCCGGGCCTCATAGACTCCGTCAGCCAGAGACGAATAGACGCCGCCCCGGCCGTGCATCAGCACGACGGCCGGTGCTCCGCCTTCCGGCGTAGGCCCCGAAGGCCGAAACAGATAGCCGACCAGTTCGGTGCGCGGCTCGTCCATGCTGCGAAACACGATCCGCTCGCCGACGGTCTGTTCGGTCGCCGGAGGCGTCGCTGCGTCCTGTCGGGCAGAGGCGGGCGTGGATGCGACCACAATCGCCGCGGCGGCGGTCGCCATCATCAGTCGTTTCATCATCCTGTTCTCCATAAGGACGGACCTGTCGTTCCTCTCACGGGACGACCGCCGCTGAATCCGGCCGGCGGGGATCGGCCGCGCCCATCAGCAGGCCGTTCCCGATCAGGATCGACTGGCTGCTGCCGATCGTCTGTCCGACCTCGACCTCGTGGCCCAGGGCCTCGAGCAGCCGGATCGTGTCGCGGTTCAGGCCTGACTCGACCTGAAGATCGCCGGTCGCCCCGTCCTGATGCACGCGCGGCGTCGTGGTCGCCTCGGCGATGTTCATTCCGTGGTCGACGACATTGACGATCAGTTGAAACAGGCTGTTGGGGATGGTCGAGCCGCCGGGCGTGCCGGTGACCAGCCAGGGGCGACCGTCCTTGAACACGATGGTCGGGGCCATGGTGGAGATCATCCGCTTGCCCGGCTCCATCCCGTTCGCGGTGACGGGGCGGCCGTCCGGCCCCATGCGACGGTTGAAGTTCTTCATCTGGTCGTTCAGCAGGAAGCCCGCGCCGTCGACCACCGCGCCCGATCCAAAGGATGAGCCGAGGGTATAGGTGTTGGACACCGCATTGCCTTCGCCGTCCACGACGGAGAAATGGGTGGTGTCGATCCCTTCGACTTCCCACGGATCGCCGGGAACCAGTCTGGGCGCGGTCAGGACGCGGTCGGTGGAGATCAGGGCGGAGCGGCCGTCGGCATAGGCCTGGGACGTCAGCTGCGCCGTCGGCAGGCGGCTGAAGTCGGGGTCGCCGATGTAGCGGGTGCGATCCAGCTGGGCCAGCTTCATCGCCTCGGACATGACGTGCAGACTGGCGGCGGTGTCCGCCCCCATGGCCTTCAGGTCGAAGCGTTCGACAAGGTTCAGCAGCTCCAGCAACATGACGCCGCCGGCGCTGGAGGGCGGCATGGTGACGACGCGATGGCCGCGGTAGTCGGTCTCGATCGGCGTCCGCTCAGCGGGCCGGTAGCGCGCCAGGTCCTCATGGGTGATCAGGCCGCCGTGCGCCTGCATCGAAGCCACGATACGGTCGGCTACCGCCCCCTTGTAGAAGGCGTCGGCGCCATCCCGCTGGATCTCGCCCAGGGTCCAGGCCAGGTCGCTCTGCACCAGGGTGTCGCCCGGGCGCCAGGACGACCCGTCCGGCTGGAGGAAGACGCCCCGCCCCGCCTCCCACCGACCGATAACGTCCTTCGACCAGGACAGGGCGTAGGCCGAGTCATGGCTCAGCGTCACGCCTTCCGCCGCCAGCTTCCGCGCCGGCTCGATCAGTTCGGCCCACGGCAGTCGCCCCCAGCGCGCATGGGCGTGCGCCAGTCCGGCCACCGTGCCCGGCACGCCGGGCGCGCGATAGCCGTAGCGGGCGTCCTGCGGCGCTTGATCATACAGGGCGGGGCGGGCCGCCAGGGGGGCTGTGGAGCGATAGTCGAGCGCATAGGTCCGATCCTCGGCCGCCACATAGACCAGCATGAAGCCGTCGCCGCCCAGGTTCCCGGCGCGCGGCAGAGTGACGGCCAGCGCGAACCCCGTCGCCACCGCCGCATCCACCGCGTTGCCGCCTTTTGCGAGGATTTCGGCCCCGACCCGGCTGGCGATGTCGTTCTGGCTGACCACCAGACTGGTGGTCGAGATCACCGGATGGTGGACCGCCTCGTAGTTCAGCAGCGCCTGGGGTCGGTCCTGCGCCCGAACGCTCGGCGCCAGGGCCAGGAAAGCGGCGAAGACCGCCGGGAGAAGACGTTGACGACGGCTCATTCGAACGGCCTTTCCTTGTAAGTTGTCAGGTTCAGTTCGCCTTCCATCCGCGCCACGGTCACCGCCACGGACAGGTCGCTGGTGCAGTTCGGGACGGTGCGGATCATATCCAGCGGCCGGTCGAACGGCAGGATGAAGCCCACGATCAGAGCGGTCTGCTCGGGTCCGAGACCGATCACCGACAAGACCGCCGCCAGCAGGAAGAGCGAGGCCGACGGCACCGGCGCCGTGCCCAGCGCCACCAGCGCGGTCACCGCCATGATGGCCAGATAGTCAGCCGGCCCGAGGGCGACGCCGAACACCTGGGCCGAAAAGGTCGCCAGCAAGGCGACGTAGAGCGCGGTGCCGTCCATGCTGAGCGTCACCCCCAGCGGCAGCACCGTCGATGCGATGGCCGGACTGACCCCGAGATTGCGCTGGGCGACCCGCATGGCCACCGGCAGGGTCGCCGCGCTGGACGATGTCGAGAAGGCGACCACGATCGCGTCCGCGATGTCGCGATAGAAGGGCAGAACGGGCACACGAGCGATCAGCCGCAAAACGGCGCCGTGAACGACAAGCGTCTGGATCGCGGCGCCCAGAAGGACGCAGCAGGCCAGCCGGAACACGCTGACGAAGGCCGACGGGCCGCTGGTTCCCATGACCCAGGCGATCAGAGCGAAGACGCCGAACGGCGCCAGCTCCATGACGAACTGGACCACCCGCAGGAGTACGGCGGCGGCCGACTCGAGGACGCCGCGCAAAGGTCTCCCTTCTTCGCCCGTCGTCAGCAAGGCGCCGCCGACCAGCAGGGCGAAGAAGATGACGGCGAGGATGTCGCCCTCGGCCATGGCCGCGATTGGGTTGACCGGCACGATGTCCATCAAGGCGGCGCCGATATCCTGTCCCCCCGCCACCGAGGCGGGCACGACGCCGGAAAGGCTGATTCCGACACCGGGCTGGATCAGCCCTCCTATGCCGAGCCCGATCGCCGCCCCGAGCAGCATCAGGCCGAAGTAGAGAAGGACCGTCTTAAGTCCTACCGATCCCAACCGCGCCGGATCGGACATCGAGGCCACGCCGGCGGCGACGGTGACGAACACCAGAGGCGTGACCAGCATCCGGATCAGACGCACGAACAGATCGCCGATCCATTTCAGATCCTGGGCCTGCGCCCCGAGGACGACGCCGGCGAAGGCGCCCAGTACGAGGCCGAGGAGAATGCGCCGCCATAGAGGCGCGGCGAACCAAAGACGCACGAGCGTCCGCACCGGTCGGGACAGCCCGACCGAAGGTGCGAGAGAAGCCATGTCGAACTCCCCGGATGTTCGGGCGGCGCAGAGGCGTCGCCCGAACATCCGTCGTCAGAAGGACTTGCGGATGCTGGCGTACCACCAGCGGCCACGATTGGAGTGGACGCTGCCGGAATAGCCGAACCGATCGTCAGCCAGCGGCGGATCCTCGTCGAACAGATTGCGTGCGCCGATACGGACACGCGTTCCATCCAGCGGCCCGCCTTCGTCGAATTCATACTGGATGTAGAGGTTGTGGGTCAGCCACTCGTCCACGATCCAGTTTTCGTCGGAATCCACATAGGTGGCGCTGGTGTCGTAGAAGTCGGAGACGTAGCTGGAGTACCAGCCGGAGGACCACGGACCGAGGTTCCAGGTCAGGGACGCGCTCACCTTCCATTCCGGACGGCCGTTGCGCCGGATCAGGTCTTCAACGCCGCCGACCGTCACGCCAGCGATCGTTCCGTCTGCGAGCGCATTCAGCAGAATCTGATGCTGCTCGCTGGCCTCCTGAAAGAGCTTCAGCTTCTGGCTGGCGTTAAGGCTGAAACGCCAGTCGCCGACTGGCGTGTCCCGAAGACTGTAGAAAAGACGGAAATCCAGCCCTTCGGATTCCCGCGGCTGAAGGTTCAGGTACTCATCGTTGATGGACAGCAGATCGCCCACGGGCACCAGGCCGGCCGCCGTCGCGTCGGCGATCTGCTGGGCGTCGGGGTCGTCGCGGATCACATTGGGGTTCGAGCTGCCGATCTGACGCAGGTAGTAGTCCATGATCAGCTGGTTCGTGCCTCCGAAGATGCCCACCAGGTTTTCCTGACGGATCTTCCAGTAGTCCACGGTGAAGGTGAGATCTCCGAACCGCTCGGGCCAGAGCTGGGGCTCCAGCACCAGACCGAAGCTGAGATTTTCGGAATCCTCAGCTTTCAGCGCCTTGTTGCCCGAACGTTGCTCGATCCGATCTTCGCTGGTGCAGTAGTCGTTTGAGGTCGTCAGGGTCGGGATCGCGCCGATCGCCAGTTGAACGGCGCACGCGGCATAGTCCCGCCGCGCGTTGACCCTTTCGAAGTCCGACTGGTGCAGTTGCAGGAGGTTCGGGGCGCGGAAGCCCTGGGACCAGGCGCCGCGGAACATCAGCCAGTCATTCGGCCGATAGGCCAAGGCGGCCTTGGGCGCGCCGACCGTGCCGAATAGGGAGTAGTTCTCGACGCGGCCCGCCAACTGCAGATCGATCGACTGGACGAACGGGATGTTCATCTCCGGCGACACGACGGGAATGGCGACTTCCACAAAGGCGGAATAGACGTTCCTCGCCCCCGAGCTGTCGGGCGTATAGGAGACGCCCATGATGTCGCTCTGGGAGGTCTGTCCGCCCAGGTCGGTGAAGGTGATCGTCCCGTCCAGATGCTCGTCGCGATTTTCCGAGAAGGTCTCGCGTCGCGCCTCCAGCCCGGCGGCGACGCCGATATGGCCGCCCGGCACGGCGTAGAAATCGCCCTTTGAGACCTTGAAGTCCCACAGCATCAGTTCGGTCTCGGCCACCCGGTACGCCTTGACCATCATGGAGTCGATCGTCGCCTGGTCGTTCAGTCCGACCGCGCCGTTCTGCGGATTGGCGAGGTCCCCGCCGACGAAGGGATTGTAGGCCGCAGGCGTGGTCAGATTGAGCGCGGCCTGCAAGCCGGTCATGCTGACGGCGTCCATCGTGTCGTCGGTCTTCGCCTTGCTGTAGAGCACGGCGGTCTCCCAATCGAAGCCGCGCCAGTCGCCGCGCAGTCCGCCGAGGTAGCGGGTCGTGACGTTCTCGACCTCGATGGTGCGGTACCCCAGATCCGAAAAACGGAAATCCTGGATCTGGACGGCGGCCCCGCCCGCCGGGAAGGCCGCAGAGCCCGTGCCCGTCGTCAGACCCGGCAACCGGGCCGTCACCCCGACGGCGCCCAGCGGATTCCAGTAGGCGGTCGGCGACATCAGGACGCGCTGAGAGTCGATCGGCGTGTCCTGCTGGCGCTGCGACCAGGTTTCGCCCCAGTAATAGCCGAGCTCGCCGAAGAACTCGACGCCGTTGTCGAACTCATGGTTGACGAAGGTGAAGAGGTTGGCGCGGTCGACAGCCGAGGTGATCGTCCGCATCGTGTCGAGGTCATACCGAAGATTGTTGTCGTCGCTCGTCGTCGCCAGCGTCGAGTTGTCGAAACAAGTCCCCGTGGTGAAGCCGTTCGCCAGGCAACCCACATTGGTGCTGGGCTGGACGTGGAACGAGCCCGCGCTGGAGGTCAGCGTCTGCCCGTTCACGCGCGTCGTCGCGCCCGCCGGAAGATAGGTCGTCGGATTCAGGCGGATGCCTTCGGCCCAGGCGGTGATTGTGCTGTAGGTCCCGTAGTCGAGACCGGAAGCCCGGCCATTGAAGGCCGCCACCCGTCCGGCGACCGTCGCATAGTCCCTTTCCCACACGTAGAGCGGATCACGGGTCAGATACCCTCCCATGATCGAGACGTTGGTCTTGCCGTTGTTGAAGTCCTTGCCGGCCTGGAAGTCGAAGGAATACTCCTCCATCCCGCCTTCGTCATGACCCATGGCCGCCTGGGCCGTGAAGCCCTCGAAATTGTCGCGAAGGACGTTGTTGACGACCCCGGCGACGGCGTCGGTGCCATAGAGGGCCGCAGCGCCGTCGGCCAGAACCTCGACCCGGCGCAGGCCGAAGGTCGGAATGGCGTTGGTGTTGACGGTCTGGACCGGCACGAAGCTTTCAACCTGGGTGCCGGGATGCGGCACCATCCGGCGACCGTTCAGAAGCACCAGCGTATTGCCGGTGCCGATGGAGCGCAGGTCGATCGAAGCGACATCGCCGCGGGCGTTGTTGATGCCGCCGTTGTCGGTGTCGGCGTCGTTGAAGCCGACGTCGCCGATCTGGGCGATGGCGCGATAGAGATCGTCCCCGTCCGCAGCGCCGATGGCGTCCAGATCGGCCTGATCGACGACGGTGACCGGCAGGGCCTCGTTCAGTCGCGTCCCCCCGATTCGCGAACCGACGACCACGACCTCCTGCACCTCCGTTGCTCGGATGTCGCCGGGGCCCCGCTGCTGGAGCACGATCGTCAGGCCCTCATGAGAGGCGATATAGAGATCCGTCCCTTCGAGCAGTCGGGCCAGCGCATCCTCGACGTCCATATAGCCCGAGATCGACGGCCCGGTCCGGCCGCCGAGGTGTGCGGTCGGCGCCGAGATCGTCACGCCGGCTTGCCGCGCCAGCTCTGGAATGGATTGCGCCAGCGGCTGCGCAGGCAGTTCGAACTGCCGAACCTGCGCCGCCGCGCCAAAAGCCGCGAAAAGCAGCGTCGCCCCTGCGGCCCCCGCCGCCAATCGTCGTTTCCACGACACCATGAGATCCCCCGATCCTGCTGACTATGTCCCCTCCGGCGAACCGGACATAGACAAGACGGATGGCGTAACGGGAATCCTCCAGCGTTCGGAAAATATTTAACCGCGACTGAGCAGGATCCGGGTCGAGCCGATTTCGGCGCGAAGATTCAGACTGCGAGCCGCCGCGCGCGCGAAGGCGGCGGAATCGTTGGCTTCAAACAGGCCCGTGATCTTCATTTCCGCCACCTGACGATCCGCGAGTTCGATCGGGGCGCCGCTGAATCGGGCGAACTCGGCCGCGGCGCGCTCCAGACTGGCGTCGTGGAACTCCACCTTGCCGTCACGCCAGGCGAGAATCCGGTCGGTGGCCAGGCCTAGCGGTCGTGGGCTCGAAGTTTCGTTGCCGCCAAAGCGGACCAGTTGGTTCGCGGCCAGCATCTGCGCCTGGTCCCGCCCCATCCGCATATGGAGCGAACCGGCGAGCGCGACCACCTCGAGCGGCGCCTGGTTCAAGCGCTTCAGAAGGAAAGAACCGTCGTAAGTCGTGAGCACAGCCCCGGCCGCGCGCATGACGAACGGCCGCACCGGATCGACGGCGACCTCGAACAGGGCCTCGCCATACATAAGGAACACTTCCCGAACCGACCGCGTATAGCGAACGCTGACGCGCGATTGGGTATTGAGCGTAACCACGCTGCCGTCGTCCAGAGTCTCCGCGCGGACCTCCCCCCTGGCCGTATCGAGGCGTTGAGACCGTCGCCAGTAGGCGGCCGCCAACCCGACGCCGCTCAGCATTCCTACGGCGACCCCAGCCGCCAGCAGAGACCGTCGCGCCAGCTCTGGCCTTTCGACGGCAGTCGTGCCCTGTAAGGCCGCCGCCTGTCGCGTATGGAGCGCCACGGCGCGCGCGCGGGCAAAGGCGCCGAGATGGCGGGTGTCCTTGGAAACCCAGGCGTCGAACGCAATCTGGTCCGCGCCTGAAAACGGCCCACGATCCAGCCGCGCGGCCCACGCGGCCGCTCGCCGATCGATGTCTTCAGCCGTTTCCGTCCCGGTCATTCGCCCTTCGTCCGATACGTGCGTTCCGCAACCTAGACGCATCTGGAGCATCATATCCTCCATCAGCATAGGCGGCCATCAATAGAGCGAAGGCCTTGGCGATGTGCTTTTCGACGGTGCTTTCAGGATATCCCGTCTCCTGAGCGATCTGCTTCTGGGAACGTTCGGACACCCGGCTCAGGACGAATATGCGACGTGTCTTTTCGGGAAGACGTTCGATCATCCTCGCCAGAAGGCGGAGTTCGTTGCGATCCACGACTTCATCTTCGGGGGTGACTGCATCGGACGCCACCTGGAGCCTATCGAGGTCGGCGACGGCCTCAAGTTGCACCACGCTCTGGCGCCTCAGGCGATCGACCGCGGCCGAATGTGCGGTGCGGAACAGATAGGCCCGAACATTCTGGATGGCGGCGAAATTCTCGATGGAGATCAGTTTGGCGTATGTTTCCTGAACGATATCATCGACGTCGGCAGGCGAAGCCCCCCGTCTCAGCCATGCGCGCAGCGCAGGCTCATGAGGCATCACGCTTCGCGCGAGCCAGAGCGCTGTTTCGTCCGAAACCCCCATGGATACAGAGACTGGCACGCGGCTTGAGAAGGCTGCAAGCCCACGTTCTCTGAAATCTGGCGCGCTGAGAGCATCGCTCCCGTCTCTCCGGCCGTCCCTTGTCCCAACACCGCCAGACCGCTCAAGCGACGGATTCGGCCCGCCGCCCCCACTCGACGCCCGCCGTCTTTCCTGTCGCGAATGCGTACCGCACACTGATTTTGTTCAATAACTCCCCCGACTGTTCAGCAGGGTTCGAAAATCGGCGATGCTCTTGTTTTTGGGACGGGCAGCCGAATATCCGATTTATCGACCACCCGTAGGCGACGAAAACGCCCTTAGCCTTCGCGCCCAGCCTCAAAAAAAAACGCCGACAGCGGACAACGTTCAGATCGTGGCGAGCGTCTCCCAAGAGCCCAACATTCGCAGACTCCTGCCTCTGCACTCCGACCGGAGGGTCGGTCGAACGAACCCCGGCGCCTCGGATGAGGCGGTCATCCTCAAGAAGCAGGCCTTCCGAAGATCGGTTTCGCGTCAGATACAGATCATCGCTGATCTGGTGCGGGCGGCCGGGGTCGAACCGGCAAGGGCTTGCGCCCGGCAGATTTTAAGTCTGCTGCGTCTACCAGTTTCGCCACGCCCGCGAGCCGGTCCGGCTCTATAGCCAGAACCGGACCATGTGGCCAAGCGACCTAGTGTGCGGCCGGCGTCGCTGTCGTCGTCGCCGGTCGCATGGCGCGGAAATCGACGTCGGAATCGGCGATCAGCCAGAGCAAGCCCGCCCAGGCGGCGACGTTCTGGTTCAACTGCGCCGGGTCGATCTTGTCCAGGGTGTCGTTGGCGGTGTGGTGCAGGTCGAAATAGCGGGTCCCGTCCTGCGCCAGACCGAAGAAGGGCACGCCCAACGGCCCCATGGGCCCGACATCGACCCCGCCGTCGGTCTCGACCTGGTCCGACGCCAGGACGCCGAGCGGATAGAGGACGCGGGTCGCCGCCTTCTGGAAGTCCGAGCCCTGGGCGCCGGCCGGCAGGCGCAGCGCATAGACCCGGTCCGCGCCGAAGTCGCTTTCGCCGGCGATCACGTGTTTCTCCAGGGCGGCGCCCTGGTTGCGGGCGTAGACGCCGCCGCCGTTGCCGGTCTGGGGCGTGGGCTGGGCCACTTCCTCGGAGCCGTAGAAGATCACCCGCAGGGTGCGCGCGGGGCGTCGGCCGCTGTCGGCGATGGCCTTGGCCGCCGCGACCGTGATGGCGCCGCCCGCCCCGTCGTCGATGGCGCCGGTGCCCAGATCCCAGCTGTCCATGTGCGAGCCCAGCACGATGATCTCCTCCGGCCGGGTCGCGCCAGGCAGGTCGCCGATGACGTTCTGGCTGTGAGTCTCATAGGTGCGGGCGGTCGAGGTCAGGCGCATCCGGACCGGCTCGCCCAGGGCGATCAGACGGCTGACCTGGTCGGCGTCCGGGGCTGACAGGGCGAAGGACGGGATGGTCGGCTTGCCGTCGACATAGCGGGTCGTGCCCGTGTGGGGCATGCGGTCCTCGTCTGACCCGACCGAGCGCATGACGAAGGCCGACGCGCCCTTGGCCGCCGCCACGCCGGGACCGGCGCCGCGCACCCGGGTCTGGGGACCATAGCCCGAGCCGTCCTGCATGGCGTGCATCTGGCCCAGGTCGACATAGACGATCTTGCCGCGAACAGCGGCGTCGGGCGCCGCCTGCAGGTCTTCCAGGCTGGAGAATCGCACCACGTCCGCCTCGACCCCGCCGCGCGGCGTGGCGGGCGAATGGCCCAGGGCGGCGGCGACCAGCGACTGGGCGTTCCTGCCGACGATGGCGGCCGAGCCTTCGCCCCGCTCCCAGCCGACCAGCGGGAATTCTTCGATGCGGACGTTCTGGAAGCCGTGGGCGCGCAGATAGTCGGCGGCCCAGGCGGCGGCGTCCTGCTCGGACTTCGACCCGGCCGGCCGCGCGCCGAAGCGGGTGGTCAGCTGGGTAGCATAGTCCAGGGCGATGTTCGACGTCAGCGCCGCGTCACGAACCGCGATGGCGCGCTCCACCGTGACTGCGTCCTGGGCCCTGGCCAGCGGAGCAGCGGCGGCGACAAACCCGAGCGCGAGCGCGCTGACGGTCAGCAGACGGAAGGACATCGGCAGGCTCCAGACTCGGGGAAGAGCCGCAGCCTAGAAAGACTCAGCCGTTCTGGAAATAGGGTTCGACCAAGCCCTGCAGTTTGACTGTCAGGGCCTTGCCCTTGCGGTCCACCCGATTGCCCAGGGCCAGCCGCACCCAGCCCTCGGAGACGCAGTATTCCTCGACATTGGTCTTTTCCTCGCCCTTGAAGCGAATGCCGACGCCGCGTTGCAGCACGTCCGCGTCATGGAACGGGCTGGACGGATCGACGGAGAGGCGGTCGGGGGGCGTGTCGGACATGATCGTTCGGCGGCTCGGATATCGGGAAGGCGCGGTGATAGCCGCGCCCGGCCCTCATGCCAACCGAAACCGGCCGATCAGAAGCTCAGACTTCGCTGCACCATCAGGGCCAAGACCGCCAGCGGCGTGACGATCACGCCCAGGATCAGGACGCGCCGAAGACGATGCGCGATATAAAGAAGTTCGCCGACCACGGCGTATCATCCTCTGTGCCTCGCTCCTTGATGGAGCGTGAGGCGATGATGCGCCGGAATGGTTATTATATTGGCCTGTCGCCGCTACGGAGGAATGCGGATGCGCCTACTGCACCGTCTGGCGCGGCTGGGCGTCTGCAGCGGCGGGCTTGTAAGGCTGCGGGCCGGCGGCGGGCGCGGCGGCCGGGCTCGCCGCAGGTCGGCTGGCAGGGCGGCTGGCGGGCCGACGGGCCGGCTGGCGGGCGGCGGGACGAGGCGTGGGCCGCGC
>Ga0265296_1001795_pt1 | contig 23207 bp, 30 predicted proteins | sample MunlanPumphouse1_FD_189073 | JGI IMG/M metagenome (GOLD analysis project Ga0265296, IMG submission 189073) | Groundwater microbial communities from a municipal landfill in Southern Ontario, Canada - Pumphouse #1 | ecosystem: Environmental > Aquatic > Deep subsurface > Groundwater | place... | reverse complement strand
TTACCGACGCCAGAATTATGAATACACTTACGAACGAGGAAATTACAATGCGTTCAGAAATATCAACTGAAATTAAAGAGATTTTATTAAAACTCGGTTTGTCATACTAAAAGGGACAAGTCAGGAAAAAATTATTTTTTATAATTCTTTTGCTGGTTTTGATTATTATAGGAATTTTTATTAGAGGTTGTGTTCAACAAAGTTCGCGAAATGAAAGCCTAAATAAAAATGTTTCCAAAAAAGCAACCACTGAAAATATGGTTTTGATTCCAGCGGGTAATTTTTTGATGGGACGCGAAAATAGAGATGGTTGGTCGCCCATGGCCGCGCCAGAAATGTTTGACGACGAGCTGCCATCTCACGAGGTTTACGTGGACGCGTTTTATATTGATAAATATGAAGTTACTAACCGCCAATTTAAGGAGTTTGCGGATGCTACAGGCTACGTGACCGAATCAGAAAGGGACGGCGGCAGCGAAGTTTTGGTTCCCGTAAGCGCGGCTCAAACCATCATTCAGGGAACGGATATCGGCTGGAAAGGGGTTGAAGGCGCCAATTGGCGTCAGCCAGAAGGTCCGGGCTCGGGCATTGAAAACAGAATGGATCACCCAGTCGTCCATGTGAGCTGGAACGATGCGAATGATTACGCAAAATGGGCTGGCAAAAGGCTTCCTACTGAGGCCGAATGGGAGAAAGCGGCAAAAGGAGGGACAAACACGAACTGGTTCTGGGGCGATGATTTGGACGGCTCCGGAAAATACGCAAATATATACGGTGAGCATCGGTTTGATTACAAATACCCCGCGGAGGTCCTTGATGGGTACGACGAAACCGCGCCTGTCGGCTCTTTTCTTCCAAATGCTTACGGGCTTTACGATACCGCGGGCAATGTGTTTGAATGGACATCGGACTGGTATCAGTATGATTATTTTTCACACAGTCCGGCAAGCAATCCAAAAGGCCCTGACAGCGGAGAAGGCAAAGTTATTAAAGGCGGCAGCTGGAACTTCTGTGAATGCTATATCAGACCCGCGAACAGGCAGCCGCAGGATACGCATGATCGCAATTCTACGCTTGGATTCAGGCTCGCTTCAGACAAAGATTAAAAATATCCGCGAAATTCAAAAATTTTATTTATGCCAACGGACAAAAAGACAATAAAATCATATGACGATTACGCCGCCAAGTGGGCGCTAAAATTGCGCGGCGGCGACAATTTTGCCCACAAATATTTGGAAAAGCCGGCGATGTATAAAAAACTTCCTGATTTGAAAGGAAAAGTCGTTTTGTGCGTCGGTTGCGGAACAGGCGAAGAATGCGAACACCTGCGGTCGCTTGGAGCTAAAAGAGTCGTCGGTATAGACATTTCAAAAAAACAGATTGATTTTGCCAAAAAGAGCTACCCTGATTTGGAATTTTATGTCATGGACATGGAGAAATTAAATTTCGCCGACGCTTCTTTTGATTTTGTCTATTCAAGTTTGACCATGCATTATATCAAAGATTGGACAAAAACTTTGCGAGGAATTCATAAAGTTTTGAAAAAAAACGGAGCCTTTCTTTTCTCCACTCATCATCCCGTCAAATGGGGCGCGCGAGTAAACCGATCAAAAGAGAAGACTTCGTTTTTGTTGGGATGTGAAACACATCAATCCGGCGAAAGCGAAGTTTTTGGCGATTACCTGAAGACCAGAAAAATTAACGATCTCTGGTTCAACGAATTCAAAGTAAGTTTTTATCATCGTCCGTTATCGGAAATTCTAAAAGATATTAGGTTCTTCCGACTTTCCTGTGGGTAAACCTCCCAAGCCAGTATCAGCCCCCACCCCGACCCTCCCCCGTATGAAAGATAAAAAGACATACGTGGGAGGGAGAGATAGTGTTAGTACAATTATGATATCAGAGTTTCTGTCACCTTCTCCCTCCCACGCATGCCCTTCTGTTTATGGCATACGGGGGAGGGTCGGGGTGGGGGGAGACACTGTCGCGAACCGACTTACCCATAAGAAAGTCGGAAGAACCAGATATTATAAAAAGCGGATTTTTTATTTCAGATTTTATTGAACCGAAACCGGTAAAAGCCGCGATTAAAGTAAGGCCGAATTTCTACGAGATTCACTCAAAAATTCCGCTTTTTATGATTTTTGAATTAAAGAAGAAATGAAATTTTTTAGACTTTTTTTATTATGAACATGAAGAAAACCCAACTTGGAATTTTACTTGGAATCATCGCCGGAATGATTGACGTCGTTCCAATGATTCTTCAAAAATTAACCTGGGAGGCGAATATTTCCGCCTTTATATTTTGGGTTGTCGCGGGTTTTTTTATCGCGACAACAAATATCCAATTAAAAGGAGCGCTAAAAGGAATTTTTATTTCGATCTTGCTCCTGATTCCATTAGCTTTTATTATTGGCTGGCAAGAACCCATGAGTTTAATACCTATAACGATAATGAATTTAATCTTAGGTTCAGCGTTGGGTTTTCTTGTTGATAAATACGGCAAATGATCGCGCCTCTAAATCAACTTTTTTTGCTATCGCTAATTTATTTTTTTTAACTTATGAATAATAAAGAAAAATTTGAAAAAATGCCTTGGTCAAAGGAGTCGGTATTTGAACAAAGAAAAAAGGAATTAGAAGCAGACGGATTTACTTTTGTCGGCCAAGAATCGCTAACCACGTTCAAATTTACCGAAAACGCCCGTTTCATGGCCGTCCCGATTTGTACTAAAAAACAGATCGTTCAGAAATATATCGACAGGTATAAAGGTAAAATTGATATTGAGGTTGAATTAGTCGATGTCGAGGGATTAGATCAAAAGCAACAAGCGGTTTATGTGTTTATTAGACCAAAAAAATAAATAAGTCTTAATAATCCTCCAGCTCTGCCGGCAGAGGATTATTAAAATTTTAATTCTAAAAATATGACCAATCCAGATCAAAACAAATACCTTAATAAGTCATTAAAAAAATTAATTGATGAAATAAAAAAAAGTATAAAAGATCATAAAAAAACTTTAATCAATACAAAAAACAAACGCAATCACGATAAATAAAACGCTCTACATATGAATGAAAGATATTCTTCAAATTATCCCGATCGTATCATTGATAAAGAGCCCCGCGTTCTGAATGCCGATACTTTTTTATCTCTAGATGCGAGTGAAATTTTGAAATTGATAAATCCCGACAGTAAGGAATCCGTTAGTATTGTTTTACAAAGATTGCGTGAAATAGGTTATCAAACCGCTTTACATTATCTAAAAGATGAGCAAGCACAGAGATCTGCCGGAGAAAAAAAAGACCAAGATAAAATACTAAGTTCGATACAGAAAAAAATTGATAGTATCATACTATCTTGGTTGGAGGAAAACCTTAAAGAGATGGATTTAGCTGATAAAGTACGAAAGGATCTGGCGGAAAGAGAGCGTGGTTTAAGTGTTTTAAAAGTAATTAGGGGTTTAAGGTGTAATTATAATTGCAGATTTTGTCTAGAGCAAACCTCCAATGGAGAACAAAACAAATATATTGAAGAATATGCATCCTTAAACTATTCGCTTGAACGTCTGCGTTTTGCGATGTTATATGCAAAAATGGCTTTTGGCATAGAGGAAATTAATTTTTCCGGAGGAGATCCTTTAGTTAATAAACCAAATCAACTGATAGAAGAGATTAAAATTGCGAAAGAAATCGGTTTTCACCAAATTACAATTCTTACTAATGGTGCGCTATTAACTAGGGAATTAATCGATGGCTACTGCGATGCTGGGTTAACTAATTTGACTGTTAGTTTACATACTTCAAACAAAAGCAACTTTAATTATCTTGTAAGGCCAAAAGATCAAAAAGACTATTATGATCATACTGTTGAAATGGTCAAATATGCGAATTAACTCACGTAAAATGTAACCATGGGGGCATACGTTGCCTCATGAAAAAAGGTAACTTTGAGAGATAATAAAAATCCTCTCAATTAACCCTTTTTTCGTACTATGCCCCTCCTTATGAGCATTAAGTCTCGCCAAGAATATCTGGCTCGAATCAGACCAAGGTATTTGAAAGCCTCTAAAGAAAAGAAAAGCGTCATTCTGAACGAATATTGCGAAGCCACCGGTCTGGTTCGAAAATATGTCATCCGTATTCTGTCGGCTAAAGTTTCTGATAAAGACAAAAAAGATCATGTTCGAAAAAAGAGAAAACCTGTTTATGATACTTTCGTCGTCATCAAACTTAAGGAACTTTGGAAGCTCATGGATTATCCCTGTGGATTAAGAATGAAACCAATGTTGAGTGAGTGGATACGAAAACTGAAAAGTTTCGGCGAGATAATTTTATCCGAGGAAGTGGAAAACAAACTGTTGAAAATCTCGGCCTCGACGATTGATCGCAAACTTGTGAAGGCGAGAACCGAAGAACATCGAAAAACTTTCTCGACCACTAAGCCAGGAAGTTTGCTGAAAAGCCAGATTCCGATTCGTACCTCAAGTTGGGAAGAAACACAGATTGGTTTCTGTGAGCTCGACACTGTGGCGCATTGTGGTTCCTCAACCGCCGGTTTGTTCGCTTATACCCTTAATTTGGTTGATATATTAACCGGTTGGGATGAAAGCGAAACCGTCCTTGGCAAAGGAGAAAAAGGCATTGTTTCAGCCTTGAAAAACATTGAACAAAGGTTGCCTTTTCCTCTTCGAGGCATTGATCCTGACAATGGCGGAGAATTCATAAACTACTCAATGATTGAATACTGCGCGGAAAACAAAACAAGTTTTACCAGGGGCCGACCATACAAGAAAAATGATAATGCCCACATCGAACAAAAGAACTGGACGCACATCAGAAAAATATTCGGTTACTCAAGAATCGAAGACGAAGAGATAATCAAAAAAATGAATGAACTTAATCGAAATGAAATCAGACTTTATAAAAACTTTTTTCAAGCCAATGTTAAACTTATTGAAAAGAAAAGAATCGGCAAGAACAAAGAGAAAATAAAAAAGGTTCACGATGAGGCCAAGACGCCTTATCAAAGAGTTCTCGATTGCGACCATGTTGATGAAGAAAAGAAAATAAAACTCCGCGAGGCTTATGAAAAACTGAATCCCGCGGAGATAAAAAGAAACCTGGATAATAAATTAAAAGTGATCAACAAATTGATTCTCGAACAGTTGAAGAAAAACCGACCGTCTGAAAAATCCCTCTAACCCATGGTTACATTATTAAATGACGCAACGTATATCCCCATAGTTACCTTTTTAGATGAGTTGACACGATATGCTACAAGCAAACCTAATCTAACGGTAAGAATTAATATAGCCAAAACAAAAAATTTTACAGAACCCGTAGATAGCTTGGTTGAATGGGCCAAACAGCTTGGAGTGCAGGAGGTAACGATAAATGAAATGATTAGGGCTAACCAGTTTAGTAAAGAAGAGTTTGAGCCATTGGGCGGTACGATTAGGGGTTATGAAAAAACAAAAGAATTAGGTTGGGGACTAACTTTGTATGCTCCGGTGGAAGGCAATGGACCATCTGTTGCAATTTGTAGATTTGGAGATGAAAGTTTTGCCGAAAAACAAAGTAAAGACTTATATCTTTTGCCCAATGGATCCTTATCGCAATATCTTTTTGAGAGAGGTGGCGGCATTGATTATTAAAGATTTTTAAAAACCCTATGTCCGACGAACTAATCGATATTTATGACGAAAACAATAATCCCACCGGCGCGCGAAAAATGAAAAGCGAGGCGCATTGCGACGGTTTGTGGCATCGGAATATTCATATTTGGATTTACAATTCCGTGGGCGAGATTCTTCTGCAGCTGCGAGCCAAGGAAAAACCGCTCTACCCCGATGTTTGGGATGTTTCCGTGGCCGGACACGTCGGAACCGGCGAGGACTTGTTGGTTTCCGCGTTAAGGGAAGTTGAGGAAGAAATCGGTTTGAAAATCAAACCGGAAGATTTGCAATTTTTTAAGATCAGAAAAATCAACATGGTTTATAAAGAAATTCAGAATAATGAATTCGCTTATATTTACTTTTTGAAGTTTGATGGTGACATTTCGCAATTGAAGTTACAGGATGAAGAATTGCAGGCGATAAAATTTTTTTCCGTTCAAAAAATTGAAGCAGAGCTAAAGGCTAATCCCGATAAGTTTGCGCCTTGCGGGGATTATTGGTTTGAGGTGATTGAGGAGGTTAAAAGGAGAATGAAAATATAATTCAAATTATTTTCCTTCCCCTCAATCCCCTCCTGCCTCTCGACCTTGCTCGAGGCGGCCTGAGCTCTTCGATCATTCAATTGGCTTCATGGTCGCCTTGAGGGATTCGAAAGGCGATTGGCCTCAGAGCTCCCTGAGCGAAAGTCGAAGGGAGCGGAGTCGAAGGCCGGGAGGGGAAGACCAGCGCAGGACGTATGTATTATTCCGATAAACAAATTTTAAACCCTGGAAAATTGAAAGATTTTCGACGAATTTTAAGAAACAACCAAACTGATGCCGAAATTGTCCTTTGGCAATATTTACGGAGGAAAGAACCGGGAGTCATATTCCATCGACAATTTGGAATTGGAAGATATATTGTTGATTTTTGTTGTCGTAGCAAAAAACTAATCATTGAGCTAGACGGAAAAATTCACGAAAAGAAAGATATTGTTGAATACGATTTAATACGAAGCGAAAATTTAAAAAGTCTTGGCTATAAAATTTTAAGGTTTAAAAATGAGGAAGTTTTAGATGATCCGGAAAAAGTGGCGAGAAAAATAAAAGAAAGTCTTTAATCCCCCTTCAACATTTAGTTTTTCCTCCCCCTATCCTCCTACGCTCGTGGCGAGCTACGGAGGATTAACTGGGGGAGGACATAAGGAGGAGGATTTGTTTAAACCAGTTGTTATTTTCCTTCCCCTCTTATCCCCTCCCATGGGGCGGGGAAGACCAGCGAATATTAAAAAACGAACTGATGGAGGATTTGTTAAAAGTTGTGATAGAATACATTTGTTACGGTCAAATTAATAAGAAATTAAAATAATTTTAAAAAACTATGAAACTAAAAAATAAAGTCGCTCTTATAACCGGAGCGGCCAGAGGTATTGGCAAAGCCACGGCCTTGCTGTTTGCCGAAGAAGGGGCTCAAGTCGTGGTCAACTACATAAAATCTGAAACCGAAGCCCAGAACGCGGTGCAAGAAATTATTAAAAACGGCGGTTCGGCCATTGCTTGGCAAGCTGATGTATCCGATGAACGGCAAGTAAAAATGATGATAGAAAAAGCCGTGGAAAAATTCGGCCGAATCGATATTTTAGTGAATAACGCGGGAATTGTTTTTGATGTTCCGTTCAAAGAAAAAACCGCCGAGCAGTGGCAGCGAACCTTGGGCGTAAATTTGATTGGAACTTTTTTGTGTTCAAAATACGCGTCCGAGAATATGTTGAAAAACGGTTATGGCCGAATAGTCAATATTTCTTCGACCAATGGAATCGACAGTTTAAATCCTGACTCAATGGATTACGACGCCTCAAAAGCCGGCGTAATCAGCTTGACCAAAAATTTGTCAGCCGAACTGGCGCCGGTTGTTTTGGTCAACTCGGTGGCTCCGGGTTGGGTCAACACTGATATAAATAAAGATCTAGACGAAGCGTATGTCAAAAGCGAAACCAAAAAAATCTCGCTCGGTCGTTTTGCACGACCGGAAGAAATCGCCAAAGCGGTTTTGTTTTTAGTGTCCGACGACGCGAGTTTTGTTACCGGCGCCACTTTGGTGGTGGATGGCGGTTATGTGGGGAAATAATTTTTTTTGATTTAAAAGATGATAAAATATCTGCGTTATGCAAGCGTATAAAACAAAGGCAGATAAAGTGCATGGTTCTACTTTTAGTGAAGCTTGTAAAAATGCTTTTAGTTTGTATTCAACAATAAAGAAAAGAACAAAAAGACGACCTTATGTTCGGTCGGCATATTTTAATAAAGAGAAAATCTTTTTGGAATTATTCTGGCGCCATCTGCACGAGAAACTTAATCATCGTGACAAACTTAGAAGGGTAAGATATTTTGCTTGTGCCGTTGATTTGATTAAAAATTCTCGTTTTGATCCTTTATCAAAAGATAATCCTACTTAGATCCTGCGTGAAAACAGATTAATTTGTTAAAAACCACCTTTAAAATGGACTTTTTAGGACAGTAGAAATTCTTCACAGAAACCGTCCAAAATGTACGGTTTCTGTGAAATCAGATTGTTTTTTAAAGATCAATGTTTACAACGGTAATTTATCTGGATTGCTTTCGTTTCACGCAGGATCTAAGTCCTAATAAAATGTCTGAAATTTTACATCGTTTTGCTGGAATAACTAAAGATGGCGATAATTTTTTTGTGCAAATTAAGGAGAATAAAAAGAATGGTCAAAAATGGTTAGTCTCCGTGTTTCCTAATGAATAAAAAACAAAAAGACCCTCCGCCAATTTGTGGTATATAAACCACGGCCGAAAGCCTTTTCAAATAAAGAATAAAACATTTAAAGAAAGATGTCAATAGGCATCTGTGAATAAAAAATTATGCCTCATATCCACGAAAAAATAGATTTTTGCGTCGAAACATTCGTTGTTTACAAAAACACCGTGCTTTTACGAAAACATGACAAGTATAAAATTTGGCTAAGCGTTGGTGGGCACATCGAACTGAACGAAGATCCGGTCGAGGCGGCGGTTAGGGAAGTTCGCGAAGAGGTTGGGCTCGACGTGGTTCTTGACGGCGAAGTTCAGTCGTTTCAAAATTCCGATCGCGGTTCTGGCCACAAAGCGTTGATTCCACCGTATTTTTTGAGTCGTCACCGCATCAACGAAACTCATGAACACGTCGTGCTGGTTTATTTTGCTAAGACCGAAACCGACGAATTGAAATTTCCCGAACGTGAAGTCAGCGATGGCTGTCATTGGTTTACCAAGGAAGAATTGATAAAAAATGATTTTGGTGTTCCTGAAGACATTCGATTTTATGCGTTAAAAGCGTTGGAAAAATTGGGAGAAAATAAAAAATAAAAAACCACCTTAGCATCGCTGCTCTAGTGGTTCGAAGATCGCGCTTTTACCCTGCGGTTTTGGGCGCGGGAGTGAGTTCGGCTCGCTTGGCTCTGAAGGCGGCGAGGATTGCCTTGCCGTTCTTTCTGTGCCGAATTCTTTTAGACAGCATTGCCTCGGTCCAAAAGTTGAACCTGCCATCTATCATGCCACAGGCATGAGGGGCGCGGAGTCGGTACAGCATGCCGTGAAAAACGCTGCATGGAATGACCCCACCGAGAGCTATCATGTGCTCTACCCCCTTGCTGAACGGGCAGGCAGAGCAGATGATCCCGTCGTACGCGCGTTGGTAGGACTCGGTCTTCATCTTCTTGTACCAATCCCAGTGGTAGATTTTTCCTTCCGGCGCGGGCGGCGGTTTTTGGCCGAGCGGAACCTCGGGGCAATCCTTGGGGTGGATGACACCGAACCTGGAGAGCTCGGTAACCAGGCGTTCCGAGATTTCTCTGGCAGAGGCGATGGCCTGGTCGATTTTGCCCGTCGGATCCTCGATCCGACCATCGCCGAGGTCATGATTCATTCTCCAGACAAAACCGCCCAGCTCTTCGATTGCCACCCAGTATTCCAGTTCTGTCTCGGGTTGTTTCGTGAGTTCCATCTTTTTGACCTCTTCTTGGTTGAAATAGTCATGGCCACTACGGCCGTTTAAAATAGCAAAGATTTGATAATAAGTCAAGGGGAGGAGGAGGGGAGGAGGATGTTAGAGGAATAAATAAAAAAGAACGTCAATGTCGAATTAACGTTCTGCGTGTTGCGTTTCGCCGCTGGTATCGACTTCTTGCCAAGCAATTACCACGTGCTTGTAGATCAATTCCCCCGACAAGGTGCGCCAGTTCAGTCCTTCGGCGCGGTATTGCGTCTCGAAATCAACGCGGGCGTCGTGCCTTTGTCCACCGCACGTGATCAGCTCGAAGACCTTGCCATCGCCCGGGCCGCATCGCGGCCAGCCTTCGTTGAAAGGAAAGCCTTTTCGAAAAGGCCAGGCGATATTTTTTCGGTTATCCCAATTCGGACTTTTTTGGAGTTCAGGCATTGTTTTCTTCCCCTTCTTGTTTATTGGCATTTAAGTATAGTAGAAACTTGATTCCAAGTCAAGGCTTTGCGCAGTAATCTGCCAGATTTATGATATAATTCAACCGGTTATTAAAATTAACATAAAAACCGATATGGAAATCCCCTTGGCTCTCACCTACGACGACGTTTTGATCGTCCCGCGCCGGTCAACCCTGACCTCTCGCCGCGAAGCCAATACTCGCACTCGGCTGACCAAAAAAATCTCCATCAACATCCCGTTGGTTTCGTCCAATATGGATACGGTAACCGAGGCCGAGATGGCCATCACTATGGCTCGACTCGGAGGTATTGGGATTTTGCATCGCTTCATGTCGATCGAAGATAATGTTGAGGAGGTCAAAAAAGTTAAACGAGCGCAAAACATGATTATTGAAAATCCATATACCATCAGTCCGGATAAAACCATTGCCGAGGCCAAAATTTTCATCAGCGAAGTCGGAGTAACTGGAATTTTAGTGGCTAATGGCGATCAAAAACTGTTAGGCATCTTGTCGCGACGAGATTTTTTGTTTGCCATTGATGACAGCAAAACGGTTCGAGAAATCATGACGCCTCGGGAAAAATTGATTGTCGGCGACGCTAATACTAAATTCGACGAAGCCAGGGAATTTTTTGCTCTTCATAAGGTAGAAAAACTTCCATTGGTTGACGCGGAAAATAAAATTATCGGTTTGATTACCAGCGATGACATTAAACACATCATCGATTATCCGTTGGCTAACCGCGATGCCGAAGGCCACTTGGTCGTCGGCGCGGCCGTCGGGGTTCATGGGGATTATCTTGAGCGAGCGCAAGCGTTAGTTAAGGCCGGGGCTGATGTTTTAGTCATCGATATTGCTCATGGTCATTCTGACCTCATGTTCAACGCCATCACCAAGTTGCGAGAAGTCGTCGGTGATGTTCAACTCATCGCCGGCAACATTGCCACGGCCCAAGCGGCTAAAGAGTTGTGCGAGGCCGGGGTTGATGGCCTCAAAGTTGGCGTTGGGCCAGGTACCACTTGTATCACTCGTTTGGTTACCGGTTGCGGCGTACCGCAACTGACCGCGGTTATGGAAGTGACTAAAGTGGCGCGCGCTTATGGCGTGCCTGTGAATGCCGATGGGGGTATTCAAAAATCCGGCGATATCGTCAAAGCCCTTGGAGCCGGAGCGGATACGGTTATGTTGGGTGGAACTCTGGCCGGCACAGCCGAAAGCCCGGGGATTGTCATGAACAAAGGCGACAAAAAATTTAAAATCTGCCGCGGCAGTTCTAGTTTCACTCAAGCCAGCAAACGAAAAGATTTGGAACAACCTCTCGATTCGACTCGAGGCGCCGCGGCGGCGGAAAAAAAAGAATTAAGTGAAGTCGTTCCCGAAGGCGTGGAATCAATCGTGCCATTCAAGGGTTCAGCTGAAGATATTATCAATCAATTTGTTGGCGGTTTGAGATCTGGCATGAGCTACACTAACTCGCACACCATTGCCGAGCTGCAGCAGAACGCGGAATTTGTCCGCATCAGCAGCGCCGGAATGAGAGAAAGCGGATCGCATGATTTGCAGGTGATAACTTGAATAAATTTTCTCTTTGGCCTTGACTATTTCGAAAAATTATGATTACATGCTATAATCTTAATCGTAAATAAAAAACAACTATATGAGCTTGTTTAGACTATTTTTTCCACAAAAAGACCCTGGTTACATAACAAAAAAATACAATATTCCTGATAAAATCGACTGGGAAATTCAATTAAACAGATACGGCTTAGTTGCTGTTTCTAAAAGCTTGCCGGGATTAGTTACCAATGCTAGTAATCCAGAGGAATTATTAGAAATGATGAATGACGCGGTTTTAGAATATTTCAACGTATCTAAATTTGATTCTGATTATGTATTTGACACCCTAAATTTAGACGGCCAAGGGACAATTCGTTTAAAACAAACTGAAAAGCAAAAACAATACGCGTAAAATATATGGGTTATGATTTTACGCAGAAACAATGTATTAAGGCCTTGCTGAAAATAGGATTTACAGACGCCAGCAAAAGAAGGAGTAAACATTTTAAATACAGACCCTCGGAAAAATACCTTAATAACTTTCAAAGGAATACAAGACCTTTTATAACCGTTCCTAAACATAATTTTTTTTGCCAAGAGGCTATTGTTAACGAAATAGGCAAAATGTGTGGAGAAGAAATAAAGCAAGAATTTTTAAAAAATTTATAATATTACAAAAAAACACCTTAGAAAATTTTCTAGGGTGTTTTATTTACCGCTTCTTTTGAACACCAATGTTTGATGTGCGAAAGAAGGGGCGGGGCATCGGCTCTGAATAGAATTGATGCCCCGAGTAGGTTGTGGATGACTAGGTCGCTATGTCGCTACCCGACGTAGTCCCGCACGTACGCCGCGACGACATCGGCCGTCCAGACGTAGAAGTCGCCCTTGTTGGCGTTCGTGAAGACCAGGAGGCAGCCAGCCGGCGCGGAACGCGGACCTTCGAGGGTCACGATCGGCGTGCCTTCCGGGATCTCGAGTGCCAGAAGCGGCTTACCGGCCTTGCTGTAGGTGACCGAGAGATCGGCGCCGACCGTGCCGTTCCAGTCCTTGAAGAGACCTGGTTTGCAGGACCAGCGATCCGGCAGGTTGTTGACGTCCTGCATGAGGATGTCGCCGACCGCCGCCTGCGGCCGCCAGCCGTAGCCCTCAAATTCGTAGAGCGACTCGCCGGTGTCCTTGTCCGTGGCGTTGAGCATGCTCTCGGTCACGATGCCGGTCACCCGTGCGGTCTGATCCTTGGTCACCAGCCGGAACGGCCCGTGAACCACGGTCTTGCCGGCCTCGGTGGTCGTGACCGGATTTCCGGCCTCGTCGGTCAAGGTGAGCGAATCGGCGAGTATGGCGAAACGTCCGAGCTTGTCTTCTACCCTCATGTTTTCTCCCTATCATGTGTTTTTCCGACTCCACAAAAGTAGAAAACTATACCACAAAAATGAATTTTTGTCAACCTTCGATACTAAAAAACACTATTTTAAAGTGTTTTTTAAAATTTTTGTAAAACATTAAAAAAAGGTGTGGTTCTATCAAGAACTACACCCCGAGTAATCGTCGTCCCGACAAAACTGGACACATCGTTGCTACCCCTCGACCGCGGTGGCCTCGGCGCACTCGAGGAGCTTGATATCCTTGGCGGGCTGTGGTGGAAAGGTTTCGAGCCAGCTTCCGACGGCCTCGAGGACGCGGCCGTCCGGCAGTCTGATCGGGAGGTTCTGGTAGTACGCTTCTATACCGACCTCGAAGAACGCATTTTCGAATTCGAATCTGATCTTGGGCATCTTTTCTCTCCTTTGAGCACTTGTTGACGATGAACGCCTGTTCTGGTTATTCCGACGACGGTTGGGTCGTGTTGGAATGCCAGAATCAGGACGTGTTATTTAATCATATTTAAAAGATAATGTCAAGAATTTGATGATCCGAAAAAGTAAATTAGAAAAAATAGCAAAAACCGGTAAAATTTGAAATAATAAAAAAGCCGCTCGCATTCGATGTGAACGACCTAAGATGCGTGGCGCGACGCGGCCACTTTATTCGGTTGGCCACACCGCCTTCTTGAGATCCGCGAGAGCGGCTTGCGCCTTCGAGCCGAGCACAGTATCGTACGGCAGAGTGGCGAAGACGCGATGATCATCAGGGAGTCGTTCCTCCATGACAGCGTTGCGAAAAGCCACGACCAGTTCGCGGAGGTGTTTGTCTTCGATGGGAAAGTCCAGGGTGTCGTGAATATCGTAAAATTCGTTGAGAAAAACTACCATTGGCAGCCTCTTTGATTGATCTATTCGCTATTGAACTGGATAGAAACTATCTTACCAAAACAGATAAAAAAGTCAATAATTTGTTGACTCCATAATTTTTAAAAAATGGATTTTTATTAGTATTTTTTAATAAATCAAAAACACTTCAGAAAACTTTCTGAAATGTTTTTTTTGATTCTTATAAAATCGTTCCGCGCGTAATTTTCTCCACCTTATCAATAAACAAAATCCCATCAAGATGATCAATTTCATGTTGAAAAATAATTGACTCCAAGCCGCTAGCTTTTATTAAAACTTTTTCACCGCGGCGATTCAAGGCTTTGACTTTTACTTTGGAATGTCTTTTAACAATCCCCCAAACGCCGGGTACGGAAAGACAACCTTCCTCGCTGTTAATTTTGCGGATAGAAGCGGAGAAAATTTTCGGATTAATAAAAGCCTCGGGGCCGGTTTTTGTTTTGACGATAATAAAACGTTTTGCTACTCCAACCTGCGGCGCGGCCAAACCGACCCCGCCTTCTTTCATGGTTTCAATCATCTCATCAAGAAACCTTTGAAACTCGGGACGCAAAATTTCGGCCGGGTCGACCGGCTTGGATACTTCACGGAGAATTGGATTTGGATTAGTTAGAATCGTTAACATAGAAAGTTAGAGATTCCTCGCGAGGGCTCGGAATGACATTGGAATATGCGTTTGGAGCGACAGAGAAGTAAATCACGAAATTGCATTGGTGTCAATCACCACGCGGTCTGGTAGAGAAGCGAGTTTTTCTAAAATTTCCAACACCGCGGCCGGTTCAACAGATATGGAAACCGAGCAACCGCGGCCTTTTTCACATTCTACAGGAAAAATAGTTATTCCAGCCAGAGGTTTGAGAGTTTCAATAACGCCCTTTAATTCCATTTCGGCTCGAAGTTGTTCGGCATCGCGAATTTTCAATCGAAACCAACGAACAAACGGCGGGACTTGATAAGAGCGGCGCAATTCGAGTTCTTTGGATAAACAAGCCAGGGGATTGTCGTAATAAGCGGAAAAAATTTCCGGGCTTCTGGTTTGGGCGATGAAGGCGGCTTGTTCGCGCAAAGCCAGGCCGCGCAAGTCTTCAAGGCCACGAAGAGCGTTTTCAAAAGCGCGAAAGCCTGGATCAAGCAACGGCAAATCAGAATCAAGGTTAACGATTAAACCGAAATTCCCGCGAACAAAAAAGTCGCGTCGCGATTCCAAATAATACGAAGTGGTTAAAAGAATTTGGGCGGTCTCGTCTTCGTGTTCGCTTTGGTCAATGAGAGAAACCGCGGCTTCGGGGAACTGTTTAATAAAAGCTTGCTTCATGGTTTGGTTGCCGAAACCTTTTTCATTTAAACGAACGCCGCCGCATTTAAGACAAGCCAGAGGAATGGGTTCGACTCGGCCGCAATGATGGCAACGGATTGAGGTGGGGTAAACGGTAAAAACACCCTGACAAGTTGGACAAAGAAAACTTTGTCCGCAATCAGCGCAGCGCAGCAAGGCGGCTTTGCCTTTGCGATTGTAAAGGCACAAAACTCGACGGTTGCTTTTTAAACAATCGTCGATAGCCCCATCAAGCGTCCACGAGATAAGCGGGTGCTCGGACATTGGGCGTTCATCGTTTAAATTAACAAAAAGGGGGCGCGGTTCGGGATGTTCGATAAAAATTTGTTCTTCGCCGAAGATAGCCAGGTCATCGGCGCGCGGCGCAGTGTCTAAAAAATATAAACGACAGTCGGTTCGGCGTTGAAATTCCAAAACAACATCGCGCGCGTCGTAGCGCGGATTGCGATCCCATGATTTGTGACTTTCGTGGCCAGAACGAAAAACAAAAATCGCGTCAATCGAAGCGGGCAATAAAAGAGCGGCTAGTCGTGTGCCAAGCAAAACTCGAGTCTGGCCACGGCGAAAATTATCCCAAGCGTTAAAGCGATGGCCGGCTGACTCGCCGCCGGTAATAACCGAGGCGCCAAAGCCGGCAAAATACGGCGCCAGAGCCTCAATTTCACGCACCCCGGGCGCCAAGACTGCCACGCGGTCTTTCGGATGCGCGTGAAGATAAGCCGCGGCCAAAGCGGCCATGCGCGGCAGGTCGGAAGCGGAAACAAAAGCTTTACGCTGACCCTCGATGGTCTGTAAAATTCGTTGAATTGCCGGCGCCTCGGAAGCGCGAATTTTTAAAGGCAAAGCAGCGACGCTTGGTATGTTCGCGATTCGCTTAGGTTGTAAAGGAATCGAAGCATTTAAAACCGAGGGAATGCTTTGAGCCAAATCTTTGGCCAGCCATTCGTAAATATTTATTTCAATTTCATCAAGCGGCGGCCAAGATAAAACTTCGGTGATTTCTTTTAAACCGGCTCGCGGCGAATACCTTTCGTGCAATTCTTTTACCAGGCCGATTATTTTTTGATTGCGAAAAGGCATGGCCACAAAAAAACCGCGCCTAACTTCCATTTTTTCAGGCGCCAGATAATCAAAAGCCGAGAACCGCCTCGGCAATCGTTGGATTGGATAAACTTCTGCAATCTGCATAAATTTGGTGTGGAGAGGGCGCGAATTACGAATGTTTCGCGAATATACAAATTACGAATTTTTACTAATATACCAATCCGCAAATTAGTATATTCGCGAAGATTAGTAATTCGTATATTCGTACCGATTCGTAATTCGTGCCCTCTCCAATAACTATAAATGAAACTGGACAGTCAAATAACCAACCCCGAATGGCGCTTCGTAGCATAATTCTTTGGGCCGAACATTGGCGCCTTCGAGAATGCCCAAGATTATTAAAATTGAATAATAAGCACATTCAGCGGCTTGAGTGATGGTTGTCGGATCAAGTTGCAACAAGCCGGAAGCCGTAACGCTGTTTACAGCCTGACGCGCCGCGGCATCGAATTCCGCGCCCTCGGGACGCAAACCGGCCGGGGCATCGCTAGAAAGCGCGTGAGATAAATCACCGGCCGAAATCACCGCGATTCTTTTATCAGAAGCAAGAATAATTTCCCGCAAAGTTTGACCGAATTCAAAATGTTGTTTGGCCGAAAGTTCCGAAGCGGCGTAAAGCGGGAGAACCGTAATTTTTTTTAATTTTCCCGTAAGAGTGATTAACGGCACGGCCACGGCATGACCAAGGGACGGTTCAGAAAACATGGTAAACGGAATTTGCGCCCGACGAACCAATCTTTGTATTTTGTCGACTTCGGCCAACTCGGAGGCATATTCAATTTTTGTGGCCAGATCGCCAAACTCGCTTAGATCGGTTTTATATTTATCGTTCAGATTAACGGCAAAAGCATTGGTTGAAGGATTTCCGTGTTCGGCTAAAATAAAAACCACTTCCGGCCGAGCCGCGTATAATTCTTCGGCGACGATTTTAAGAGCCTCGCTGGTTTTAACAAGCGCTTCGGTGTTTTCCCGACCAACAGTTGACAATAACAACGGCGTATGAGGCACATGAGCGGCAAAGACTAACATATTTTTTAAGCGGCATTAGGGGACTAGGGTTGGTTTGGCGTGATTGGCATTAGGGGATTATAGGTTTGATAGTTGGCTTCTTGAAGGTTTTCATCAAAATTAATGCTTTCTAAATTGTCGCCAAGCGAATGGATATTTACGGATTTTTCGTTGGTCCAAATTACATTCTCCCATTTAAAACCAAAACCAAGAAAAACTGACTCGTTGGTAATTGGCCGACGTTGACTTTCGGAAATAAGATAAACCGCTGATTGGCCGATGACGCCAACTAAAGTTCCGTCGGCAAAGCCGATCGGCGTTCCGGTTTCGTAAGATTCAAGCTCGTCTTGGCCGGCCGGAATAATTTTTTTGCCGCCAAAACGGGCAGCCATAATTTCCCTGGAATAAAGCGGGTGTTTTACAGTGTCTTCAACATAATAAACTCCACCGCTTATCGTATCTTGCACCAAAGCGCCTTGCGGATAAACCGTGTCAGAAGTAATCGGCTCGCCGTCTTCGTAGGCGGCTAATTCTTCATCAGTCGCTTCGACTAAATCATCGGCGCTAAAACCAATGGTTCGAAAAGCTTCCATGGAAACAATGTGACGAATAGTGTCGTCAACTAACAAATAAATTGAACCGTCTTCGGCATGGAGAAGGGAATAGTTAGGCAAGGAAATGGCCGGGCCTTGAGGATAAGCTTCAAGTATGGTTGGGGCAACCGGCACAATCATATTTTCATTAAAACGAGAAAGCAACGCGGCTCTGGAGGTAATCGGCCGACGCTCGCCGTATTGAATAAGCCAGACCCCGCCGGTTTCGTTATCTTGAAGCAGAGTGCCGGTGGGATAATTCAAGCCAAACCAGGCTTGCCAAATAGTAGAAAAATTTTCATTGCCTTCAAGATGCGGGGTGTAAGTGTAAAGGGCGGCGGTGGCGTTGTTAGCCGGGATGACAATGGCGCCATCAATTTCGCACGCCTCACCCGGAGCAAAACCCATAACCGTCTGACCCATCAATTCTATGTCAGCCAGATAACCTTCGGTAAGCTGCAGGGTCGCCGAGTTGATTTGCTTGGCAAAACCGCGCCAGCGTTGGATATCGGGATTATTATATGAACAATTATCGCACACGCCATAACCCAGCGCCCAATCAAGTTGATCTTGATTCGGGTCATCATCAGTAACCAAACTCTGTTCCTTTTGCAGCATGACTAAAATAACTTTGGAACTGATTCCATTTCTCTGCGCCGCCCGCCAAATAATTTCCGCGGCATAACGAGTGTGGCCATCAATATCTTCGGTTTTATAATCAGCTAAATACCCTTTGTCTAAAAACAACTGAATTTCGCCCAGCTCCATGCTGAAATAATCCGTGAATTCTTCATCTGAAATCAAATAATTGGGGTTAAAATTAGCCGAGGAGGCAAAGGGAAGAAACAAGGAAAACATCATCAAAACGGCAATGATTTTGTTTTTATTGATTTTTATCATAAGTAACATAAATTATAACGTTTTTTCACCAAAAGAAAAAGGCCCGCCTGTTGGCAGACCTAGTGAAGGTGTCTTCCATTGGAAGAAAGACCGCCGCGCCTGACTGAAATGATTTCCGGCCGCACCACCATGTCGAATCTAAGCGGCGCCGCGGTATCGTCGCCTTTAATAGAGAAGCACGCGGCGATATCACCGGATCTCGCCGGTTTGATCACGACGCTGGCAATTAAAACGCCATTCTGCCAGCGAGGATAGATGACGGTCGCGACTTCGCGCACGTTGTTCAGACACACGCGATCGGCCGCGCTGCCGGTCAGGCGACAGCGAACAACAATCGACTCGTCGTCAGTTACCCCATTGACTCGGACACGAACGGTTTTGATCCCATCAATGAAAGCAAATGGTTCTGTCGTCTGATACAACTCCAAGTCAGCCACCATACCACCTCCGTATGATCAGCATGAAAAAAACATTTCATGTGGACAAAATAGTAGTGCGTTTTTGTAGTGGTGTCAAGGAGCCTGTACGGTCTCCCTTTAAGGGTGACACCCGGAGATAACAAAGGTGAGGTATTTTTGTTCTGGAGTTAGGCCATTCATACCTTTTCCAAAAAAGAACCGCCCCCGAGAATCAGGAACCGTGGGGGCGGTCTGTCTGCAGGGGCGGCGAGCTAGATTTGATCTTGAGATCTCTGGGCGCGTTCGGGATCAAACTTGGTTTCCTCTTCAAACACGCCGGCAAGAAAAGTTGAACCCACTTGTTCCCAAAAGGAGACATTGCAAGAGACAAAATCTTCCCATGGAGCGATGTTGCCAAAGTCGTGTCTTTTCGAAAGTTCTCCGTCCCGAACGTAAGGCTCAATTCCTTGTAGAAGATTCATCATCGCCGCCTTGAATACATCCGGTGTCGCTGAAGTCGGATAGTAGCCCAACGTAATGCCGTACTTTCCGTCGAACATGTCCTCGTCAGGTCTGTACGGGAAAGCACTCTGGGAGGTAGACGTGCCATTCACACTTGTCGTGACACGAATATCCGCTCCAGAAAACTGCTGATCGATGAAGAGCCACTTTCCTTGCTCTGACTCGTGCAACCAACTCATGCCAGACCGCAAACCTAGGAAAAGCGTAAGTTGCCAGTATGGATGCCTGAGGCTCACTTCGACGATCCCTTGGTGAGCCTTCGGATAGTCTGTTTCGATCTCTTCGTTGTAGGTTGCGGCGATGAAAATCGCTTTGCCGGGTACGTGGAAGATCAGGGTAGTCATGCGCAGGTACCAGATGGTCGGAATGTCGGTTCCGCGGACGTTCACCGGCCGGCGAAGCGCGTGGGTGTTCGAGTCGATCATAGTTCGACCAAGCAGCACCAGGCCGGCTTCTCGCGCCCCGGCGATCACTGCGTCGAAGTAGCCCGGAGACGCGATCATGGACGAGATGTCAGGGGTAGGCATTGAATTACTCCTTCTCTGTGGAATGTTTAAGGGCTGAAAAGAGCAAAATAATATATCACAAAATAACGTTTTTGTCAACCATCTTGTCAGTTTTTTGTCAGTTTTGTCAGTTTTATATAAGGTTTTAAAACAAAAAGCGGCATACCCGAAGGCATACCGCTACCGTTCCGAATCAGTTCAATTCGTAACGGTTGAGAAAAAGTCTTGCTGTTCACTGGACATGAACCCCAATCCATAGAGGAGCTTGGCCAGCGTCGGACGGACATCTTCAGGAATCTGATTGGGAATCAGGCCACCGACAGACCCGGAAGGAGTCACGCGAGCAAGCTGGTCGTCCCAGACTTGCAGGCGATAGATAGGCTCAGGCTTGGGGAACCTTCGCGAAGTCCAAGAACAGAATGAATCAAAGACATCCACGAAAGCTGTCCAGTAGAAATCGCCACTGAACCCAGCTGGCGGTTTGGAGGCTCCGGCACGAGTCCAGAATCCGACGCTGACATGCAGTCGGCCTTCACAACCGACGAGGGTTTTGAAATCATCCTCGTAGACGAACCCCGGAGAATTTCTGTCGGCCATTGCCGGGTTCTCTTGCCATGAACCCTTGGTCATAACTGCCCGAACAATCCGTTCGAAACTTCTGCGGTCGAGCATGGGTTTGCGGTTGGCGCGCAGAGTTACTAGTTCTTCGACCGGAAGCTCGGGCAGCCGATTGTCGGTGGGCTTCGGCGGACGCTCGGCTGTCAGCGAGAACGACGACCCTTCGATAGTGTTCATTCCGCGCCAGCCAAACTGGCACAGCCGCAGGACTTGAAGGGCGAATCATCGGTTTGAGAAACAGCCAACTTTATGGCAACAACAGTGTTGTCGTGGCCAACGAGAGAGAAATTCATGTCCAATACGCCGTGACTGTGAGGTTCAATTCTGAATTCGGCCACCAAATCCGGGCTGATTTTGCTCGGCCGGGCAGCTACGGTTGCTTCTTCGCAATGACGCGTACCAATGACTACATAGTCAATTCCGGAAACCCGACAACAAACTTGCGGCAAAAGAGGATTTTCTTCCTGATCCTCGCCGTTGTCTTCGTCCGAGGCCGGAGATATTTCAGGCGTATCTTCTCCGCTAACCCGAACGCGGAAAATTGAGGTTTTTCCTTGGATCAAAAAAGGGGGATGCGACAGCAATTCCAGCTGCATCTTTTTCAATCTCCATGGTGAGAAGGAACGAAAAGCGAAAATTTTCACGTGGACAAAATAGTAGTGCATTTTTGTGTTGGTGTCAAGGATAGGATGACAGAAAAATGAACTTGAAAAATTTACTGCTTTGGCGGCAAATTCTTTAGCTTTTTTACAAAAAAAGCCCCCGAAGATGTTCCCCAGGGGTCTAAGTGGCAGGAGAAAACTAGCTGCAACTGCGCGTAGCGCCACATTTGGTACATCGCTCCTGACCAAATGAGTAGAGCCAAGCATGTTTACAAGAACCTACCAGGAAGCTAGATGTTGATGTTGGTTTAATCATACCACATTTGGTACATCGCTCCTGACCAAATGAGTAGAGCCAAGCATGTTTACAAAATGATTCTGCCAATGATCCTGCCATATGATCCTCCTTGGAAGATGGTGCGAAGGACAACGGATCTGTCGTCGTTCGACCACAGGTCGAATATATCACAAAACTCCTTTTTTGTCAAGTTTCATCGCCCCAAAAAACATAAAAACCGTATGTTTTACGATTTTTACGAATTTTACAATTTTTATTTAATCGTCACCTCACCCTCACTCACGCCAATCGTAATCTCCTGTCCTTCCTTAACCTCACCTTTAACAATCTTCATAGCCAGCGGATTAAGAATCAAAGTTTGAATAACTCGTTTTAATGGTCGGGCGCCAAAGGCCGGATCAAAGCCTTTTTCGGCCAGGAGTTTTTTGGCTGGAGCGGAAACGGTCAGTTCCACGCCTTTTTCGCGTTTCAAACGAGCGGCTACGCGCTTTAATTGCAATTCGACGATGTCGGCGATTTCCGTTTCAGTTAACGAATGAAAAGTGATGATTTCATCAACACGATTTAAAAATTCCGGACGGAATTGCTCTTTGAGCAAATTAGTGAGGCGCTCTTTTGTGTCAGCGTCCTCGCCGACCCGACTGGTTGAGCCGTCGGAGAAACCGATTGAGCCGAGTTCGTGGCCGGTGTTTTGCAAAATATCAGAACCGACATTGCTGGTCATGATGATAACGGTGTTTTTAAAATTAATTTTGCGCCCCTTAGCATCGGTCAAACGACCGTCGTCAAGAATTTGAAGAAGCATGTTGAAGGTGTCGGGATGCGCTTTTTCGATTTCATCAAACAAGACGACCGAGTATGGTTTGCGGCGAATAATTTCCGTCAACTGGCCGCCTTCATCATAGCCAACATAACCCGGCGGCGAACCGATCATTTTGGAGACAGCGTGCTTTTCCATGTACTCGGACATGTCGAGACGAACCAGTGCTGATTCATCGTTAAACATAAACTCGGCCAAAGCGCGCGCCAGCTCGGTTTTGCCGACTCCGGTCGGACCAAGGAAAATGAAAGAACCGATGGGCTTATTTTCTTCGCTGATACCGGCGCGTGAACGGCGCAAAGCGTTCGAAACAGCGGCAATGGCTTCTTTTTGTCCGACAACGCGTTTGGTTAATTCCTCCTCCATACGAGCCAATTTTTTCAATTCAGACTCGAGCATTTTAGCCACGGGAATATGCGTCCAGCGCGAAACAACCATGGCAATATCTTCCTCGGAAACAACTTCTTTCAAAATACCGCGGTCGCGTTGCAGAGCGGAAAGATTTTTTTCCGCGACTTTTAATTTCTTTTCTTCGGCCGGAATCAAACTAT
>Ga0265296_1001794_pt1 | contig 23220 bp, 15 predicted proteins | sample MunlanPumphouse1_FD_189073 | JGI IMG/M metagenome (GOLD analysis project Ga0265296, IMG submission 189073) | Groundwater microbial communities from a municipal landfill in Southern Ontario, Canada - Pumphouse #1 | ecosystem: Environmental > Aquatic > Deep subsurface > Groundwater | place... | reverse complement strand
AATCGCGCCGGCCTTGAGTGGCACGCTGGGCACCGTTTTGATCTGTGTTGCGGGGCTGCCTAGCAATAACGGCTTGAGCGCCTCGGCATGGGGCCCCAACCCGGTTTGTGCAAACGGTCGGGCCAGTTGCTCCAGCCACTGGCGGACGCGCCCCGACTTGACCTTGCCCAGCACCTGCGCGCCCAGGCGCACTGTCACGCCCATGCCGGCGGTGACCCACACCAGCAACAGGTTGATCAGCACTTCGGCGCTGATTTGCCCCAGCAGTTCGTTCAAGTACGGCGGCGGCAGCATGCGCAGCCAACTGACCATCGCCGACAAGTAGATGAACAGCAGCGGCTCGTCGCTGAGCACCAGCAGGCCATTGGCGATGGCTTCCTGGCTCAGTTCCAGCAGGGCATCCAGTTCGGCCTGGGTGAGGTATTGCAGGAGTTTCTCGCTGTTGGGCCTGAGGTCCGCCAGCCATTCATACAATTGCTCGATGTTGTCCCAGAGCTCATGCAGTGCGTCGCCAAATCCACGGGCATAGGCGTGGTCCAGCAGGCGGTAGCGCTGCACAAAGTTGGCTTCGGAGTAGTCCTGCCACAGGGGCTCAAATGTGCTGGTCCAGTCGTTGCGCAACTGGCTTTCCAGCGGTGCAATGAGCGACTGATAAGACGCATACAACGCCTTGACGTGGTCCGCGCAAACATTGGGGTAGAAGGTGATCCGATACGACTGGTCGCGGGTACAGTCGGTGACTTCAAGAATGCCGCTGGGGCCGATGGTTTTGTAAATGGGTTCGCCCAGCGGGCCACCGTCCTTGGGGACGGCTTGCAGCATCACCGGGGTGTTGCCGATGGGCACAAAGCGTGTGCTTTGGAACAGGTGCACCAGGGTCAACGAGCCACTGGCCTTGCACATCGCGACCGTGCTGCTGGGGGCTTTGGACGAAATGGGCGCCACCAGCGCCACCTCATCGCCCACCTTGAAGACCTGCTCGACCTCCAGCGCCGAGAAGCTCCAGAAACTCTCGGCCCACTGTTCATAGGTATTGAGGCATTGCCGGAAGTCGCTGAGGACCGCTTCGACGTCCCGTGTTTTGAAGTCCATGGCCGCCAGGACCATAAAGCCAATGGCGGCATTCAAGAGGTGGCCCCCAGGACGGGGGCATCAATTGGAAAGTACATCGGCGGTCCCTTGCGCTGTGTGATCAGGCGAGGGACTTTGCAGAGGTTTTCAGCGGGTATAAGTAGAGTTTATCTGGCCGCAGGGTGGGATATTTCGGTGGATGGCGTTGGCCAAGCGTTGACCTCGTTGTAGGAGTGGGCTTGCCCGCGATGGCGGCGTGTCAGTCACTGTAGATATTGACTGATCCACCGCTATCGCGGGCAAGCCCGCTCCTACAGGGGGATGGTGGTTTTTAGGGGCGGGTTTGGGGGATTGCTGCCTGCTGCTTGTCCCGGCCCAACACCAAGCTGCACAACGCCGGCAAGAACAGCAGCGTCAACACCGTCCCCACCAAAACCCCACCAATCAGCACATAGGCCAGCGACGACCAGAATACTGACAAGGTCAGCGGAATAAACGCCAACGCCGCGGCCAGTGCGGTCAATATCACCGGCCGTGCGCGGCGTACAGTGGCTTCGACAATCGCTTCGCTGGTCGCCATGCCGTGTTCCTGGTTCTGGCGGATCTGATCGGTGAAGATCAGCGTGTTACGCATCAGGATCCCGCCAATCCCGATCAGCCCCAGGATCGCATTGAAGCCGAACGGCTGGTTGAACAGCAGCAGGGTCGGCACCGCGCCGATCAAGCCCAGCGGCGCGGTGGCGAAGACCATGAACATCACGCCGAACGAGCGCACCTGGAACATGATCACCGTCAGGGTCAGCAGGATCATGATGGGAAATAGCGCCGCGAGGGCCACGTTGGCCTTGGCGCTTTCTTCCACGGGGCCGCCGATGTCCAGGTGATAGCCGGTCGGCAATCGTGCGATCAGCGGTTGCAGGTCTTTGTAGACGGCCATTTCCACATCGGGCGGCTGCACGCCGTCGACGATATCGGCGCGTACTTCGACGGTGCTCGCGCGGTTGCGGCGCTTGAGGATCGGTTCTTCCATCACCGCTTGAAAATGCCCTACCTGAGCCAGGGGCACCGATACCCCGGCGCTGTTGGTCAGGGTCATATTGGCGAGGTTGCCGAGGTCCTCGCGCTGGCTGCCCTGGGCACGGGCTACCACCGATACCGTACGGTTGCCTTCACGCACTTCGGTGATGGGGTTGCCGCTGAGCAGGGCATTGAGTTGGGATTTCACCTCGTCGGGGGTGAAGCCCAGCAGGCGCAGGCGATCCTGGTCCAGCACCAGGCGGTAACCGCTGCTGCGCTCGCCCCAATCGAGGAACGCATCCTTGGTCAGGCGGTTGGCGGCGACCACCTGGCGCACTTCCTCAGACAGGCTGCGCAGCACATTCACGTCCGGGCCAGACACGCGAAACACCACCGGGAAGGGTACCGGCGGGCCGAACAGCAATTGCGTCACCCGTACCCGCGCGGCGGGGAATTCACCGTCGGCGATACGTTCGCGCATGCGCAGTTTCAAGGCGTCCCGGGCATGGGCATCGGCGGTTTGCACGATCAGTTTGGCGAACGCCGGGTCGGGCAATTCGGGGTTGAGCGACAGGAAAAAGCGTGGCGCGCCGCCGCCCACGTAGGTGTCGACCATGCGGGTCTGCGGTTCCTGCAGCAGGGCCTTTTCCAGTTGCGCCGCCACCGCCTCGGTGCTTTTGAAGGCACTGCCCGGCGGCATATACACCTCCAGGATCAGTTCGGAGCGGTCGGAGTTAGGGAAGAACTGCTTCTTCACCACGGCCATGCCCAAGCCGCACAGCACAAACGCCGACACGACCAGGCCGGTCACCAGCCAGCGTCGGCGCACGCAGGTTTGCACCAGGTCGCGCAGTTTCTGGTACCAGCGGCCGGCATAGATTGCGTCGTGGCCGCCGGGCACCGGCTGGATGTGCGGCAGCAGCTTGACCCCCAGGTACGGGGTAAATACCACCGCCACCAACCAGGAGGCGATCAGGGCAAAGCCAACGATCCAGAAAATATTGCCGGCATACTCGCCCGCACCCGAACGGGCAAAACCCACCGGCAGAAAGCCGATGATCGTCACCAGGGTGCCGGTCAGCATGGGGGCGGCGGTGGAACTCCAGGCAAAGGTGGCGGCGTGGATGCGGTCGAAACCTTCTTCGAGCTTCACCACCATCATTTCAATGGCGATGATCGCGTCGTCCACCAAAAGCCCCAGGGAAATAATCAGCGCGCCGAGGGTGATGCGGTCAAATTCGCGGCCGGTCAGCAGCATGATCACAAACACGATGGACAGGGTCAGCGGCACCGCGGCCGCCACCACCAAACCGACGCGAAAGCCCAGGGCCAACAGGCTGATGAGCATCACCACCGCCAGGGCGACGAAGAATTTGAGCATGAATTCATTGACTGCCAGGCTGATGTTTTTTGCCTGGTCGGAGACTTTCGCGAAGTTGACGCCCAGGGGCAGGTCTGCCTGGATCCTGGCTTCCTCGGCCTTGAGGCTCTTGTCCAGGTCCAGGCCGTTCCAGTGTTTTTCCATGATGATGCCGAGCATCAACGCGGGGTCGCCCTGGTGGCGGATGCGGTAGCTGGGCGGGTCTTCATAGCCACGGCTGACGGTGGCGACGTCGGCGATGCGCAGCACTTTGCCGTCCACCGGCAGCGGCACGTTTTCGATCAGCGCCAGGCTGTCGAAGGCGCCGTCGATACGGATATAGGCGCGGGCACCGGCGGTTTCGACAAACCCCGACGGGGCCACGGCGTTTTGCGCAGCGAGGGCGGCGAAGATCTGTTCGGGTTTGATCCCCAGGGTGGCCAGGCGCTCGTAGGAGAACTCGACAAACACCCGCTGCGCTTGTTCGCCGAGGATATTGACCTTCTTCACCCCCGGTAGCCTGAGGAAGTCCTGGCGCATGGCTTCGGCCATCTGCACCTGTTGGCGATGGGGCAGGTGTTCGGCTTCCAGGGCGTACAGGGCGAAGTACACATCGGAATATTCATCGTTGAAGAAGGGCCCGATCACGCCCTTGGGCAGCCTGGCCGCTTCGTCACTGAGTTTTTTGCGGGTCTGGTAGAACAGGTCCTGGATTTCATGGGGGCGCGTGGACTCGAGGAAGGTCATGCGCATCGACACAAACCCCGGTTGGGCGATGGTTTCCACACGATCGTAGTAGTCCAGTTCCTGCAGGCGCTTTTCCAGGCGGTCGGCCACCTGCTCCTGCATCTCCTGGGCCGTGGCGCCGGGCCAGGCGGCGGTGATGGTCATGACCTTGACCGTGAACAACGGGTCTTCGGCGCGCCCCAGTTTGCCAAAGGAAAAGATCCCGGCGGCGAGTATCGCGAGAATCAGGAACAGCGTGACGGCGCGGTGTTTGACCGCCAGTGCGGAGAGGTTCAGGCCATGCATGCTCAAGGTTCCTGCCGGCGATTGAGGGTCAGTGCCTGGGCGGGCAACAGGCGCACGCTGTCACCCTGGTGCAGCAGATGTGCGCCGAGGGCGACGATCAGTTGGCCGGGGCTGACGCCGCCAGAAAGCAAGGCTTCTTCCTGGCCCAGGTTGGCCACGGTGACCGGGGCGAAGCTGACCTTGTCATCTGCTCCAATCAGCCACACCCCGGTGCCGCTGCCGGCATCCTGCAGGGCGCCGATCGGCACGCGGGTCTGTGGCGGCTGGCCGTTGCCTTGCAGGCGCAAGGTGATGGTGGAGCCGAGGGCGAAACGCTCACCCGCACCGTGCAACACATAGCGCGCGCGATAGGTGCGGGTGACGGGATCGGCACTGGCGGACAGTTCACGCAAGGTCGCGTTGACGGCTTGGTCCGGCGCACCGAAGGGCAAGGCCAGGGCTTTTTGCGAGGCGCGGTCGCGCTGGTTTTCCGGCAGGTTGATGACCGCTTCCCGCGCTCCGTCGTGGGCCAGGCGGGCGACGATCTGCCCTTCGGCCACCACCTGCCCGCGCTCTACCCGCACATCGGTGATCACTCCGTCGCCATCGGCCCTGAGCACCGAGTAGGTACGACGGTTTTCGATCTGGCTGGCATCCGACTGGGCGGCGGCAAGCTCCGCTCCGGCGACCCGCAGGTTAGTCGCGGACTGGTCGAAAATCTGCCGTGACACCGCGCCGGTACTGGCCAGGCGCTGGTAGCGGTTTGCGTCATCGCGGCGCTGGCGTAACTGGGCCTGGGCGGCGTTGACGCGGTTTTTCGCCGAACGCAGCGCCAGTTCGAAGTCGCCGATATCCAGCACCAACAAGGTATCGCCCCGGGACACATGCTGGCCGGGATCGACCTTGCGTTCGATCACCTTGCCGCTGACCCGGAAGCCCAGGTCACTTTCAGTACGGGCCGCCACCACGCCGGTATAGGCGTTCTGCTGGCTGGCGGCGGCTTCGACCTTGGCTGCCAGCACCGGGCGCGGCGGGGCAGCGTTGGCGCTGGGGTCGGCCTGGCTGTTGCAGCCGCTGAGCAGGAGCAACAGCACCAGGGGCGGGAAAAGGCTGTGAAGGGGAGGGCGTGGGCTCATTTCAGGCTCCTGGCGGCGCTGGGTCGGTTACATTACAGGCGTAATATTTTGCCGAATATTACGGCCGAAATATAATTTAAGCCAGCCCTTGTTCAGGTTTTGTAGGCGTCGGCTCGCCGGTGATGGTCGTTCAGGATGAGGTCAGATACCTGGCGCTCTGGGGTGTTCTTGCTGGCGTCATCGCTGGCAAGCCAGCTCCTACAAAAGCAAGCGGCCAGGGACGTGGGTGGAGTTGTCACACTTTGTCCAAGTTATTGGGGTGTAGATGATTACGATTCTCTTTTGAGAATAATCCTGAAGGTCTACGCCCATGCTTCCTGCTTTTCGTCTTGCGCCGCTGGCCCTGCTGGTGGCCGGCAGTCTCAACGCTCACGCCAACGAGCCTGCGTCACTGGAACTCAATGAAGTGGTGGTCACCGCTTCCGGCTTTGAACAGAACGTCGAAGACGCACCCGCTTCGGTCACCGTGATCGACGGCGAGGCCCTGCGCCGCAAGTCGTACCGCGACCTGGGCGATGCCGTGCGGGATGTGGAGGGCGTTACGGTCAATGGCGGGGCCAATGAAACCGACATCTCGATCCGTGGCATGCCCGCCGACTACACGCTGATCATGGTCGATGGCAAACGCCAGAGCGCCCGTGAATCGCGGGTCAATGGCAACAGTGGTTATGAGCAGAGTTTTGTACCGCCAGCCGCCGCCATCGAGCGCATCGAAGTGGTGCGCGGGCCAATGTCGTCGCTGTACGGTTCCGACGCCATCGGCGGCGTGATCAACGTGATTACGCGCAAGGTCTCGCCACAATGGGGCGGTTCGATTGGCTATGACTACTCGGCCCGCCAGCACAGCGACCAGGGCAATGCGCGCCAGACCCAGTTCTACCTCAGCGGCCCGCTCAAGGAAGACCTGCTCGGCCTGCAGGTGTGGGGCCGTTACCTCGATCGCCAGGCCGATGACGATATCGAGCAGACCAATGGCTTCAGCAAGGCGGATCACCGCGATCTCACCGCACGGCTGGCCTTCACCCCAAGCATCGACCACGACATCCTCCTCGAAGCCGGGGCCACGCGCCTGAAAAACGGTGATGGGATCAGCGCCAACTGGGCCACCCGCGAGCAGGAGAACAACCGCGATCACTGGTCGCTGTCGCACCAGGGTCGCTGGGGCTGGGCCACCTCGGACATCGCCTTTTCCCAGGAAACCTCCACCCGTGAAGGCCGTGCCACGCCAGCCCAAACCGATATTTTCGGACGCAAGCCCGAGGTCAAGAACAGCGTGTTCGACGCCAAGTTGGTAGTGCCCACCACCCATAACGTCAGCACCGTGGGCATGCAGTGGAACGAAAGCCAGCTGACCGACTGGAACCAGGGCCTGGGCGATCGTGTGGACTACGAGTTTTCGGTGGTGCAAAAAGCCCTGTTTGCCGAGAACGAATGGTCGGTCACCGACAGCTTCGCCCTGACCACCGGCCTGCGCCTGGATCATCACGAAGAGTACGGTGCCCACGTCAGCCCACGGCTCTACGGAGTGTGGCGCGCCACCGAGCAGTGGACACTCAAGGGTGGTATCGCCCGTGGCTTCAAGGCCCCGGAGATCCGTGCAGTCGTGGCGGACTACGCCTACCTGCGGCGCAACCGTTTTGTGATGTTCGGCAACCCCGACCTCAAGCCAGAGACCAGCACCAACTATGAAGTCTCGGCGCTGTGGAGCAACCGTGATGATCTGTCGGCGGGCGTGACCCTGTTCTACAACGACTTCCAGGACAAGCTGTCCACCGTGACCACCGACCAGCGCTGGAATGGCTACACCATCATGGAGCGGGTCAACGTCGACAAGGCAATCATCCAGGGCGTGGAGCTTAACGGCCAATGGGATATCAACCCCAGCGTGCTGCTCAAGGCCAACTACACCTACACCGATTCCGAACAGAAAACCGGCGCCAACGCTGGCGCGCCCCTGGCCCTGACCCCCAAGCAAAAGGCCAATGTGCGCACCGAATGGAGCATCAACGACCGCGCCCAGGCCTGGGCGTCGCTGAGCTACTACGGCGAGGAAACCGGCAACACCCTCACCAGCGAAAAACCGGCGCCGGGCTACACCACGGCCGACCTGGGCGGCTCGTTCGATGTGACCGACTCGCTGGTATTGAATGCCTCACTCAACAACCTGGCCAACAAGCGCCTGGATGACGAGACCTACGGCACGGTGAACTACGGCCGCACCTTGTGGATGGGCGCAACGCTCAACTTCTAGGTCAGTTGCAGACGGCCTTTGTGATGGCTAGAGGGTTTGTTGTGACTATGGGACTTGCTGTGGCGAGGGGGCACCCCCGCTGGGCTGCGTAGCAGCCCCAATCCCTAAGATCCACTGCGCTTTATCAGATACACCGAAGTGGCATGTTTTGGGGCTGCTACGCAGCCCAGCGGGGGACAAGCCCCCTCGCCACATCAAGCCCTACGGCCACATCAATCTAAGCCGCCTGGGGCAGGCGCACCACCGCGCACAGCCCGGCCGGTGGGCGGTTTTCCAGGAGCAGTTCGCCGCCATGGGCCTGGATGCACGAGCGTGCAATCGCCAGGCCCAACCCCAGGCCACCGTCGCTGGCACCCAACTGCACAAACGGCTCGAAGACCTTGTTCAGCCAGTCCTGGGGCAGGCCGCTGCCATGATCGAGAATCTCCACGCACAGCACACCGCTGTCCTCGCGCTTGAGGCTGATACAGGCATCGCCGCCATGTTTGACGGCGTTGTCGATCAGGTTGGTCAGGGCGCGCTTGAGGGCCAGCGGGCGGCAATCGAGCAGCAGCGGTGGGGCGCCTTGCCAGGTGACCGGTTGCTGCATGCGCCGGTAGCGTTTGGCCAAGTCATCCAGCAAAGCGCTCAGCGAGGTGCGGCGGGTGGCTTCCTGCACGGCATCGTCGCGCACGAAGTTCAGGGTTTCGCGCACCATGGCGCTCAGTTCGCCGAGGCTGTCGAGCATGTCGTCGCGTTCAGGGCCAGGTTCCAGCAACTCCACCTGCAAGCGCAGTTCGGTGATCGGGGTGTTGAGGTCGTGACTGACCGCCGCCAACATCCGCGTGCGCCCTTCGACATGCCGCGCCAGGTTGGCCTGCATAGTGTTGAAGGCGGTGGTCAGGTCGCGGGCTTCCTGGGGGCCGCTCAAGGGCAGCGGCGCGATCCATTCGCCCCGGCTGACCCGCTCGGTGGCCTGGGCCAGGGTCTTGACCGGGCGCACCACCCGCGCGATGAAAAACATCACGATCAGCAGCACTGGCACCGTGGTCACCGGCAGGCTGTAGGCCAGGACGCGGCCCCATTCATAAGCCCCCGCGGGATGCTGCAGCGCGTTCAGGTACTGGCCGTCCGGCAGGGCGATGCTGCTGCGCAAACGCAACGGCGCCCAGCCGGCGGGGCTGAACACATGGGTGCGGGCATTGGCGCCGCTGACCCGCTCCAACTGCATGCCGATGCTCACGTCTGGCGGCAGTTGCAGTTGCTGGCGCAATTCGTTGGCCAGGCGGCGCTCTTCGGGGCGCAGTTCAAACGGCTCGACCTCGGCGGTGGGGGCGACCCAGAAACGGGCGCCTTCGTTGCTCATGGCGGCCATCAAGTGCGCGGGTTCTTCGCCGTGCAGGTCGACGGCCGCGTGGTGCGCGATCACCAGGCGTTCCAGGCTGAAACTGCGCGATAGTGGGTGGATCAGGCTGCCGGTGCGTTGCAGGAACAGCATGGCGATGGCGTTGGAGGCCAGCAGCGCCAACAGCAGCAACAGGCTCAATTGCTGCACCAGCGTGCGCGGCCATAGGCGGCGCAAACGGTTCAAGAGACGCACGGGGTCACATCAGCCGCCAGCAGGTAGCCGCCACCCCAGATGGTGCGCAACAGGTCCACGGCTTCGGTGTCGTGGGCCAGTTTGCGGCGCAGGCGGCTGACCTGGCGGTCGATGGCGCGGTCGCTGACATCGCTGTCGGCGGCGGCGGTCAGGTCGATCAGGCGCTCGCGGGGCAACAGGGTATTGGGGTGGTTGAGGAACACTTGCAGCAACCGACTTTCGGCGGTGCTCAGTTGGACGGGGGGGCAGCCTTCGCGGGTCAGCACTGCGCTGATGGTGCTGAAGTGCCAGCCGGCGAAGCCATAGGTGCGGCTGGTCGGTGCCAGGGGGGCATGGGTGCGGCCCTGGCGACGCAGCACGCTGTTGAGGCGTGCCACCAGTTCCCGGGGTTCGAAGGGCTTGGTGATGTAGTCATCGGCACCCAGGTCCAGGCCCCGGATGCGGTCGGCGGCGGCATCGCGGGCGGTCAACAGGATCACCGGGGTGTTGCTGCGCCGATGCAATTGGTTGCACAACTCGAAACCGTCGCCATCGGGCAGCAGCACATCCAGCACGATCACGTCGAAGGCCTGGGTCTTGAGCAATTGCCACATGCCCGCTGCATCTTCAGCGGTGCGCACTTCGAAGCTGTGGCGACGCAAATAGATGGCCAGCGGCTCGCGGATCTTGCGGTGGTCGTCCACCACCAGGACGCGCGGCGCTGCCGGCGCAGGAGCAAATGGCATGGTGGCCCTCGGGGAGTTGAGCGGGAGAGCGGGGATATTACTACGAGTCATTATCATTCACTCGCTTTATGCGCCACCGCTCAAGAGTCGTCCCATGTGTGGAACGATGCGAGCCAAATCCGCCGTCTACCGCCTTATTGGTATTGGATTTAAGGTGTATGCACATTGGAGGACCATCATGAAAAACATCATCGGTATCTACACCAGCCCACGTGGCCATTGGGTTGGCGACGGTTTCCCGGTTCGCACGCTGTTTTCCTACGACACCATGGGCAAGCACATCAGCCCGTTCCTGCTGCTGGACCACGCCGGCCCGGCGGATTTCAGCCCCACCACCCAGCGACGTGGCGTGGGCCAGCATCCCCATCGCGGCTTTGAAACCGTGACGATCGTTTACGAAGGTGAAGTCGAGCACCGCGATTCAACCGGTGCAGGCGGCACCATCGGTCCCGGCGACGTGCAGTGGATGACGGCAGCCAAGGGCATCCTGCATGAGGAGTTCCATTCCCAAGCCTTCGCCAAACGAGGTGGGGCCCTGGAAATGGTGCAGCTGTGGGTCAACCTGCCGGCCAAGGACAAAATGAGCGACGCCGGCTACCAGACCATCCTCGACGGCGATATCCCCGCGTTGCCCCTGGCCAACGGCGCCGGCAGCCTGCGCCTGATCGCCGGTGAGTTCGACGGCCACACAGGCCCGGCGCGCACCTTTACGCCCATTGATGTGTGGGATCTGCGCCTCAATGGCGGCAAGGCCGTGACCTTTGACCTGCACGCCGGGCGCAATACCGCGCTGGTGGTGCTCAAAGGCACCGTGCAAGTCAACGGCGGTGAACGGGCACGCGAAGGGCAACTGGTGCTGTTCGAGCGTGATGGCGAGCAGATCAGCCTGGAGTCCAATGCTGACGCCATGGTGCTGTTGCTCAGTGGTGAACCCATCGACGAGCCCATCGTCGGTCACGGCCCGTTCGTGATGAACACCGAGCAAGAGATCCACCAGGCCTTTGCCGACTTCCAGTCCGGCCAATTCGGCCAACTGCACGGCGCCGCCAGCTGATTGGCGGCGCCCTATACCCGCCAACTGCATTTCGTGCGATCTTCAGGGCATTCGCCCTGGAGTCGCCTGGATGCTGTCTTTTATCTCCGATCACCCGATGCTGTGCGCCCTGGCGCTGATCATTATCGATATCTTCGTCTGGCGTCTGTTTTCGGCCAGCCCCGGCAACTGGAAACTGATCGCACGCCTGGGGATTTTCGCCGTGTTCAGCGCCGTGCTGTTCAACGACGGCATGAACCCCATGCAACTGGCACCCTATGCCGACAACACCCCGCTGCACCTGGCCGCCACTGCATTGCAGATCGGCTGGTGGTTGTTCGCCGCGCGCACCCTGACGGTCTTGCTCGGGGCCTTGATGATGCAACGGGTCGGCCATACCGGGCGGTTGCTGCAAGACCTGATGGGCGCGGTGATCTTCCTGATCGCGATCATCGCGGCCATGGCCTACGTGCTCGACCTGCCAGTCAAGGGCGTGCTGGCGACGTCCGGCGCGGTGGCGATCATCGTCGGCCTGGCCTTGCAAAGCACCTTGAGCGACGTGTTCTCCGGGATCGTGCTCAACACCACCAAGCCCTACCAACTGGATGACTGGATCTCCATCGACGGCACCGAAGGCCGGGTGACGGATATCGACTGGCGCGCCACGCGCCTGCAAACCTCCCAGGGCAGCATGGCAGTGATCCCCAATTCGCTGGCGGCCAAGGCCAAGATCATCAACTTCTCCCGCCCGGCCGATATGTTCGGCCTGGCGGTGAGCCTGCAAGTCAGCCCCCATGCGCGTCCACAAACAGTGCTCGAAGCCTTGGAACGTGCCATGCAGGGCTGCCGGCAATTGCTGGCCAAGCCGGCGCCAAGCGTGGCGTTCAAGACCTCCACGGGCGGCGGTGTGGAATATGAAATCAGCGGCTTTGTGCCCGCCATGGGCCTCAAGCGCGAAGTGCGCAATCAGCTTTATGACCTGGCCTACCGGCATTTGCAGGCGGCTGGCGTCAGCCTGCTGTCGAGCGCCGAAAGCCCCACCTCGCCGACCACCTCGCCGGCGCGGGCGCTGCTGGAAAGCTCCAACATCTTCTCGACCCTGCGCCAGGAAGAGAAGGAAACGTTCAGCCAGAACATGACCCTGCACACCTTCCGCGCCGGCGAGATGATCCTGCCGGCGGGGGAGGTCAGCGATCATCTGTTTATCATCGAGTCCGGGGTGGTTTCGGTGATGCTGGCCAAGGCCGGGCACACGTTCGAAGGCGGGCGCATGGGGCCGGGAGAAGTGATTGGCGAAGCCGGGATCCTCGGTGAGCAAGGCGTGCCGGCGGACTTTGTGGCGAAGACCTACTGCACCCTCTACCGCATCGAAAAGGAATACCTCAAACCGTGCCTGGACGCGCGCCACGATATCAGCGAAGCCATGCAAAACCTCCTGGATTTCCGCCTGCACGCCGCCCAGCACCTGACCCAGGATGCGCCAATCGTGCCGGTGAAAAAGGGTTTCCTGCATTGGCTGCGCAGCCGGGCCTGACTCGCCTGGCATTGGCTACCTGTTCTTCGCCCGGATTGGCTATTTGTGCAGGGCAGTGGGGTGATTAAGCTGGGCACCAATCCCCTCTGCCCTGGAGTTACAACATGTCTGCCCGTATCGATTTCTACACCGCTTCCCCTGACGCAATGAAAGCCATGCTTGCCCTGGAAGCGGCCGTCGGCAAATTGTCCATCGAACTGCCCCTGCTGGAACTGGTGCGCCTGCGCGTGTCCCAGATCAACGGCTGCGCCTTCTGCCTGGACATGCACACCGCCGATGCACGCAAGGGCGGCGAGACCGAACGCCGCCTGTGCACCCTTTCGGCCTGGCGTGAAACACCGTTCTTCACCCCTCGGGAACGTGCCGCCCTGGCCTGGGCCGAAAGCCTGACACTGATCAGCCAGACCCACGCCTCGGACGAAGACTATGCATTGCTCAATGAACAATTCAGCCCGGCCGAACAGGTTGACCTGAGCGTGGCCATCGCCACCATCAACAGCTGGAACCGGCTGGCGGTGGGCTTTCGCAAGATGCCCAAGTAACGCCATATAGCGGGACTTGCCACAACAGCCCGTTACTTGGGGCGGGGTCAGAAGTTGACGGAGGCGCTCAAGCGCGCCGTCAATGGCGCGCCCTGGAACAGATAGTCATCGCCCATGTATTCGCCCGCGTCACGCCAGTAGCGCTTGTCGAACAGGTTGTCGACGCTCAGGCGCAACACCGTTTCATACCCCTCGACCTTGGTGGTGTAGCGGCTGCCAATGTTGACCAGCACATAATCCCCCACCTCTACATTGCCGGTACGGCTGGCGTTTTTGCTGGCGCTGTATTGCACGCCGCCGAGTACCGCCAGGCCGTTGACCCATGGCAGGCCGTAGTCGGCATACACGCTGGCGCGCAGCTTGGGCACGTTGATCGTCTGGTGACCTTCATACTGCGGCGTGCCGCTACCGTTCACCCGTGCGCGAATCGCCGCCACGCTGGTGGCGATCTGCAGACGCTCGGTGGCCCAGCCATTGGCCGACAGCTCCAGGCCGGTGTTTTTCTGCTGGCCCTGCTGCACGTAGGTGAAATCACCGGCGCTATCAGGTTTGGCGTACTGGTAGGCCTGGCGTGTCTGGAACACGGCGGCGGCGAAGCTGATGTGGCGCCAGTCGTATTTCACCCCGGCTTCGATCTGCCGGGAGACCGTCGGCGCGAGGATCTCCCCATCATTGTTCGCGTACCACGGTGCCTCGCCGCCCAGCGACAAACCTTTGCTGTAGCTGGTGTACAGCGACAGATTGGCCATCGGCTTGTAGATCAGCGCAGCGTTGGGCAGGAACTCGTACTGCTGGGTGTGACGCTCTTGCACGCCATTTTGATCGAAAGACTTTTCATCCAGGCGCACTTCACGGCCACCGAGCACGGTTTGCCATTGCTCGTTGAAACTGATGCGGTCGGTGACGAACAGCCCGTACTGGCGGCTGTCGAGGCGCCGGTGACTGTCGTTCAGGGGCTTGTCGGTGGGCAGGAAGGTTTCCGGGTCCTGATCAATATTGCCGCTGCCGATGTACTCGTTGACTGACTTGCGCTTGTCGATCACCCGGCGGAACGCGCTGGTGCCGAAGGTCAGTTCATGGCCCATCCCAGCAGTGTCGAACAGCCCGGTCATTGCCGCCTGGATTTCATCATTGCGTCGGGTGTCGTCGGGGCTGCGATAGTCAGCAATATCGTAGTTGCCTTCCGGGCTGAAGTAGTTCGGCACTTTGACGCCGGCGCAACTCGGGGAGCCGTAGCAACCCCACGCAAACGAACTGTAGTCATCAATCACCACCTTGCTGCGGGCCGCGCTGACGCTACCTTTCCACTGGTCGCTGAAGCGGTACTCGAACTTGCCGTTAAGGTTCAGCGAGTCGATGCCCACCTGTTTGGAGCCGCTCTGATGGCCGAGCAGTTTTTTCGGCGAGGCGTCATGGGGCACTTCGGTGCCGCCAAGCAGTTGGTAGCCGGGCACCGAGCGCTGCTGCTTGTCCTGGTATTCGGCATCCAGTTGCAGCACGGCGTCGGGGCTGATGTTCCAGTCGAAGGCCAGGGACACAAAATCCCGCTGGCCATTGGCGTGTTCGACATAAGAGTTGAGGTCTTCATGGGCGACGTTGGCGCGCAAGCCAAATTGCTGCTCGCTGCCAAACCAGCCGCCGACATCGGTAGCGATGTAGCCGCTGCCGCGATCATCGGTGGACACCGTGACCGAACGCACATCTTCCGGACGCTTGGTCACGTAGTTGATCACGCCGCTGGGTTCGGCAATCCCGCTTTGCAGGCCCGCCAGGCCTTTGAGCAATTCCACCCGCTGTTTGTTTTCCAGGGCGACGTTCTGCTCGCCGGTGACGGTGCGGCCGTTGATCTTGTAGCTGCTGGCGGCATTCAGGGAAAAACCCCGGACCACGAAGTTTTCGTAGTAGCCGATCGGCGCGTAGCTTTCGCCCACCGAGGCGTCGTTGCGCAGCACTTCACTGAGCAGGCGTGCCTGCTGGTCCTTGATCAACGCGGCATTGATCACGGTGATCGAGGCCGGGGTGTCGAGCAGCGGCGCTTCATCGAAGCCGCCGACCGACGCGCTTTGTGCGCGATAACCGGACTCATCCTGGCCCTGAATGTTCAGCGCTGGCAGTTCAAGCTCAGCCGCCAGGCTGTTGCCGATACCGCCGCTGAGCAGCAGGCCGAGGGCCAAATGTGAAGTGACTTCGGGGCGAAAACGCAAAACCATGGGGGCAAGGCCTTAAAGCGCGGGGCGGGGGCGCATAAGCTAGGCATAACTGCGCGCCTTTACAAGTACTGGCCGTGGCGCGTCGGCTTGAGACGTTGCGTCTCAAGCCCCACGCCAGTTCATCCGGGCCTCGACAGCGCGACCCCGCACCTGCGATAGACAAGGCTTCGCTTATCGTTGCAGGAGATCGTCATGGGTATCGCTGGAAAAGTTGCACTGGTGACCGGCGCCGGGCAGGGCATTGGCAGGGCCATCGCCCTGCGCCTGGCGCGGGACGGGGCGGATATCGCCCTGGTCGACATCAATAGCGCCAAGCTCGAAGCCGTGGCAGCCGAGGTCGTGGCACTTGGACGCAAAGCCTCGGTGTTTACCGCCGACGTGTCCAAGCGTGATCAGGTCGTCGCGGCGGTCGACCATGCGCACCAGACCCTCGGTGGCTTCGACATCATCGTCAACAACGCTGGAGTGGCGCAGATCGATTCGCTGCTGGATGTGACCCCGGAACAGGTCGAACGCACCCTGGGCATCAACGTGCAGGGCGTGTTGTGGGGCATCCAGGCCGCCGGCAATAAGTTCAAGGCGCTCAAACAGAAGGGCAAGATCATCAATGCCTGCTCGATCGCCGGGCATGAAGGCTTTGCACTGCTGGGCGTGTACTCGGCGACCAAGTTTGCCGTGCGCGCCCTGACCCAGGCGGCGGCCAAGGAACTGGCCAGCGCCGGGGTGACGGTCAATGCCTATTGCCCGGGTGTGGTGGGCACCGATATGTGGGTCGAGATCGACAAGCGCATGGCCGAGATTACCGGTGCGCCAGTGGGAGAAACGTACAAGAAGTACGTGGATGGCATCGCGCTGGGCCGTGCAGAAACGCCGGAGGACGTGGCAGGCCTGGTGGCATACCTGGCCGGCCCGGATTCGGACTACATGACCGGCCAGGCACCGTTGATCGACGGCGGCCTTGTATACCGCTAAACCCAAGCCCGACCCGGTAAAAATGTGGGAGCGGGCTTGCCCGCGATAGCGGCGGGTCAGTCAAAGATGCATTTACTGTCACTCCGCCATCGCGGGCAAGCCCGCTCCCACATTTGGATTGCAGGGTTTCAGGGGTGTTTACCTGGCATATCGATGCCCAGTTGCTTGACCCGGCGGTACAGGGTCGCGCGGGAAATCCCCAGCGCCTGCGCCGCCGGCAACGGCTTCCAGCGATGGCGCACCAGCGCATCCAGCAGCACCTGCCGCTCTGGGCTTGCACTGTGCTCGACCTCGGCCTCCACCCGCTCGCCGCGCACTTCGACCGGCAAATCCGCCAGTTGGATCGTCCCGCCTTCGCACACCGCACAGGCATACGCCAGCACATGGTGCAGTTGCCGCACGTTGCCAGGCCATGCAAAGCCCAGCAGTGCTTCAAGCGCCGCCTGGCCGATTCCCACCGTGATCCCGCTGTTGCGTGCTTCCTGCTCCAACAACCGGTTGATCAAGCCCAGTTTGTCGGTGCGCTCGCGCAGCGGCGGCAGGGTGACGCGGGCGCAGCCCAGGCGAAAGTACAGGTCTTCACGAAAACGCCCGTCATTGACCAGGGCCGCGAGGTCGCGGTGGCTGGCGCAGATCACCTGGATATCCACCGCGCGGGTTTTCGCCGCGCCCAGCGGGGCTACTTCACCTTCGGCCATCACCCGCAGCAAGCGCGTCTGCAGGGCCAGGGGCATATCGCCGATTTCATCGAGGAACAACGTGCCGCCGTGGGCCTGTTGCAATAGCCCGGTCATGCCCTTGCTGGAGGCCCCGGTAAAGGCTCCGGCGACGTAGCCGAACAGCTCGCTTTCAATCAGGTTTTCCGGGATTGCCGCACAGTTCACCGCCACGAATGGCCCGTCGCGGCGCGCACTGCGGGCGTGCAGTTGGCGGGCAAAGACTTCCTTGCCGGCCCCGGTTTCGCCTTGCACCAGCACCGGCAGGTTGCGGTCCTTGACCCGCACGGCCAGGCGCAGGTGTTCTTCCACCCGTGGGTCGACCTGGGCATGGGGCAGCGCCCGCGCAGGTTGGCGCCGCGGGGTGTTGACGCGCACATGCAGCACGCCAGTTTCTCCCAGCCACTGCAGTTGCTGGACCGATTGATCGGTCACCGCGCGCAACGCATCGAGGTCGAACACCTCGCCGATATGTACCGGCACCTGGCCAAAGCGCCGGCGCAACGCCTGGCGTGCCTTGCTGTTCAAGGCTTGCAGGCGACCGTCCTGGTCCCAGGCCAGCAGCAGGTCGGGTTGGCTGTCCACATAACCCGGTGTGCTGTGGGCCTGGAGCACCCAGTGGCGGGCGGCGCTGTGCATGAAGAAGGCGTTTTCGATGGCCTGGGCGCTCTGCGCCACCATCTGGCGCACCAGGTGCTGGCTGCGTCGGTCATCCGGCGATTGCAGCGCCGAAGCGTCCATTACCCCCAGCAGGTTGCCCTGGGGGTCGAAGATCGGCGCGGCGGAGCAGGTCAGGTTGATAAAGGCTGCGCGGAAGTGATCGCGCTTGTGCACCGTCACCGCCGCTTGGCTGGTCAACACCGTGGCCACGCCGCAGGTGCCTTCTTCGGCTTCCGACCAGCAGGTACCCAGGTACAGGCCGGCCTTGCGGCAGTCGCTGCGGATCGCGGCATCTACCCGGTGGTCGATGGTCTGGCCCTGGGCGTCGGTGAGCATCACGCAGTAGTCGGCATGGCGCACGCGGTGGTGCAGTTGGCTGACTTGCTCGCTGGCAATGCGCATGAACAGCTCGGCGCGCTCGCGGCATTCCTTGAGCAACGGTTCGGTGAGGATCCGTGGGCCCTGCAGCGAGCCGGGGTCCAGGTGGTGTTGCTCCATGGAACGGCGCCATGAATCGAAAATCAGCGACGGCACTGGCGCCTGGGGCAGGCGCTCGGCATTGCGGACCACGCGACTGACACAGTCGACATGCTCCCTGGAGTTCGCGGCGAGCATAAGGCCTCCGGTTCTCGATCTTTGTTGTTATGCCCGCCATTAAGCGCCCAGGGGCGCAAGGGGACAAGGGCGGCCTGACCAACTGCCCGCCGTGAGACGCAACGTCTCATCCTGCCTGAGACGCAGCCTGCACGCTGCAATGCGTCGTCTCATTGTGCGGTGGCATGCCGCAGCGGCACAACCGCACGGCACTGCTCTGGATCAAGGCTTTGCCAGGTTTTGCCGCGCCTTGGCACAGGCTGTGCTGAACAGGTTGCAGCTGGCCGCAGCCAGCCTTTTGTGTGTCGAGACAACCTGGAGAACAACAAGATGTCCACTCACCTGTCCACTGATCAACTGCTGCATGCCTATACCGTGATGCGCACCATCCGTGATTTTGAAGAACGCCTGCACGTGGAATTCGCCACCGGCGAGATCCCCGGCTTCGTGCACCTGTATGCCGGCCAGGAGGCTTGCGCCGCCGGGGTCATGGCCCATCTCAACGATGAAGATTGCATCGCCTCCAACCACCGTGGCCACGGCCACTGCATCGCCAAGGGCGTGGATGTGTTCGGCATGATGGCCGAGATCTACGGCAAGAAAACTGGGGTCTGTGGCGGCAAGGGCGGCTCCATGCACATTGCCGACCAGGAGAAGGGCATGCTCGGCGCCAACGGCATTGTCGGTGCCGGCGCACCGTTGGCGGCCGGCGCGGCGTTGGCGTCCAAGCTCAAGGGCAGCCAGGGCGTGGCCGTGGCGTTTTTTGGCGACGGTGGTTCCAACGAAGGCGCGGTATTCGAGGCGATGAACCTGGCCGCGATCATGAAGTTGCCGTGCCTGTTTGTCGCCGAGAACAACGGCTACGCGGAAGCGACCGGCTCCGGCTGGTCGGTGGCGTGCAAGGACATTGCCGAGCGCGCCGTGGGTTTTGGCATGCCGGGGGTGATCGTCGATGGCAATGACTTCTTTGCCGTCCACGCAGCGCTGGGTGTAGCGGTGCAGCGGGCGCGCCAGGGCGAGGGGCCGACCCTGGTCGAGGTCAAGCTGCACCGCTTCTACGGCCACTTTGAAGGCGACGCGCAAACCTATCGCGGCCGCGATGAAGTGAAAAACCTGCGCGAAACCCAGGACTGCCTGGCGCTGTTTCGCCAGCGCTGCAGCGCCGAAGGCTGGCTGGACGCGGCGCAGTTCGAGCGTATCGACGGGGAAGTCGCGCAGTTGATCGACGACGCCGTGCGCCTGGCCAAGTCCGATCCCAAGCCCCAGGCCGCCGACCTGCTCAGCGATGTCTACGTCGCCTACCGCTAATAACAACAAGACCCGGAGAGAATTTTATGGCTCGCAAAATCAGTTATCAGCAGGCAATCAACGAAGCCCTGGCCCAGGAAATGCGCCGCGACCAGAGCGTGTTTATCATCGGCCAGGACGTGTCCGGCGGCACCGGCGCCCCGGGTGGGCAGGATGCCTGGGGCGGTGTGCTGGGGGTGACCAAGGGCCTGTACCCGGAGTTCCCCGAGCGGGTGCTGGATGCGCCGCTGTCTGAAGTCGGTTACGTGGGCATGGCCGTTGGCGCCGCCACCCGGGGCATGCGCCCGGTGTGCGAGTTGATGTTCGTCGACTTTATCGGCTGCTGCCTCGACCAGTTGCTCAACCAGGCCGCCAAGTTCCGCTACATGTTCGGCGGCAAGACCACCACGCCGCTGGTGGTGCGCGCCATGTACGGCGCCGGCCTGCGTGCCGCGGCCCAGCATTCGCAGATGCTCACCTCGATGTGGACGCACATCCCTGGCCTGAAGGTGGTGTGCCCGGCCACGCCCTATGACGCCAAGGGCATGCTGATCCAGGCGATCCGCGACAACGACCCGGTGATCTTCCTCGAACACAAGATGCTCTACAGCCTGCAAGGCGAAGTGCCGGAGGAGCTGTACACCGTGCCATTTGGCGAGGCCAACTTTGTACGCGAAGGCAACGACGTGACCCTGGTGACCTACGGGCGCATGCTGCATATCGCCCTGGAAGCCGCGGCCAACCTGGCCCGCCAGGGTATCGACTGCGAGGTGCTGGACCTGCGCACCACCAGCCCCCTGGATGAAGACAGCATCCTTGAAAGCGTGGAGAAAACCGGGCGCCTGGTGGTGATCGACGAGTCCAACCCGCGCTGCTCCATCGCCACGGACATCAGCGCCCTGGTGGCCCAGCGTGGTTTTTCGTTTCTGCGCGCGCCGATCGAGATGGTCACCGCGCCGCATACCCCGGTGCCGTTTTCCGATGCCCTGGAAGACCTGTACATCCCCAATGCGGCGAAGATCGAGGCCGCTGTGCGCAAGATCGCTGACAAGAGGACTGCGGCATGATCCATACCTTGACCATGCCCAAGTGGGGCTTGTCGATGACCGAAGGCCGGGTCGATGTCTGGCTCAAGCAGCCGGGCGACCGGGTGGAGAAGGGCGAGGAAGTGCTCGACGTGGAGACCGACAAAATCTCCAGCAGCGTCGAGGCGCCGTTCAGTGGCGTGCTGCGCCGGGTGCTGGCGCAGAGCGATGAGACATTGGCGGTCGGCGCGTTGCTGGGCATTGTGGTGGAAGGTGAAGCCACGGAGGCAGAGATCGATGCGGTGATCGACAGCTTCAATGCCGGCTTTGTCTCCAGCAGCGCCGAGGCGCAGGCGTCGGGGCCGAGCGCGCAGAAGGTCGAGCTGGATGGGCGCCTGCTGCGTTATCTCGACCTCGGCGAGGGCGGCACGCCGCTGGTGCTGATCCATGGTTTTGGTGGCGACTTGAACAACTGGCTGTTCAACCATCCGGCCCTGGCCGCCGAGCGCCGGGTGATCGCCCTGGACCTGCCGGGGCATGGCGAATCGGGCAAGCACTTGCACAATGGCGATGCCGAGGAATTGAGCCAGGCGGTGCTGGCGTTGCTCGATTACCTCAACCTCGAACGCGTGCACCTGGCTGGGCACTCCATGGGCGGGCTGGTTTCGCTGACGGTGGCGAGCCAGGCGCCGGAGCGCGTAGCGTCGTTGGTGCTGATCGCCAGCGCCGGCCTGGGCGCGGATATCAACGGCGATTACCTGCAGGGATTCACCGAGGCCAATAACCGCAACGCGCTCAAGCCGCAGTTGGTGCAACTGTTCAGTGACCCGGCATTGGTCACGCGGCAGATGCTTGAAGACATGCTCAAGTTCAAACGGTTGGAAGGAGTGGATCAGGCGCTGCGCCAACTCAATGCCAAGCTGTTCGATGGTGGGCGGCAGATGCTGGATTTGCGCGCGGTGGTAGGGCAGCAGCCGAGCCTGGTGATCTGGGGCAGTGACGATGCCATCATCCCGGTGCGGCATGCCCAGGGGTTGCAGGCCCAGGTGGAGGTCTTGCCGGGGCAGGGGCATATGGTGCAGTTGGAGGCGGCGGAGCAAGTGAATCAGTTGCTGAGTCTCTTCCTCAAATCTCAAGCCTGATAGCAATCAAATGTGGGAGCGGGCTTGCTCGCGAATACGGTGGGTCAGTCAGACATTCATTGCCTGACACACCGCTTTCGCGAGCAAGCCCGCTCCCACAGGGTTGACCGTGTATCAACCATGACGCTTGAGGGTTTCGCTGGGCAGTTCCTTGAACAGCGCCCGGTAGCTATTGGAAAACCGCCCCAGATGCCAGAACGACCAATTCATCGCCACCTCGGCCACCGTGGTGGTGGCTGAACTCAACAACTCGCGCCGCGCGCCGTTCAATCGGCGCAGGCGCAGCCATTGTGCCGGGCTCATCCCGGTGTAGGTCTTGAAGCCTTGCTGCAACTGTCGCAGCGGCACACCGGCAATCTGCGCCAGTTGCAGCAGGTTGACCGTTTCATCCGGCGCATCTGCCGCCCACTCGCCAATGCGTGCCATCAACTGGCGTTCTGCGCCGCGTCGCTGCAATGAGTGGCGGTCCAGGCAGACACAGGCGTTGTCGAGAATAAACAGGCAATCGTCCAGCAGTTGCCGGGTGAGGGCGTCGCGGCTGATCGGGTCGACCGCACAGGCCAGGCGCGTCAGGGTGCCACTGAGCCAGCGGCTGAACAGCGCGTTTTGCTGGCAGGTCAACGGGGCCATGAACAAACTTTCGAGGCTGGCCACATCCAGGCCATGGCGCTGCACAAATTGCGGGCCGAACACCACCGCCACTTCACGGTAGTTTTCCGGGGTGATCCAGGTATTGCGGCTCTCGCCATTGAGCAGATACAGCGCATTGTCGCTGCCGTCGAAACAGAAGGCGAGTGAGCCCGGCGGCGCGTTGAAGTGCTGCTCGACACGGGTATTCATGCACTCTTCGTACACCTGCACACCCTGCAGGTCGAGGTAGCGCACCTGCCCGGCAAAATGCCCTGGGGACATCTGTTGGTACTGCTGCACCCAACCGGGTGTTGCACTGCATTGAGCGGCCACATCACCGGTGGTGAAGGCCTGTACGCGCAAAGCTGTTGCCTGTGTCATGGGTGATCCGTGCGCACTCTATTGGTGCGTTGTGGTTCGTGCAAAGTGGATAGATGCCCTTCGAAGGCTGGCCCAAGATAGACCTCAATGCGCCGGGAGTACAACTGGGCGCAGCATCCAACCCATGCCGAGGTCTTTATGAATGCCCCTTTCGATCAGCTGTCCACCTGGCTGAAAGAACACAAGATTACCGAAGTCGAATGCGTGATCAGCGACCTGACGGGCATTGCCCGCGGCAAGATCGCGCCCACCAACAAGTTCCTGCATGAGCGCGGCATGCGCCTGCCGGAAAGTGTGTTGCTGCAAACGGTAACCGGGGACTTTGTCGACGACGATATCTATTA
>Ga0265296_1001793_pt1 | contig 23233 bp, 16 predicted proteins | sample MunlanPumphouse1_FD_189073 | JGI IMG/M metagenome (GOLD analysis project Ga0265296, IMG submission 189073) | Groundwater microbial communities from a municipal landfill in Southern Ontario, Canada - Pumphouse #1 | ecosystem: Environmental > Aquatic > Deep subsurface > Groundwater | place... | reverse complement strand
TTAATACCGCCTAAATCGTTAATAATTTTTTCAAAGCCGGCAAAATCTACGGTTAAATAATAGTCGATCGGGATTTGAAAAATATCGCTTACGGTTTGGCTTACCGCTAGTCCGCCCGAGCCGGGAGTTTTCATTTCGGCGTAAGCATTGACACTATTAATTTTTTGCCAGCCCATATTTTCGATTGGTACGGCCAGGTCGCGCGGAATAGAAAGCAAAGACAATTTTTTTTCGCTCGGCTTTAGGCTGGCTAAAATTATGGTATCGGTTAGAAGGCCGCCATCATGGTTTTTTCCGCCGATGCCTAAAAGCAGAATATTTATCCGATTATCGCTTTCACCTTTTAATTTAGTTTCCGCGCTTTCGACTAAATGTCTAATCTGGCTTATAATAGGCAAATTGTAGAACCAGGAAGATGATTTTTCGGCTGGAGTTTTATTAAAAGCAAAAATTATATAGACCACCAAGAAAAAAATTAAAATAAACCCTATAGGCTTAAATTGTCCGGCGCTAGGGCTTTTATTTGATTTTATTGCCATTTTTTCCGCGACTTCAGTTTGAGCTGATTTTGAATTTAATAAATCAATTTTTTTATCCATATGATTTGGGGCTGTCGATAATACGTAATAATTATATATTTGTTTGCGAATTTTGACAACCAGGCTGATTTGTTGCCACGTCAATTATTATCTTTTATTCTAATTATGTCAACTTTGTCTTTTTGACAACAAGCTGTTATAATAATGGGTAGACAAAATATTAATAATATTATAAGCTTATTTAATAATCAACAAATAAGCAATTTTTTATGGTGAGAAATTTTTTCAGCTATGTATTTGAATTAATTAAGGTGGTGGCGGTTTCTTTGGCGATTATTATTCCGGTCAGATATTATTTGATTCAGCCATTTTATGTTAAGGGTGCTTCCATGGAACCTAATTTTTACGATAAAGAATATTTAATAATTGATGAAATCAGCTATCGTTTTCATGAGCCGGCGCGAGGCGATATAATTGTTTTCCGCTATCCCAGAAATCCGGAAGAATATTTTATAAAAAGAATAATCGGCCTGCCTGGAGAAAAAATTCAAATTAAAGACGGATTCACTTATGTTTATAATCAGGAGAATTCTCAAGGCGTGAAATTAGAAGAAACATATTTGCCCACAGGCGACAAAACTTATGGCTTAAATGAAGAAATTGTAACTTTAAGCGGCAGCGAGTATTATGTTTTGGGTGATAATAGAAATTCATCAAAAGATTCCAGAAGTTTCGGTCCGGTGGGTAAAAAATTAATAACCGGCAGAGTGTTGCTTCGGGGCTGGCCGTTTAATAGGATTGATGTTTTTTCCGCGCCGGAGTATAGCTATTAAAAATAACCAATAACCAAGATACAAGAAACAAACAATATCAAATGATCAAATTAAAATTTTAACTCGTTTGATTATTGTTTCTTGATTATTGTATCTTTCAACATATGCCAAAATTTTTTAAGAAAAAAGAAAATAAAGAAGTTGAAGAAAAAGCTTCCCGGGCTAGAAGAATCAGATTTATTTCGCGATTAAGGGGCACTAAAGATATCCTGCCTGATGAATATAAATATTGGAGTTTAGTTGTTAAAAAAGCCACCGAGCTTTCCCGGTCTTACGGTTTTAGGCGCCTAGATACGCCGGTACTGGAAAACTTGGAATTGTACGAGCGTTTCAGCGGCCGCGGTTCGGATATTGTTACTAAAGAGATGTTTTCTTTTGTTGATAAAAATGGAGAAAGGATTGCTCTTAGGCCGGAAGCAACGCCCGGGATTGTAAGGTCATATATCGAGCATGGCATGTTTAATTTGCCTCAGCCGGTAAAATTGTTTTGGCTCGGTCCGTGTTTTAGGCATGAAAAGCCGCAAGCCGGCCGCTTCAGACAATTCAGCCAGTTTAATCTGGAAAATATCGGGGAAGTCAGCCCGGTGGCCGACGCCGAACTTATCGCCATAACTTATTATTTTTTCAGTGAATTGCAGCTTGAAGTTATGATTCAAATAAACAGCGTTGGCTGCGCGATATGCCGCAAGGAATATTTAGTTAAATTGGAAAATTTTTATAAAGAACGCGGACGCCCCGCCAAACTTTGTAATGACTGCAAAAAAAGACGGTTTAAAAATCCTTTAAGGCTTCTTGATTGCAAAGAAAGGCAGTGCCAGGCCATGGCCGCCGAGGCGCCGCAGATAGTTGATAGCTTATGCGAAGACTGCCGCAATCATTTTATAAAAGTTTTGGAATATTTAGACGAACTGAACATACCTTATAATTTAAATCCAACTTTAGTCAGAGGCTTGGATTATTATAACCGAACGGTGTTTGAAATTTGGCCGGTTTTAGGCGAGGGGGAAGCGGTTGATTCAAGCCGCCAGTCAGCCATGGGCGGCGGCGGACGCTATGACGGCTTAGTGGAATACATGGGCGGACGGCCGACTCCGGCTTGCGGTTTCGCTATTGGCATTGAAAGAGTGATTTTAAAGATAAAAGAAAAGAGTATTCCTTTAAAAGACGAAGAAAAAGGCGATCTTTTTTTAGCTCACTTGGGCGATCAAGCCAGAAGAAAAATCATGGTTTTATTCGAAGAGTTAAGAAAAAATGGTTTTAAGGTTCGTGAAGCTTTTACTAAAGACAGCTTAAAGAGCCAGCTTGAAATGGCTAATCAGGCCGGAGTAAAATACACTTTGATTTTAGGCCAAAAAGAAATTATGGACGGCACTATTTTAATTCGGGATATGGAGTCGGGCATTCAAGAAATAGTTGATTATAAAAAAGTGGTGGCGGAAATTGAAAAAAGATTAGGCAGTCCGTTGAAAAAAATGTAAATTATTTTTCTGTCATTGCGAGGAGCGATTAAGCGACGAAGCAATCTCCGGTTAAAATCCGAGTCCGTGAGATTGCGAAGTTTATCCCGAGCTATTCGCGAGGGACCAGCGTTTCCCTCCGGTCGCTCGCAATGACAAATATAGAAAGCGAGGTGTCCATATGGCAGAATTTAAAAGAAAAAAAGGAGAAAGTTTCGAAAGTTTTTTAAGAAGATTTAACAAGAAACTTCAGCAAAGCGGCAAATTATATTTAGCCCGTCAGATTCAGCATGTTCAGCCGAAAATAAATAAAGCCCAGCAGAAAAAACGCGCTTTAGTCGGTATGAAATTAAAATCGAAGAGGGAATACTTAAAGAAAATCGGCAAACTTGAAGAAGAACCGAGAAAGAGATGGTAAATAAAGATTGCCTCTTAATTGTCATTGCGAGGAGCCTGTTCCGCTAACCGGCGGACAGGCGACGAAGTAATCTCTGGTTAGGCTCCGAGTATGTGAGATTGCGAAGTTTATCCCGAGTGCAGCGAGGGACCCGCGTTTCCTTTCAGTCGCTCGCAATGATACAATACGTTATGGCTAAGTTATTGGAAAAAGTTAATAGTGATTTGAAGGCGGCGATGATTGCCAAAGACGCTTTTAGCTTGTCCGTGCTACGGATGCTGATTGCCGCCGCGCGCAATAAAGAAATAACTTTAAGAAAAGATGGTGTAGCCGAGCTGACTGATGAGCAGACGCAAGAAGTTGTGTCCGGTGAAATAAAAAAACGAAAAGATTCCGTGGAAGCTTATACGGCTGGCGGCCGGCAGGAGCTAGCCGATAAAGAAAGTGCGGAAATTAAAATATTGGAAAAATATTTGCCTGAGCAAATGTCGGATAGCGAGCTGGAAAAAGTAATTAAAGAAGTTATGGTCGCGGGCGCTTCTGATTTTGGCAGAATTATGGGGCAAACCATGGCGCGCGTTAAAGGCAAGGCTGATGGCGGGAAAGTCGGAGAGGTAGTGAAGAAGTTATTGGCGAAATAAAAGATTGTATAATTTAAAGCAGCCCCGCATTTGCGGGGTTGCTTTTGTATGTGGACAAGTTGAAATATTAGCGGAGAAATGGTAAGGTAAAAATATGAATAAAGAACAAGCTAAAGAAAAAATAAAAGAGTTGATTAGTCGATACGAAAAATTAACCGATAAAGAAATTAAGGAAGTTTATAATGAACAACGAACTAAGGACCATTTTATCAGGCCGTTGTTTGAGGCATTGGGCTGGGATTTTTTAAGTGATGTTTGGTCAGAAACCGGAATTCAAGGTAAGCGGGTTGATTACGCTTTTATAATTAATGGGAATACTAAATTTTTGGTTGAAGCTAAGCCTCTAAGAGCTGATTTAGACATGGAAATTCACGCCAAGCAAGCGATTAAGTACGCTTGGAATAAGGGAATTGCTTGGGCTATATTAACGGATTTTGAAAGTATAAAAGTTTTTAATGCCCAAGCTCATTCCAAATTATTATTAGATAAATTAGTATTTGAAATTCCCTATAGCGAATATCTTTCAGATTTTGAAAGATTAAATCTGCTTTCCAAAGAAAGCTTTAAAAACAACGCTCTTGACGACTATGCGATAAAACATGGCAAAAAATTAAAAAAGCTGACTGTTAATGATAAATTATTTAATGATTTAAAAGAAATCAGAAAGGGATTAACTGATGGTTTCGGAAATTGGGATAAAACGATTAAGAGTGAAGATTTGGAAGAAGGCGTACAAAGAATTGTTGAAAGATTAATGTTTATCAGGGTACTTGAAGACAAAGAGCTTGAAGATCCGGTTTTAATGCCGATTTTGCACGAATGGGAGAAAAATCAAAATGAGCCATTATTTAAAAAACTTATTACTAAATTCAGGGAATTAGACGATATTTATAATTCCGATATATTTAAAAAACATGCCTGTGAAGATTGGGAGGAATACGGCGTAAAATGGAATAAAATTTTTTTTCTGTTTTACGGCTCGCAGGTTTACGAGTATGACTTTAAAGAAATTCCGGCTGATGTTTTAGGCGGAGTTTATGAAAATTATTTAAGTTATATTGCCCAGAATCCAATTGAAATAGAAACCGATAAAGAATCAGGTAAATTATTTAAAACCGAAGACAAGAAAGAGCAAAAAGAAAAATCCCGTAAAAAAAGAAAAGAACAGGGGATTTTTTATACTCCGCGATTTATTGTTGACTACATTGTAGAAAATACCGTGGGCAAGAAACTTCAGGAAGTAAAAAGCATGCACGAATTAAAGCAGATAAAAATTTTAGATCCGGCCTGCGGTTCAGGTTCTTTCTTAACTAAAGCGCTAAAGGTATTTAATGAAAAATATATTGATTTTGGCAATCCTGGGGGCCAGGCGGCAAAAAGTGAAATTTTACTATCCAATATTTATGGCGTTGATCTGGATTCAAAAGCGGTTGAATTGGCTAAGCTAAATTTACTGGTTGAAACTTTGGACAAAAAGGCCAAACTGCCTGACTTAACTGAAAATATCCGTGTTGGCAATTCTTTAATTTCCGGAGAAGGAAAAGAGCTGGAAAAATATTTTGGCAAGGATTGGCGAGACAAGCGACCGTTTAATTGGGAGGAGGAATTTCCTTTTTGTCATTCCCGCGCAGGCGGGAATCCAGGTTTTGATGTAGTGATTGGCAATCCGCCTTGGGTTTTTACACGAGGGGAGCATTTTTTAGAATCAGAAAAGAAATATTTTGATGATTATTTATTAGAACGAGATATTATACAACATAAAAAGGGTAAAAATATTCAATCTGGCAAACTTAATCTCTATTCTTTGTTTATTCTAAGAAGCATAGATTTAATGAGAGAAGGAGCAATTTTTGGTTTTATTATACCGAATAATATTTTTAGAACGACGACTTATGATATTGTAAGAAAATATATTCTAGATAATTGTAAAATTTTATCTATTGTGGATTTAAGCGCAGGAGTATTTAAGGGAGTTACCGCCGCCGCCATAATTTTAATATTTCAAAAAGAGCCTAATAAAAAAAATAGAGATAAACATGAGATTAGAATTATATCAGAAATTATTGATTTAGGAAGCGGTCAATATAGAGAGAATAAAACAACACAAGAATGTTACTATGATAATCCAAGCTATACATTTAATATATTTTCCGATTTTGACTCAGCTAAATTAAATCAAAAAATAGAAAAAGATACAGAAAAATTAGGATTTTTATGTAAGTATATTATTGAAGGAATTGTTGGTTCAAGAGAAAGAGATGTTGTTGACAAGAAGATAAATAATTTATATAAGCCTTTCCTCGTAGGCAGAGACATAGGAAAATATAAAATTGACTATAAGGGCAAATGGATATGTTACGACAGAAAGAGACTTCATCGAGCTAGGCCGGAGGAAGTATTTTTATCAGAGAAAATTTTAATCCAGAGAATTAGTGGGGGAGATACGCCGATAGTTGCTACACTAGATAAAGAAAATTATTATACCTTTGCTTCAATTAATAATATTATATTAAAAAATGAAGTAAAATATAATACGAAGTATGTTTTAGCTCTGCTAAATTCAAAATTAATGAATTGGTATTATGCTACTAATTTTTCAAATAGGTCTGAATTAACTGTAAATATTTCAAAAACATTTTTGGAACAACTTCCAATTAAGATTCTTTCGGGCGCCGAACAGAAACCTTTTGTTGAGTCAGTAGTCAGAATGCTAGATTTGAATAAACAACTTCAATCTATCCCAGAAAATTCGGAAAAATGGAATTCGGTTAAAAAAGAAATTGAAAAAACAGATAAAGAAATTGATAAAAAGGTTTATGAGTTGTATGGGTTGACGGAGGGGGAGATAAAAATAATTGAAAAGAATAAATAGATAAATTTTTTGCCCGCTCGAAAGAAGATTTAAATATAGAGTTATTGGCTAGAAGAGTGGACAATATAAATTAATTGCATGTCTACTTTAGAAAAAATTCAAAAAATAAGAGAGAATAAATTGAGACAAAAAATTATTATACCTTTATATAATATTTTGGGTTGTTCTCATGTAAGAAGTAATTGTGGCACGGGTGAAAGAGGTAAGGATGTTTTGTTTAAAGAAAGAGATAAGTTTGGTGACGAACAAAATGGAGCGGTTATAATTAAAGCAAAAAAAATAAGCCAAGGTTTGACTGTACAAGACGTTATAGGACAGTTGAGAGATGCTCATACTACCGAATATTCTGATCCTAGTAACCAGATGAGTAAAATAAAACCTAATAAACTCGATTTCATCACAAATAAGGAAATAACTAAAGAAGCATATGGTGTAATAAGTTCTCAATCAGGTCAATATATGCCAATCGTTAAGATAATTGACGGAACGCTTCTCGCACAAATTATTAATAAAAAAATTCAAGAATATAATTCGTTGAATAATAATAGAACAGGGTTCGTTCCCTATGTTTTTAACGTCGATTCTTTTTCTTCAGATTTTTGGGGAAGATATAGTACAGATGGTTCCATAAAAGAAGGGCAAATTATTGATATTCAAGGGGGAAATGAGGGAAAAGAAATTTCATTATGATTAAAACAAAAAGTGCAAAATTAATAAATGAAATAATTAAAAACTCTTTATACCAAGAAAAAAAAGAGGAGATTTTGAATTTATTAGAAAAAAATAACTATTGTAGATATTTCTTTGGTCAAATGCCGGATAAATTTGATGATTTATCAAAAATTGATTACCTTCTTGATATTATGGTCAAGGAAGAGCAGGCATACAAGTTTATTGAAGTAGCAAAAAATAGTGTTAATAGAGATAACGCCGAATTAATTTTGAACAAAATCAAAAAATATTATTTTGTATTTGAACTTGAAGATTTGTATGAGACACATCAACAGATGGTGCTAAGGACTGTTAAGAATATTTTAGATAAGTTTCCGCAATATATTGAACAAATATATGAAATTGTAAAAATGGTCGTTGATGAACATAGTAAAGACTATAAGGATTGGAAGGCGCGCCGAAATTATGAGGAAGAAAAAAGAGAAATTGGTGAAATTTTAAATATCATATTTGATTATTATATAAAACAAAAACGAACAGAAGAGGTTAAAAAAATCGCCGTTTATATTCAGGAAAAATTTAATTTTGTTCAAGATGACGGGGAAATGATGTTTTACACTCCGCCAAGCTTATTTAATATTCTAAAAAAATATATTGATTACGATTTTGAAAATTTTAATAAAATTAAAGAATTTGTTGCCAAAAAATATTCCGAAGAATTTTTAGATAAAAAAGGCGAAACCGCGTATGAGGGTTGGGAATTAAGCGGGGGCGGAATGTCTTATAGCGGCAGTAATTATAGAATCGGAGATAGATTTTATGTACAGTACATATTTCAACCGATATTGAAAGAATTATATGATAGAGATCAAGAGGAGGGCTGGAAGTTTATAAAAGAAAATTGTATTACCGCAGAGAACCAGGTCAATATTAACCGGCCAGACTTCTTAAATAGAGCCGTATTGCCTATTATCATCAATAGATATTTAGAAAATGATGGAGAACGAGCCGAAGAAGCAGGCGCCATGCTTGAAGAGTTTGTGATGCATAAAAAGGGAATACCTCACAAGCCAGAAATTATTTTCAATGCTTTGCGAAAGGAGACGCGAGCAGAAAAAATAAAGCCATTAGTATATAAGTACATTGAAGAATACCAAATACCTAGTATACCGATTATTTATCAATTATTAGCGCAGTTAGCTATTGTGGGTGATGAATTAATTATAGGCAAACTAGAAAATTGGATAACAGAAGAAGAGTTTTTGCGGAGAATTTTCTTTGGTCATGAAGTTACAGGTTTAATTATAAAAATTGCTGATAAGAATTTTGGCTTAGGATTAAAGCTTTTTGAGAAGTTTATATTCAGTGAGCATTTTTCTAAAAAATTTGAAAGTTTTGATGTATTTGAATTAGCAGATTTTCATTCTAATTTTAGAAATGAACATTTTGATGAATGGATAAGAATACAAAATAAAATTATTAATCTCCCAGAATTACCTGAATCAAAAAATCTTCAAATACTTCTTGGTTACAGTTTATATAATAGCAAAGAGCAAGGTGAAGAAAGCGCAGAAACATTAATGAAAGTTTATAATGAATTTATTAAAGATAAAATTTTAAGTAAAAAACATCAGGAAATTTGCGATTTAATGCCGTGTGCTACTGCGCGCGAAGCCTTTGTTAAGTTTGCTGAACAATTGGCGAAGAATAATAAAATTACAGAAGCGCTTGAGATCATTAAATTTTTTATTGAAGACCCTGATCCGTACATGCCCGGTAGAGACCAGCATGACAAAAAAGTTGAAAATAATGAGCATAAACGAATTGAAGAAGGAGAGGATAATCCATCAATAACTTCTGTTCGAGGTTGGTGCGCCTGGGCGCTAATGCATTGCGCTGTCCTTCAGGGCCGAGATAAAATTAAAATTATATATGATTATACAAAACGATTGCTAGATGATAAAAATTATTATATTAAGCATATGGCTTGTTTCCCTTTGGGGCAATTAGCCAGAATCCGATTAACGGTTTTACCCGACAATCGAAAAAAGTTGTTTTTAGATATCAGTAATAATAAAGAAGAAGCTTTGAAATTCGCAAAAGAAATTGAAAAAACCGCATTTAATTTCCTTAAAGAAATTGTAGAAGACGGGTATTCTCAAGGCGCTAAGAAAGTGTTAGGGGAAAGCATATTGGGCGTATTTAATAATATCCGTTCTTTAACTGCAGATGATGCCATTGAGTTTTTTAATAATATTGAAGAATTACCGAATGAAGTAATTGAAGAAGCTTTACCTTTATATTTGTATTTTATTTTGTTCAGGAAGAATAGTTATCTAGATTGGAAGTGGAAAGCCGGAGGCCTTTATAATGATTTGGATAATTTTAAGCCAGAAAAAATTGAAGAAAAACTATTTGCGTTAATTGAAAAATATGAAAAAAATATAAACAGGGCATTAGCTTGGAATTTATGGAAAGTTACGAGAGAACTTAAAGAAGAAGATTATAACAATATTTTTGGCAAACTATTAATGTACGCCAAAAAAATAGCCGGAAATTACGACCACGAAGTATATAATAGATTGTATATGTTTATAAAGGACAATTTTGAGAAAAAATCAAATGAGTGCTATGAGCTATATAAAATTTGTTTAAATAATGAAGTAAAAACTCTTTGCGAAATGTCGGAAAATAAGAAGATTACTAATGAAACGCATTGGTGGGAAAGTTATTATCACAAAGGTGTACTTTATAAAATTCATTCTATCAGAGGAGACAGTGACTTTTTGGATATGTTTGAATTGATGAGTAAGTATCCCAAAGAGATTATGTTATTTGATATTGGTGAAGCGTTATCTATTTTAGAAAAATTTCCCAAAGATAACGATAGGGTACGATTAATATTTGAGGCTTTAGAAGAAAGGGGTAATCCAGAATTTTTTGAATATAAAGAAAAGTGGGAAAATAAAAAATAAACAAAAAAGTTTACGAGCTGTATGGCTTGGCCGAGGAGGAGATAAAAATTGTGGAAAAAGCCTATAATTATTATTCCTACCGCATATCTTGACTTTATGATATAATGGGGATAAGATATAAAATCAAAAGGAATTTTAGCTAATTTTAATTATTTTAAAATTTATGGTTTTAATAGAAAACGTAAAAGATTTATATTATAATTTTTTTAATAAGCCATGCCGAGAGGTAGTTGCGGCTAATTTTAATAAGTTACCGGATAAAATAGAGATAACTTGGTTTCGCGATGGTAAATATATTATAGGCAACATAAAAACCGAAGATAATACATATATAACCCAGGCTGTTTCCGCAGATGAATTTGTCGAAATGGTTAATGATACATTATTAGCTGCGTATGAGATACCGCAGAATTGCATTAATATTATAAGAAATATTAAAAAATTTGTTCCTACGAAAGAGCAATTTGCCGAACTCAATAATATTGCCATAAAAAAATCAGAATCCAGCCTAATACTTATAAAAGAGAAGCAACTAATAACAGCTTAGTATGGGCGAATATTCAAACGTAAAAATCGGAGATATTATTAGTCTTCTAAAATGGTTGGAAAGAAAAAATCAAAGTTTAATAGTAATTAGGGGCGGCAAGCATCAGTTGTTAGTTAAATATAGCTTCTGGAATAGGCCATTTCCTATTCCTGCTAAGCATAAAGAAGTTAGCAGATTTATAGTGAAAGATTTAATGGAGAAATTAGTTAATTCTAATATTTGTACAAAAGATGAATTTGATTGCCATCTACATCTATAAGAATGAAAAAAATTATTATTTTACAAAAAACACCGCTCTTATCGCGGTGTTTTTTTGTATTGTTTCTATTTTATATTCGGTATGAATCTTTTAATGTTATCCATCATGGTATTTTTCAGATTCTGCTTGATTTTATTTCTGGCCGTAGCGGTTTTAACGAATTTAAGCCAGTCGCGGCTCGGGCCTTGGCGTTTTTTTTCCGTGGTTATTTCCACTAAGTCGCCATTTTTTAATTCTTGGTCTAAGGGCGCGATTCTATCGTTTACCCTGGCGCCGACCGCCTGGTTGCCGATATCCGAATGAACATAATAAGCGAAATCAATCGGTGTAGCTCCTTCCGGTAAATCAAAGACGTCGCCTTTAGGCGTAAAAATAAAAATACGGTCATGAAAAACATCAAATTTTATTTGTTTGATAAAATCAGATGTGTCTTCGGTTTCTTTTTGAATATGTAAAATTTCTTTTACCCAGGCCGGCTGTTTTTTTGCATCCCTGCTATGGCCGCCATCCATTTTATAAGACCAATGGGCGGCGATGCCATATTTAGCGACATCATCCATTTCTTTGGTTCTGATTTGAAATTCGGTAGATTTGCCTTCCGGACCATAAACCGTGGTGTGAAGAGCTCGATAGCCATTAGGTTTTGGCACGGCGATATAATCTTTAAACCGGCCCGGGTTGGGCCGCCACAAAGAATGAATTAGGCCTAAAGTTTTATAACAATCAGCAATGTCAGGCACGATAATGCGTAAGGCGAAAACATCGTGAATTTCGTCAAATTTTCTGTCCTTTTTTTGTAATTTTAAATAAATGCTGTAAAGGTGCTTAAAACGGCTGATAATATGGAAAGAAATTTTTGCCTCTCGGAGTTTTGCGCCCAGCATGTTTTTTACTTTTTGAATATATTGGTTATGTTCAAGTTTTTTTTCCACTTCGTATTTATAAGCTAGTTTTTTATAGTCTTCCGGATGAAGGTGTTTAAAACAGATATCTTCCATTTGCCATTTTAATCTCCAAATGCCCAAAAGTCCGGCGATCGGAGCGTAAATTTCCAAAGTTTCACGGGCAATGCGCTGGCGTTTTTCTAAAGGCAGAGATTCCAGCGTTCTTAGATTATGCAGGCGGTCGGCAAATTTAATTAAGATGACCCTTAAGTCTTTCGCCATAGCTAAAAACATTTTACGCAAACTTTCGCGGTAGCGTTCAATGCCGCGGTATTTTATTTTGCTTAATTTAGTTATGCCCTCTACCAGATCGGCTACTTCTTTGCCAAAGTTTTTTTCTATGTCCGCTAAAGTATATTCGCTATCTTCAGGGATGTCATGCAGCAAGCCGGCGATAATAGTTTCCATGTCAGCTTTGATTTGAGCTAAAACAAAAGCCGTATGCAAACAATGCTGAATATAGGGTTCGCCGCTTTTTCTTTTTTGGCCGGCGTGGGCTTTAATGGCAAAATCATAAGCCAGCTGGATCATGGCGGTATCAGCTTTAGAGTTGTTTTCCTTAAAGTTGTTTATGATTTGATTTATGGTCATGATTGTTTGCTTTTGTTAGGTTGTTGATGTTATAATATTATTATAAGATTGTGTAAAAGTCAAAACTCTTAACTCATTTTTCCCATGCTAAAAATCGGAAAATTTAATAGGCTTTATAAGGTAGCCGGCGTTTGTTTAATGGTGTTGCTCGCTATTTTTTTATTATCAAATTTTGTTTTAGCCGCGGCCGGGCCTGACGTTGGCATTACTTATCCCGAAGGCACGGGTTTAAGCAATACTCAGGATATTAGAATAATTATTGCTAAAATCATCAGAGTAATTATCGGCTTTTTGGGCATAATCGCGGTGGGCTTGATAATTTATGCCGGCTGGCTATGGATGAGCAGCGAAGGCAATGAAGAAAAAGTTGGACAGGCTAAAAAGACATTAACTAATGCGGTTATCGGCTTAATAATTATTTTGTCTGCTTTCGCGATTGTTAGTTTTATTCTTAATAAATTAATGGGCGTGGCTGATAGTAATGTGGCAATAATTCCTGGCGGCGGCGGCGGCGGAATTTCGGCTTTGGGTTCAGGCATAATCAGCTCTCATTATCCGGAACGCAACCAAAAAGATATTCCTAGAAATACTAAAATTGCCGTTACTTTCAAAGAGGCAATTGATCCATCAACTATCATCTCCGGCGGTAAGATTAACGGACAAAACATTAAAATTTATAAAACTAAAGACGGCGTATCCGGCGCGATTGCTTTTGATGTTAGCGCCGGAAAAACTGATGATAATAAAACTTTTGTTTTTAAGCCGGCGCAATATTTGGGTTCGCCCACGGAAAAAATTTGGTACTCGGTTGGTTTGAGCAAAAACATAAAAAAAGCCAATGGCGATCCGGCTTTTGGCAGCGTGTTAGGCGAAATAGCCTATGACTGGATGTTTGAAGTTGGCACTTTTATTGATAATACGCCGCCAAAAGTTGAAAGTATAATTCCCCAGCCTAGCGCCACCGAGCCAAGAAACGTCGTAGTGCAAATAAATTTTTCCGAGGCAGTTGATCCGATTTCAGCTAGCGGAGCTTTCAAGAGCGGCAGCGGTTTTAATAATATTAAAGTTATTGATAACGCCGCCGATAGTATAATTGAGGGTATTTTTTATATTTCTAACCAGTATAAAACCGTGGAATTTTTAACTTTTGACGCTTGCGGCATTAATTCTTGCGGCCAGACGATTTATTGTTTGCCCGGCAGTAAGCAAATTAAGGCTTTTATTAACGCGGCCACTTTAATGGCCTTAGATTTACCGTCAGCCGTTTTTCCTTATGATGGTATAGTCGATATGGCTGATAATTCGTTTGATGGCAATGGTGATGGTATAGCGCAAGGTCCTGAAACTCCGGCAACGGGAGGATTTGGCAGTAACAAGCCGCCCTATAACGCCAACAGCCAAACGCACGAGGGCGAAGGCGATGATTATTATTGGCTGTTTAATACTAACAATACGATTGATATCACGCCGCCAAAAGTAGATCAGGTTAACCCGGCGGTCGGCGGCAGCGGAGTGGATTTATCAGCCATTCCTCAAGCCACCTTTTCTAAATTATTAATGAGTTCGTCTTTAAATAATTCAAGCATAAATTTTAAAAGCGCTGATGCAGCATATAATTATTGGATAACCAAAAGCGATAATTTTAGCGATAAAAAAACTACCGCCAACATCAACCATGACCAATTTAATGAAAATACTAATTACGCGGTCCAGTTAAATTCCGGAATTAAAGATATTTATCAGAATTGTTACACGCCTTGTTCCGGCCTGGGCATAACCGGCAATCCGTCTTGCTGCAACGGGCAAGCGAGTGGCAAGAGTAGCTGCTGGTAGATTTTAGATGTCATTGCGAGCGTAGCGAAGCAATCTCACGAATGTCAAGTTTGGGTAAAAGTTTTTAATTCGTTAGATTGCTTCGTCGCCCCGAGTACGGGGCTTCTCGCAATGACAGTTAGTTAATTATTAAAAATGAATAAAGTTATCAAAAAATTATTACTCACTATTTGTTTGCTTGTAGCCTTGTTGACTGTGGCTGATTTTGCCGTGGCTGCCACGGCCGGGCTTGATGTGGGCTTAGAAGCGGCGGCTGGTACGGGTTTAAGCGCGGCTAACGATCCAAGAATTATCGCGGCTAATATCATAAGAATAATATTGGGTTTTTTAGGAATTATAGCCGTGGGTTTAATAATTTACGCCGGCTGGCTTTATATGACGGCCGAAGGCGAAGCGGAAAAAGTTGAAAAAGCCAAGGAAATATTAATCGGCGCGGTAATTGGCTTAGTAATTTGTTTGGCCTCGTTCGCTATTGCCAGTTTTATTTTAAATAGTTTGTCGGATGCTACTGGCGGCGGAACGGTTAACACTGGCGGCGGAGGAGGCGTGGTGCCTCCGGGCGGCGGAAGTTTGCCGGGAGAAGGTCAGCCTTGTTTAACTAATCCGTTAGATACCCAGTGCGCCGCCGGCCAATGCGCCGGGGGTTTAAATTGTTCAAGCAGTGATTGTTTATGCGAACAGACTGATCAGCCAGGAGAAGGTCAAAGCTGTGATGTCGATCCTAATCTTTCTGGCTGCCAAGCGGTTGATTGCGCCGATAATTTAATTTGCTCGTCTAATGACAATTGTTCTTGCATTAAAACGCCTTTAATCGCCTGGGTAAGCCCGATCGATGCTTCCAGCACGCCTAACGGCGCCGCGGGAAATTTTATTACCATCGGCGGCAGATATTTTGGCACAACGACCGGACAAGTAATTTTTATGGGCGATCCTAATAATGCCAGCGACGATAAAGTCGCGACTTTCCCTAATCAAATTAATCCGCTTTGCATTAGCTTTTGGCAAGATAATCAAATTATAGCCGTGGTGCCTAGCGGAGCTGTGAGCGGCCCGCTTAAAGTGGTTGATAGCAGAAATTATTATGATATAACGGATAATAACCGCGGCGCGCGGATTAATGATTTTTTAGTAAATAATATTAAACGTCCGGGAATTTGCCAGGTTGATCCACTCGGTGGCGGCTTGGCCGATGAATTTAATTTGCAAGGCAGCGCTTTTAATCTTTCTCCCCATTCGGTTTTTTTCGGTAATAGCGCCAGCCCAATAGCGGCTAACGATATTGATAACTGGACCAATGCTTCAGTTGACGCCACTGTGCCTAATATTAAAGACGGCAGAAGCTCGGTGTTTGTCCAGACAAATAATATTAATTCCAATGATCTTGTTTTTACGATAAGCAATAATGCGGACACCAACCCCGCGATTGAATATATCGAGCCGGATAAAGGCCCGGCCGGCCAGTACATAACTATTTATGGCCGTAATTTTAAAATTTATAACGCGCAAAAAAGTTCAGTAAAATTTTATTGGCCGGCCGACCCGAATACAAAAATTAACGCTGATATTGATTTTCCGGAAGTCTGCCGTAATAATTGGTGGCATGATACTTATATTATAGTTAAAGTGCCTAAAGTTGATGTTAATAAATTGGGCGCATATAAAGTTGAAGTCGCCAATACTGACGATAAAGTTAGTTTGCCGGCCGATTTTACAATCAATAATGAGACGCCTGCTCCGGGCCTTTGTCTGTTAAATCCGAATAATGGTCCGGTTGGCTGGCCGGTGGCCGCGAACGGTGAAAGATTCGGCATTAGCCAGGGAACCGGCCGCGTTCAATATTTTAATAATAAAGACGGTGCGGTGCGCGGCTGGGCGGATAAAAAAGTTGATAATAATGTACCTGTAGATTCGGTAAGCGGTCCGTTTAGAATAATTGATGGCCAAGGGTATATTAGCAATTCTTTGCCTTTTCGCGTGGGTAAATGTTCTTTGAGCTCCGAATGCGAGTTAGGCGAGGAATGCTGCGGCGGCGGAACTTATTGGTCAGGCATTTGCCGCACCGCCGGCACTTGCGCCCAGGGAGCGCCCGGAGGCTGCGGTTTTGGCTGGACGTTTTCTACTAAGTCAGGGGAATGTTCGGCTAGCCAAGAAAAATGCGATATACCTAATGCGGCGCCAGGCAGCGCTATTATCTTCCATTGCTGCGCTCGCGGCCAATGCAACCGCCTTACCGGCCAATGCGATGGTTGTCCTGCTAATAAACCAGACCAATGCGACGGCGATTTGCAATGCTGTTCCACGGGCGGCTGCAAAGATTTGGACGGCGATGGCAAAACTGAATGTTCTGACGGACAAGCCTGCTCGAGTTATGGCTTAAGCCAATGCTCAAGCAGTTATTTTTGTCCAAATTCGCCGGGCAAATGCTCAACTTACGGCGGCGGCGCGGTTACCGAAACCGGCAGTTGCGATTATAGCTGTAATAATTTCGCCAGTTGTAAAATCGATTTATGCGAATATAAATCCGGCCTAGATAAATGTGCCAAAAAGAATCAGACTTGCGGCTTGCCTAAAACAGTAGATTATAATATCGGCACTTTGCTGGCCACGGCCACGGCCGAGTGTTTAGCTTACGGCAGCCAAAGCCGATGGATTATGAAAATTAGCACCTCATGCCCCTCCGGCTGGACCGGAATTTCAGGCGGCCGCTGTATGGAAAATAATACGATTTGCTCAACCTGCGGTGCCGGTTTTAAATGTCTTAAAGAAACAGCTAGCGCGGTTGATGGCAGCTGTTTAGTTGAGCAAAGCCTTTGTTCGGTCGGTTCAATTTGCGGCAGTAATAATAAATGCGCAAAAAACGATAGCGCCAGTTGCGAATGCTGTTGCCGCATCGGCCATGACAGCGAAGATTGCTGTTCGCCTTTAAAGTGCGAAGGCAAATGCGGCAGTGATATAACCGCCAATACCAATACTTATGGCCGTTGTTCCGGCTGTGGCAGCGTTGGCACGATTCAAGCCGAACATAATGAAGCTTGCAACTGCAACGGTACCAGCGGTAAATTTTGTTTGGTTGATACGGTTAACCCAGGCGGCGTTTGTCAAGACTGTGCCCAGATCAGTAACGCGGCTGTTTGCAGCGGCCAAGGCGCAGGCACTTGCTGTGTTGACGCTAAAAACGGAAATGCTTGCCGCGGCGGAGCGGATCCGTATGCCACCGGCAGCCCGTCTTATAATTATTGCGCTTATTATGAATGTATTAATTCCGGCAGATGTTCTAACGCGCCAGTAGCTACCTCTAATGCACCGACATATTCGACTTTGGCAGAATGCAATAATAAATGCGCTCCCGCAGCCCAGCTTGGCAATACTTGTTTTAGCAGCGCGACCACAACACAAAGTTGCGATATAAATAAATGCGTCGGGTTTGCCTGCTTAAATGAAGACGGTACCGGAGCGGCGGCTTCGAAATGCGGCACTTGCTGCTGCGATCCTTACGCTAACCCGGATAGTTGCACAAGTTTGAACCTCGCTTTAATTTGTAAATCCAACCAAGAGCCTTGTAGCGGCGGTAAGCGCGGGCTATGCTGCGGCTGCAGTAAAGACAACGAATGCGGCGATGCCAATGCTGTTGGCTGCGGCGATGATACTTGCTGCCAGGCCAGGCCGATGGTGATTGCTACCGTGCCGGATAGCGGCGCTAATGATGTTTGCCGCAACAGCCTGATTAAAGCCACTTTTGATCAGCTAATGCGCATAGACACTTTTAACGGCAATATTATCGTGGCCGGCGAATATGGCTCTGACCAATGCCCGGCCAATACTAAATATCTAACCGCGGCTTATAAACCCAGCCTGTTTGTTAAATTAGCCAGCTGGTTGGCCGGCCTGCCGATATTCAATAAAATTTTTGTTAATCAAGCCCAGGCCTTAACGGGAAATTTTTGCGCTGTTTCCGGCTTGGTCAGCGGTTATGTTACGGCTGATGAAAAAACCGTATTGGAATTTAAACCGCAGAAAGTTTTAGAGGCAAACCGAAAATATTACGTTATAATAAAAGGCGACTCGAATATTACTGACGCTATAAATAACGGAGTTTTAAGCCAGGCGGGCATAGGTTTAAAATCCACTAATGAAGAAACTTTTAACGGCGTAACTTTAAAAGGAAAAATTTGGTCGTTCACCACCAAAGAAAATACAGCGGTTGATAACGGAATTTGTTTAGTCAATTATGTCGGCATTAATCCATTAAATTATTTATTTAATACTGTGGTGAATGATCCGGCCGATGATACTGGCGCGAATGATCAGATTATCAGAGATAGTGATAAAATTTTTAAAACTACGGCTTATTACGCAACGAATCAGCCGGTCGTGCCGTTTGAAGGTATTTATAATTGGCGCTGGGATTGGCAGATTGACGATAAGTCGGTGGTTAAGTTTAAAAATGGGGAAAATGCGCTTGACGATAGTCCGGCTCAAACTTTAGTTGCGCAAAATGTTAAGGAAGCTAATACTTTAGTTCATGCTAAAAATACTATTACTCAAGATGAGGTTAATAAAGTGTCAACCGTAGGGCAGTTTAAAGAAAATACTGCTGAAGTTTATGTTTTTTTGTGCTCTAACCCTTGGCCGTGGTTTAAAGCTGACGGCAGCTGGCAGCCATGGCGGGATGCGTCTGGCAATTGTACTGCCGCGGCCGGTGGTTGCTCCGGCACTAATTTTGAATTATATTATTGCCGCGATGCCGGAGAAGCCGGTACAGCTGACGATTTACCGCCTATTTTAAGCGATACGGCCGTCATCCGCGGTTCTTCAGCCGAACAGAATATTTTAAAAGAGTTTTATTTCTTTAGAGAAAGTACGCCTAATATTGCTGGCGCAAATTTAGCCACTACGACTAACGATACGATTAAACAAGGCGGTAAAGCTGGTTTGATTTGGCAGGCTATCACTTTGCCGACTGGACAAATTTTGGATAAATATTTGGTTTATTACGGCGCTAAATCAGGCAGTTATGGGCAGTCGATTTCAGTTACTGCGCCAGGTACAGCCGCCAGCCCGGCAGTTGTAAGCAATTTGACTAATGGAGTTAAATATTATTTCGCAGTTACGATTAGATACAAGAGCGGAGCCGAGAGCAGTTATTCCAATGAGACTAATTTTATTCCGGCGGATAATTGGGCGCCGCAAACTCCGCAAGGTTTAGCAGGTACGGCTACCACCACTAAAGCTATTTTGAGCTGGACGGCCAATACTGACGATACGGCGATTTATAAAATTTATTACGGCGCCACTAGCGGCTCTTTGGGCGCGGCGGTTAATCTTGAAAAAAATAAGTGTTCGGCCGCTACCGGACAATGTAAAATTACCATAAGTAATTTAACCGCCGGAGTTACCTATTATTTCGCGGCCACGGCTTTAGACCTTAAAGCCAATGAAAGCAGTAAGTCCGGGGAAATTAATTTAATAATATTATAATTTAATTTTATTGTCATTGCGAGGAGCGAATTTCTGGATTCCCTCCGCCAGCTGGCGGATGCGCGGGAATGACAAAGGGGAATTGGTCGCTCGCAATGACAGTTACTAATTTTATGTTTGACGAACTTGATAATAAAAATGCTCAAAATACAATCCCCCAAACCCCCTTTATCAAGGGGGGAGCAACAGCTAAAACTGAAGATATTTTTTTCGAAGTGGATAAAATCGTTAAGCCCGAAATGCTTAGGCCAAGAGATAATAATTCTTTGCCGGTTTCAGGGACCATCATACCGGCGGAAACCGGCTGGTTAAAAAATAAGATGATGATTTTCGGCTTAATATTGGGCGGTTTAATTGTTGTGATTGGCGGCGGCTACCTTGGCTTAAGGTTAATGGTTAAAAGCGCGGCGCCGATTAATACGGAGGTCAAAAAAGAAGAAGTTAATAATAATCCAAGCGCGCCCGAAGTTACGGCGCCGGCGGCAGAAAAAGTTAACAATGTTGTTGAACAGCCAATTCAGCCTACGGTTGCCCAGCCGGCTGATAGCGATCAGGATGGCTTACCTGACGAAGAAGAGATTAAGCTTGGAATTAATCCCAACAATTCGGATACCGATCAGGACGGCTTAACTGACCGCGAAGAAGTAAAAGTTTATGGCACTAATCCCTTAAAGGCGGATACGGACGGAGATGGTTTTAAGGACGGAGATGAAGTTAAAAATAACTATAATCCCAATGGCCCGGGTAAACTATATGAAATAAATCGATAAAATAAATTTAATATGTTTGATTTTTTCAAAAAAAACAAACCGGAGCAGCCCGAAGCAGTTAAGGAAAAAGTTTCTGAAACAGCATTAAAAAAACAGGCTGAAGTTGACAATATAGCCATTCACGTTATGTCCGAGCGTTTTCGCAATCAGCCAGTTAAGCAAAATAGCGCTAAAACTACCGGTTTGGCAATAATTATCGGCGGAGCGGCAGTTTTATTGATAGCTGCTTTGGCTTTATATTATTTTTTATTTAGAAAACCAAGCGTAACCATTACCCGGGAACCGTCTTTGGTCGCGGAAAATAATCAGCCGGACCAGGCAAGCCAGACCGAGGCGAAAGTTGAACAAAAATCTGAAACTCCGCGTACTTTAACCGCCACCGGAACCCGGATAACAACTTTGCCTCTTGGCGATGAAATTGCGACTACAACTGTTGCTACCACCACTGTTGAAATTGCGCCAGAAGCAACAGATCTTAGCTTGCGTATTGGCACAGATGGCGATAATGACGGCTTAACCGATGTTGAAGAGATTCTTTTAGGCGCCGGCGCGGCTACGCCTGATACTGACGGCGATGGCTACCTTGATGGCTTTGAACTTATAAATTTATATAATCCGGCCGGCGCGGGAAAATTAACCGCCAATTCTAATATTTCTCTTTATGAGAATAAAACTTTTGCTTATGATTTGCTTTATCCTTCGGCTTGGCAAACCAGCGTTAACGGCGGGGATGATTCGCTGATGTTTAAAACAGGCGATAATCAGTTTGTGCAGGTCATAATCCAGCCTAACGTTAATAAACAGACGGTTGACGCCTGGTATATGGAACAGCTTGGCGTTTTGACTATTAGCGCGGCGGATAGGATAAGCGGTTCTAACTGGCAGGGTATAAAAAGCCCTGATGGCTTGAATATATATTTAATGGATAAAAAACAAAATTATATATTCAGCTTGACCTATAATTCGGGCGGCGGAAACATCCTGGAGTATTTTAATATTTTTCAAATGATGGTTAAGTCGTTTATGCTAAAAGAATGAAAATAGAAATTAATAATCAGGCAAATTACAAAATTGATTTAAAGCTAGCGAAGAAAGTTATAAGCGCTTTCGCCCGAGCTTATAAAATAAATAAAAATAAGGAAATTTCCCTGGCCTTTGTCGGTGACGCTGAAATGAAAAAATTGAATCATGCTTATCGCGGCTTAAACAAGGCGACTGACGTTTTATCGTTTTCCAGCGATGGCGATTATCTCGGGGAAATTATTGTTGATTACAATCAGATTAAAAGGCAGGCCGGCCGTTTTAATAACAGCGCGGAACAAGAAATGATTTTTATTTTAACGCATGGCCTGTTGCATTTATCGGGCTATAACGATGAAACGGAAAAACAGCGGGAGGAGATGATAAAAATGGGAAAGGAGTTTATAAAAAATTATTTATGATAAAAATAACCAGATTATTCAAGAGCTTCGGTTACGCTTATAAAGGATTATTTAAAACTTTCCGCGAAGAGCAGAATTTAAAAATTCAAACTTTCGCCAGCTTGCTAGTTTTAATTTTAGGATTTTATTTTTCCATTAGCCGGATTGAATGGGCTATTTTAACGCTGGTGGTCTCTCTGGTTTTAATCGCGGAGATTGCCAATAGCGCGGTTGAACGCATTACTGATGTTTTAAAGCCCAGGATTAACACTTATGTTAAAGAAATTAAAGATATTATGGCGGCCGGGGTATTATTAGCCTCTTTAGCCGCGATTATCGCCGGCGCCATCATATTTTTCCCGTATTTTTTGGAAATTTTTAAAAAATAATTTATTTTTTAATAAAAATTTATGTCTAGAAAAAATTTTAAAATTTCATTTCTCTTTATTTTCGCCGTAATTTTAACTTTAGGCCTGTCTATTTCTTTTCAATCCCTTTTAGCCGCCTGGACCGCGCCTTTGGCTAGCCCGCCCGCCTGTTTAACCGGCAATCCTGGTTGCGACGCGCCCATCAGCAGCGGATCAGTTTTAGTGCAGCAGATGCAAGGCGCTATGTGGGTTGTCAATTCCGCCTATCCGGCCAGCCCCTATGGTTTAATCGTGGAAACCGGCAATGTCGGCATCGGCATAATTAATCCTGGAGCCAAATTAGACGTAGCCGGCCAGATAAAAATCACCGGCGGCTCGCCGGGCGCGGCTAAAGTTTTGACTTCGGACGCCAACGGCCTGGCCAGCTGGCAGACGCCGGCCGTTTTCAGCGAAACTGACACCTTGCAGACGGTTACGGCGCGCGGCAATAGCACCAGTTTAGGGCTGATAGTTAACGGCCAGACGATTGACCATCAGGCGGATAATTCATTTTATCTTAATTCTTACGACGGCTTGCAGTTTAGAATCAATGCCGACGACGGCGGCGCGGCTAATTTTCAGATAAATAACAGCGCC
>Ga0265296_1001792_pt1 | contig 23233 bp, 22 predicted proteins | sample MunlanPumphouse1_FD_189073 | JGI IMG/M metagenome (GOLD analysis project Ga0265296, IMG submission 189073) | Groundwater microbial communities from a municipal landfill in Southern Ontario, Canada - Pumphouse #1 | ecosystem: Environmental > Aquatic > Deep subsurface > Groundwater | place... | reverse complement strand
GTTTTACCGGCTACGTCAATGATGATGGCCAGCGGGTTCGCTGACCCTTCTGTCATGGAATCGATCTCGGGACCAACGACGGTCACCTGACCATCTTTAATCTCCCCGACATTTTTCATCCGCAGCAGTTCAAATGCAGGCGACCTGCCGCCACCAAACTCTACGAACATCTCTTCTTTCCGGATGCTCTTTCCTTCAAAAGCAGGTGAGCAACCCATGGGGATCGGAATTGCGGTTACGTTGACGCGGATCCCCTTTAATTCCATACCAGTCCGGACAATATCTTCGGGTGTGGTTGTGATCCACTCCCCTCCCGAATAATCTCCCAGTGTCAGGATCGGAAAGCCAAGTACCCGCATGCCATCGACAAGTGCAACTTCTTCGTCAGAAATTCCGGGAAGTACGATAACCATAGCTTTTGCCCGTTCTGCTGCATAGGTCAGCAACCGATGCATATCCCCTGGAATGACTCCTCCAAACATCATGGCTACACGTGCAATGATATCAACGAAGTGAACACCATGTAACGCATCTGAACCGAGCGGGATAAGACGATACTCGAGACCCAGTTTAACTCCGGCTGAAGATAAGGTTGGTACCACCGCGCCGGCAAGGAAGGTGAGCATATATTTTTCCTGGAGTTCGCGGCAAATAGCTGCAGCAGTTCCGGCACTCTGGGGTGTGCCCACGATAAGGGCTAAACCAAGGATACTGCCATCAACAAGGGAATACCCGAGTTTTCGAATTATTGTATCGGCAATAAAACCGGTATAAGGCGATTCTTCCCTGCCCTTTTGAGCGGTATTTCTGGCAAGAATTATTTCCGAGGCAACCAGGGAATTTTCCTTTGTTCGGGAAAATACATCCAGCGCTGAAGTATGATCGTGCACAGGTATGCCGGTTAGTGCATAGGATATGGGGAGATGATAGGCCGTATCGTCATAAGAAAAGGATCCCTGTATCGTCTCTATTGTCGATTTTTGATGAAGTTCTCCATTTTTTATTGCCAACTCAACGTCGGTCATTGTCAAAATCCCTCGAATACATCGTTTCCCTGTAAAACAGATATACTTTCGTTATAAGGTAATTATAGAATAAAGAGCCAATTGATTGACGATAACAAAAATATATATCTCTTTTAAATGATATTCTCTTTAATGAGAGGCTAGAAAATGAGTATTATGCAAATTAACAAATTTTTTTCAGTTCTTGTGCTGCTGATTGCAGCAATATGTATTATCCAACCTGTAATAGGAGTTAATGGAACTGTATCCATTGCTTACCGTGGATCTGGCGGAAGCTACATTGGCGACACGATCATTCTTGATGGCATAAACACGATAGGAAATATTACATTTCTCCGGATCACTGGCCCGGGTCTCCCATCTGAAGGAGTTCCCATCTATGATCTCAATGGAAGTCCGGGGTCGGGCACTCCCGTAGGTGTGAATCCAGATGGTACCTGGAAACTTGCATGGTACACCTCGACAATTAAAGGAGTTGAAAAGATGCAGACTACCCGATATTCTCTCATTGCTGCAGATCTGTCCCATCCAGAATCCTCCTCAACAACTTCTGTTTACATGAAAAAACCAGAATTTTATGCAAACCTTTCACCTAACCCTGCGACAATTAATGAATATGTAACGTTAACTGGTTTTGTAGAACGGGGGGCATCTTATGTCCGGATTGACTTAACAGACACTTCCGGTAATATTCTTCGTACCTATTCTCCACCGGTCAGTGCATCCGGATATTTTAACTATGGTTTTCATATTGACATGCAACCGGGACAATATTATCTCACCATAAGCAATCCTTCCCTAAAAAGTCCTCTCGTGATGGTCCTTTCGGTTCTCCCTCCTCAAACGCCGATATCAATAAAGACAACAATAGCAGTTTCTCCGGATAATTCAACAGCATCAATAACAAATTCTATTCCCTCATCTACTACGACAACGCAGAACGTCCCGGGTATTCAGTCAGGAAGCGGAACGCTTTCTATCGCATCAACACCGGCAGGGGCTTCGGTATATCTTGATTCGGTGATGATGGGTAAGACACCCGTTGATCTGGGCAATTTAAATTATGGAAACCATCTGGTTGAGATAAAATCTCCTGGTTATCAAACCTATTCGGTTCAGATAACCGTCCGGGATGGAGCCCCGGTTACTCTCTCCCCGGTCCTGCAAAAAAGTCCCTCTTCAATTCCTCTTTCACCGGTTACCGTACTTATCGGTCTTTTAATATCTGGTACAATCGCCCTTGTATGGCGAAGAACTTAAAAAATCAATAATATTCATTTTTTATCTGAATCCTAACCTTCATTTTAATTCCTGTTATCCGTACCATAACCTATATCGATGTAAATGCAGATTTATACTGACATTATCGGTGATTATCCGTGAAGAAATTCTCTTTTATCGCTCATATGCCTGATATTCCCGGGTCACTGCACCGTGCTGCAGAGATTATCAAGCAGTATGATGGCAATATCAATCGCATCCAGTTTGATCGTCGCATTGATCCCGGAACCGTTTTTTATGAAGTTACCGCATCAGAAAAATCCTACAGCAGGATTATTAAGGATCTGGAGTTGATCGGGTATCTCCAGAGTTCTATAAAACCCCAGAGTTTCTTAAAATTCTGCGTATACCTGCCCCATCGCCCGGGCGCCCTGTTTGAATTCTTAAGTTTAACTACCGCTGTTGGGGCGAATATCTCATTTCTGGATTTCGATGATAAGAGCCGGCATCCGGATCGTCTCACGGTGAGCCTGAATCTGGAGCAGGGTTCCATAGTCGAACAATTACTCGATCAGCTGAAATCGTTATACCGCCTTGAGATCCTTGAATATGATACTACCGGAAAACAACTGGATGATACGGTTTTTTATGTTCGGTATGCTCAGGCAATCCGCGAACTTATCGGGGAATCTGAAGATCATTTTCTCCTCTCATTTCTTGCCGATACTAATCATATGGCACAGGAATTAATGGACCGCGGTTGTGATCCCAAAAAAGTGTTTGAAAGTGTGCTTGCTTCAGGCCAGACAATGAAAGCGACAACCGGTAAGAATTTTTATGCTGATGTCCAAAAATTCACCATTGATGATAGCACGATGTTATTCTGTTTCCAGGTTCCCTGTGGCGGAAATATTTTTCTTATCAGGTCTGGTGATAATTACCTGATGATTGATACGGGATATGGAATTTATCATCACGATGTAGTGGCTATGTTTTCAAGGTATAGTATCGGTGACATAAAGAAAATTAACCGCATTGTCGTAACTCATGCCGATGCGGATCATTGCGGAGCAGCCGGGTTTTTTACGGCACCCGTACTTATGCATCAGAGCACTCTTGAAATCATCCGGACGAATAATCGTGCCTATGGCTCGCGAAGCGATCACTCGTCGCTCGATGAATTTTACACGAAAATGATAAACCTGTTCTCGAAATTTAATACGCCGAAAAATATCGAATGTTTTTCAACTCCGAGTGGAACAACAAGAGGAATATTTCCGGTGATTGGGGTTGTTTCTATTGGTGCAATTGAGCTGGAAATACTGGATGGTCTCAGTGGGCACACTGCCGGTCAGGTATTCCTGTACTCACGTGTCCACGGTTTACTGTTCGCTGCGGACAGCGTGATCAATTTCGCCAGTCTTTCAAAAGAACGGGCAGATTATAGTTCACTTGCGGCATTTCTCGTTACTTCCGTTAACGTTGATAGTGACAGCGCAAGGAAGGAGCGAAAAGGACTCCTTGAACTCGTACAAAATACTGATGCCCATCATGCACCGGCCGGCAAACGATGTCTGATCTGCGGGGGTCATGGGGCTGTATCGGTACTTGAAGAAGGAAAACTCGTGGCTTCTGGTGAGATTGAGCGCTACGTGCCGTAAAAAAGGATTATCGATACACGCCTTTCTTTCTAAAACTCCGAAAAATGATGGCACTGATTCCTGACAATTGTCCCCCTTTCAGCGAGTCTGCGAACTGATATTGAAAAAGGGTAATTTTTTTAGGATAATTTTTTAGGATTAATGCTAATCGTGATTCTACGATGAGGTAAAAAATAGTAAATGCAAGATGGGAATTTTACGAAATTCTCATCTACTATGCAATAGCATCTTCTTGTGGGGAAAGTATGGAGAGCCACAGGGTACAGGAAATGATGCGGCTGATGGCATCAAAGATCCGTTCAATTGCAGATACCATATCTGATGAAGATGTCGGGAAGTTCATTACCGAACTCTTAAACGCAAAGCGCATTTATGTCATTGGTGCAGGACGATCAGGACTTGTTGCTAAAGCATTTGCCATGCGCCTCATGCATCTCGGGCTCCATGCATATGTCGTTGGTGAGACAATAACTCCGGCATTAAATAAGGGTGATCTTATGGTCATTTTTTCAGGTTCAGGCCGGACAAAGACCGTTGCGGATCTGGCTGAGACTGCAAAGGAAATTGGGGGAAAAATTTGTCTGATATCTTCGAATGCAGAGTCCCGTATTGGGAAGATCTCTGATTGCATTGTGATCATTGAGCAACACCGTGATTCGGTGGAAGACGATGCGGTCGAGTTTGAAATCCGCCAGATGATGGGTGAACATAAATCATTTGCCCCGTTAGGTACCCTTTTTGAGACTGTTTCTATGATATTTGCGGATGCCGTGGTCTCTCGACTGATGGAGATCACAAAGACCGATGAGAATGCACTTAAGAACCGCCATACAAATATCGAATAGGTCTGGTGTTATTAATTATGAGTCTGAAATTTGCAGAACGGGTAAAAGATATTGAGATCTCCGGGATACGGCGCTTGTTTGAAGCCGCAGGTCCGGACTCTATTAATCTCGGGCTGGGACAACCCGACTTTGATACACCTCAGCACATCAAAGATGCAGCAATCCGGGCAATACAGGATGGAAAGACCGGGTATACCGGGAACAATGGAATTCCTGAGCTTCGTCAGGCAATAAGTGCAAAATTTAAAAAAGAGAATCAACTCTCATACACGTCGGATCAAATCATTGTTACCGCAGGTGCAAGTGAAGCGCTCCATATTGTGATGCAGGCTATGGCTGGTGATGGTGACAGGGTTCTCTGTCCAGATCCGGGTTTTGTTTCCTATGCGTCACTCGCGATTTTAGCGGGTGCAACTCCAGTCAGTGTCCCGCTCACCAAAGATTTGCATATCGATGTGGAGAAGGCCAAAGAGCTGATGGACGGGGCAAAACTCTTTGTAATAAATTCTCCGGCAAATCCTACGGGAGCTGTCGAGAGCAAGGAATCCATCAAGGCTCTTGTCGAATATGCCGATGATACGGGTGTGACCATCATCTCTGACGAGGTGTACGAGCATTTCATTTATGGTAAAAAACACTGGAGCGCCGGACAATTTGGTGATAACGTGGTCACCATCAATGCAACCAGTAAAACCTATGCTATGACCGGCTGGCGCCTCGGTTATCTCGCAGCATCACCCGATATCATCAGCCAGTGTATAAAAGTGCACCAGTACTGCCAGGCCTGCGCTACCTCCATCTCCCAGTATGCGGCAGTCGCGGCATACGAAGGAGACCAGCATCTCGTTACCATAATGCGGGATGAATATTGGGCCCGGCGGGATCTTTTCTGCAAAGGATTATCTGCGCTGGGGATGGACTTCCCGCTTCCCGAAGGTGCATTCTATGCGTTTGTTCCTATGAAACCTGCGCTCACCCAGAAAATTATTGATGCCGGAGTTGTGATTGTTCCTGGCTCTGCGTTCGGCGTCAATGAACCTGAGTATGCCCGTATGAGTTATGCCACCTCGCGGGAAATCCTGAAGCGTGCCCTTGATAGGATACAAAAGGTAATGTGTGATTAACATGGTCAAAGAACTGTTACGTAAATTATCCAATGCCCACGGTGTTTCGGGTAGTGAAGGCAATGTATATGCAGTCATCAAAAAAGAGCTCAAGGGGCATGTCGATGAGATCCGTGAAGATGCAATGGGCAACCTGATCGCAATCAAGCACGGCAATAAGTTCAAGGTGATGCTGGCTGCCCATATGGACGAGATCGGTCTCATGGTGAAGTATGTCGAAGAGAAAGGTTTCATCCGGTTCGTTGCACTCGGGGGATGGTATGGGCCAACACTCTATAACCAGCGGGTAGTCCTGCATGGGGCAAATGGTCCTGTTATTGGAGTCATTGGCGGGAAGCCTCCGCACATGATGGACGATGAAGAGCGTAAGAAGGGGGTAAAAGTTGATGATCTCTTCATCGATATCGGTGCAACAAATCCTGATGAGGTTGATTATCTCGGCGTTGAAGTCGGTACTCCGGTAACTATTGACCGGGAATTCTGTGAACTGGCTAATTCCCGGGTTACCGGAAAAGCCTTTGATAACCGGGCTGGTGTAGCCATGCTGATAAAAACCTTAAAAGAGGTCGACTCCCCGCTCACTATCTTTGGCGTTTTTACGGTACAGGAAGAAGTTGGTCTGAAAGGTGCACGTACCAGTGCTTATGCTCTCGATCCTGACTGTGCCATCGCTACCGATGTTACTATTCCCGGTGATCATCCGGGCATTGAGATGAAGGATGCCCCTGTTGTAATGGGTAAAGGCCCGGTCATCACCATCGTTGACAGCAGCGGAAGGGGACTTATCGCCAACCGCAAGGTGGTCAAGTGGCTCAAGGAAGCAGCCGACTCCAACTCAATTCCCGTGCAGATGGAAGTAGGCAGCGGTGGGACCACCGATGCAACAGCCATCCACCTGACGAAGGGCGGTATTCCAAGTACAACAATGAGCATCCCCTCACGGTACATCCATTCACCGGTAGAAGTACTGGACTGCAATGATATTGAAGCCGGTGTAAAAATTCTTGTGGCTGCGCTGAAGAAAAAGCCGGTATTATAATTTTTAGTTTTTCTTTTTTTATTAAAAACGTGTCTTTTTTGCATTAAAGATTAAAAAAACTAACACGCCTCGGCCGGGACTTGAACCCGGGTCAAAAGCTCCGGAGGCTTCTAGGATGTCCGCTACCCTACCGAGGCAAGAATTTACCTTACTTATTCTCACTGCTACCCATATAAATGCAAGGATGGGTAAGGGTAATCATACCTTTTTTGCATGATACATGTGCCATATTTTGCAGGCCCCTTCGTGACTGACCATGCAGGGACCAACCGGGTTTCTCGGGGTGCAGACTTTCCCATAGAGTTTGCAATCGGAGGGAGAGGCGATTCCTCTCAGTACCTTGTCACAGACACATGCGGAATGCTTGCTTATGTGCTTGAAGACGATATTGAATTTTTTCTGGGCATCGTACTGCTCGAACTCTTTTTTCAACCGGAGTCCGGAGCCAGGAATTACCGGGAACCCACGCCATTCGACATCGGAAGTTTCAAAAACTTCATACATGAGTTTCTTAGCTTTTACGTTACCTTCGCGTGAAACTGCTCGGGGATATGCATTATCGACGCGGTGTGTTCCTTCGTTTACCTGTTTTACCAGCATGAGCAGACCGAGAAGAATATCTTCGGGTTCAAACCCTGCAACAACCTGCGGCACCGGGAACTGTTCATACTCCTCATATCCCATAATCGTGCAGACATGACCGGGAAGCATGAACCCGTGAAGTTTTGCTTCACCCTGTTCCAGTAACCATTTCATAGCCGGGGGGACAATGCGATGGCAGGAAAGAATGGAGAAATTTTTCGGAGGTTTGGTGAGGAGGGTAGCAGCAACGGTAGGAGCAGTTGTCTCAAAACCTACTGATATGAATACAACTTCTTTATCGGTCTTCTGGGCAATTTCCACTGCTTTATGGACGCCCTGCACAACCCGCACATCGCCGCCGCAGGATTCTAACGACCCTTTTGATCCGGGAACCCTGAGAAGGTCCCCATAGGTGGCGATAATGCAATTTTTGTCAACGAGATCAAGCGCAGCATCAATCTCCCCTTGTGGGGTAATACAGACCGGACATCCCGGCCCCATTACAATCTTTAATTGTTCGGGCAAAATACTGCGCAGACCGGACCGTGCTATGGATGCTTCATGCGTACCGCAGATATGCATGAATGTCATATCCCGGTCTACTAATTCTGCAAGTGTTTTGGCAATATCAATCCCCGTCGCCATGTAATCTTAATATTATTTACCTTTGGTCACATAAGTCTACGTACATGGAGATACCAATTTCTGATATCAATTACGCCTATGCAGCTGCAACAGTTGTATTTGGTGTGCTTATTGCCCTGATCGTACGGGCAGTCGTCAACTGGCTTAAAACAAAAGCCGGGGAGACGGAAACAAATTGGGATGATATCATCATTGCAGCGATTGGTACCCCGGTTCAGGTCGCCATCGTTGTTGTTGCAATCTATTTTGCGATCAGTCGTTTCGGGATTCTTCCGTCAAACCTGCAATGGATCCTTGATCCGCGCTATGTCACTGCATTCTATGTGGTGATTGGCGCTTGGATCATCTCATCATTCCTGCATGATATCATTGTCATTTATGGCCATGAACTGGCAGAACAATCGGAAGGTGACTGGGATGACCGGTTAGTGGAGCTGCTCGAACTCATTGTCAAATATGTAGTCTGGTTTGCAGCCTTAATGGCCGTCTTGTCCATCTTTGAAGTGAATATTACTCCGTTCCTTGCAGGTGCAGGTATCGCCGGGTTGGCTGTTGCTCTGGCTGCGCAGGATATCATCTCCAACTTCTTTGGCGGGGCAATTATTACGGTCGACAAACCGTTCAGGATAGGCGACCGGATAAAAGTAGACCAGTATTACGGGGATGTCATCAGTATCGGACCGAGGAGCACCCGCTTAAAAACCCTGGATTACCAGATTGTCACGATACCCAATAACAAGATCACCACTAACGTTATCGTAAATTATGCAGAACCGGATCAAAAACTCAGGATCATTATCCCGGTTTCTGTTGCTTACGGAAGCGATCCAAAAAAGGTAAAAGAGATCCTGCTTGACATCGCACAAAAAACTATTAAAAATACCGAATATCTTCTTGAAGATCCAGCTCCTAAAGCATTCTTTTTAGAGTTCCAGGACTCCAGCCTGAAATTTATTCTCTACGTATGGGCACGGAAATATAACCTTCCCGATGAAGTAAAAGATACCATCAACACGCAAATCGCAGAACGCTTTGCCGCTGAAGGAATTGAGATCCCCTTCCCGCAGATGGAAGTCCGGTTAAAAAAATAACTTCAACTTTTTCTGATAAAACGTGCATCTTTATTGGGGGCATCAGGAATATCATCTCTGGAAAATCATCGTTTTTCGTTTAGACGTTTTTACGAATTCTTGCAATATGACCCATGGTGTCCAGGGAATCACCCTGACATGCAAAGTGTACCCATGCGACCTCCCCCTACGCACTTCGGCACAACAAAACTATATTCATCGACGCAAATCTGGACAAAATATGCCTTGAATATTATCTGGTCTGGAGGGGGTCGCATGGGTACAGTTAATAATTTCCGCTCAGATCTCCTGCGGCTTTAAGATATCCTTTAGAATAATTTCTCTCTCGTTAATATGCCGGGAAATCGTGATTGGATTCTGGCTCACAGGTCAGGTTTTTTCCTGTCATGTGTACCCACGTGACCCCCCTTTATACCTCAAGACTTGAAGGCACAAGAGAGGGGTTATCCTCTTAACGCCCAAAAAAAGATCTCAAAGAAACAATAGGATTTCGATAGGGCAGGAATATCACTCATTCGTATTCGGGGATTCATCTCCGTTGTCATAGGTGTCCCACTTTAGTACACATCAGACAGGCGTTTTAGAAGCAACGATTATTGAAGTTATGGATGGATAATGCGGAGCTTTGAACAGGTCCGTGCGCTTTGAACGGTAGATCGTATGAATGCATCCCATGAAGTATCAGGAATTAATCAGGATTTTCTTGTTTCCTTCCGCAATGTTTTATAGGGATGACTTACAACGTTGTTAGGCAATTCGCCTCAATGGTTTTGTAAAAAAGTACGTCCTTGGTAAGGACGGGGCAATTGATCATCTCTCAACAAATAATGCCTATGTGACACAGCCCGGCAGTGTGCCTCCTTGGTAAGGAGGAAGTCCCGAGTTCAAATCTCGGCATAGGCTTAAATACGCATGGTTAAAGTCTAAATCATCTTTTTAGGCTTAATTTGCCCGTTTTTTCCTAATAATCTTTTTTCATAGAAAATTGTGTCCTTTTAATCACTTGGACCTATGGATTTGACAATTACAATCCAGCCGGTCGCGGAGCTGTGCGGAGCGGGCGGCGATACCTGTATGATTTCGTGCAAATACTTTGAAGATTTTCAGAGGATATTACGCTCAACGGGGCTCCGCCCCAAGCCGCGTGGGCTTCCCCTACATAAAATCACTATTAATTTCAATGTATCATCGGCATAATCGAAAAAGAAGAGTTATATGCGCTTATCTCATTCTTGTTGACTGAAATGGACCGAGGCGCACATTTTGTTATAGGTCTTGTAGTTTTTTTCATCTACAATTTCATTAACACTTCAATTATCAATTCCACCATCAATCCAATCTTCGGGATATCCGCTATTGGAATATGGTTGATTGGGGCATTTGCAGCAGCATTCGGTTCAGTTATACCTGATCAAATAGAACCCGCTAACCACTGGACTCACAGAGGTACATTCCATAGCATACGTGCTTTGAATTTTACGACATATTGTTTTGCGATAACTGCATTCATCGGTTTATTTTTTTCACCATCCTTTTACATCGCAAGTTTTTTTCTCGGATATATGTTTCACCTGTTAGTCGATAGCAAGACAAAGGTTGGATTGCCAAGATAATTCTACCCGCAAGCCGGGTATGGTTGGTATGTAGATCGGTCGGTCATGTTCACTCGTCTCGCTGATGCTCCGACTCGCTTCACATCACCTTCCTTGTTTTCCGGAGTTGTCCTGTTGATAGGATGACGCCCCTGGCTTGTCGCGTTTCTCCAGCGCCAGCGGCTGCTCTCGCCCGCTCCTCACATACCGCTTCGCGGAATGTTCGTCGCTGTTGATCGTACTTATGCAGTACGCTCTGTGACTCATCCGCACGACGCATCAGGGGCTCGGACTCACCGCTGATGCGGTTCGTTACCTTCGCGCCCTGAAGCGGTGCTCCTTCGGGCCGCTGGGCCGGGTCAGGATAGCCCCCTGATGGGGGCACGGGATCGGTGTACGGGTGGGAGGACAAAGCGACGGTTACCGGACGCATCAGCGGACGGTCGCTCGCTTTGTCGGGCGGGTCCTGCTCTGGCGATCGCATGCTAACAGGAAAACGTAAAATTTCTTGCAGCGAGGGCGGGTCATGGCTACACGGCGCGGTTACGGGGCGCATGAGCGACCTGTCGTGCTGTGTGCCTGGGCGGGTCAAGCATAAACAAAATTCTACGCAAAATCATTATTTCGTAAATTCAACAACGCAGCGCTTTCACTTTCACACTGCGCACGGCGGAGAGTTATATGCTCTAACGTCGATGAATGTATGGTGAAATACACCATGAGGCCAACAATAAAAACAGATGTAAAGTTCGAGCACGTAGGGGCAGCCCGCCTCTATAATGGCTCGGTCCGTATCGATGTCAAGACCATGCAAGCGGTTATTCCTGCTGGGGAAGTCCGAAGGCTCGAAGACCACTGGCCAGCCCCGGTCTTTGACATATCCGATGTAATGAAAAACTCGGAAGCGGCACCGGTCGGGAAGGCATGGATCACCCGGTCCGGTAAAGCAGTGATGATAACGATCAATGAGGTTCAGTTTGTCTCCCCGCTTGCACAGGTAAAAGGAATGCTCAAGGGGGAACGGAAATATGCAAATGTCTCAACCATGCGCCCTGTGCAGTCCTTAACCGCCACCACACAACACACAGAGGCGGCAGCATGAAAGCCGCTGACGTAAAAGCGCAGATCAACGAGCGGATCATCAAAGCCCTATCCGAAGGAAAAATCCCCTGGCTGAAACCGTGGACCGAAAACGGCCCGCGTAATCTTTTCAGCGGCAGGGCATACACAGGGCTTAACCGGTTAATTCTCGGACTCAGTCCCTATCCTCTTCCTTTTTGGGCAACCTATCGCCAGTATCTCGCCGCAGGGTTACAGGTCCAGAAAGGCGAGCACGGCCACGGGATTATCTACGCGGGCCGGACCGTAAAGACCGAGACGAAGACCGACAAGAACGGCAAGGAGACGGAAAACAAAAAACAAATACGGTTCCTGAAAGCCTTTGTTGTGTTCAACGTCGCACAGACTGATTACATAGAGCAAGGTTACAAACTCCCCGAAGTGAAGGAGAACGTTCACCTTCTCGGATGCGATGCGGTCATTCAAGACTATACAGGCAGGCACTCTATAAAAATTACAGCAGGAAACCGGGCCGCATTCCTCCCGCAGATGGATATGATTACCATCCCGGATATCGGCCAGTTCAGAACCTCGGAGCACTATTACGCCACGATGTTTCATGAGTGCGTCCACTCCACCGGGCCACGGCTCGACCGCTTCAAGAAGACCGATCCGGTCTGCTTTGGTTCCGACACCTACGGACGCGAGGAACTGGTCGCCGAGATTGGGAGTGCTTACCTGGCAGCTCTCACCGGCATCGATTCATCCGCAATTGTCCAGAATCAGGCAGCCTATCTCCAGAACTGGGCAACGGCGATCAAAGCCGATGCCGATCTCGTGATGTATGCAGCAGGAAGGGCAGAGAAGGCAGCGGATTTTATGATCGGGGCTCCGGCCCCGGTCCCTGCCAGCGCCCCCGGGACAGATGCAGCAGAAGGGGTGACGGCATGAACACTATTTTTGATGCCATGCCGGTAAAGGTTCTCGAAGAACTCGAACGCATCGAAACCACACTCCCAGAGATAGAGAGCCGGGCTTTTCGGTTGCAGGCCCAAGCGCAGGATCTCCGCAGCAGGCACGATGAGATCATCGCATCATGGAAAGCCCGGGCAGCGTGGGAAGGGCTCGACAATCTTATCGCAGAACGGCAACGACTCGATGCCATCGCATGGATATCAGATCCACTCCCGAGCGGGATTACATCAGAATCGTGAGGTGGTGACATGCTGACCATGAAGGAAATACGGCAGCACAAAAGAAATCGGATCACCATTGGGGGATTGTTGAAATTTTTTGTATGGTGGCTGCACCGGATGAAGAAAAAAATCTTTTTTCGTTGCGGGTAAAAGGTGGCCCGGACAGGGACACCATGAGGCCAATCAAAGAGCCCTGCCGGGTTGATACAATATACGTCGTCCGGCATTATCTTTCTTGGTAATGGTTGGCCCACCCGATGCTCACGCGACACGGCGAAGGTCGCCGTGTTCCGGCTCGCATCCACCCACCCGGACCGAGCCCGTTTCCGGTTGATCGGAAAATGTAATTCACATCGGTTGGACCCACCCAACAAAGCGAGCGACAGGTCGCTGATGCGCCCTGTAACCGTCGCTTTGTTCTCCCGCCCATACAAGAAACCCGTCCTCCCTTCAGGGAGGCTATCCTGTCCCGGCCCAGCGGCCCGAAGGAGCGCCGCTTCAGGGTGCGAAGGTAACGAACCGCATCAGCGGTGAGTCCGAGCCCCTGATGCGTCGTGCGGATGAGTCACTGAGCGTACCGCATGAGTACGATCAACCGTGACCAACATTCCGAAGACTGAGAGAAAACGAATTGGATGTATTGTAAAAAGATTCAATTATTTAATTTTTGGACAATGCTCCGAAAGAATGCAATCGCGATGTTCCGACATTCGATTTTTCAATTTTAAAAAAATGGAGTCAATTAAGACTAGTGTCCTTATTTTTGATTTCGTTTTTATTAGACGATTCTATCGATGTTTTTGGGTTCTAACACTTTATCTGGGTCCACACCTTGATAAAACACATAAATCGATAAAAACAAAAAGAAATAATCTTGTTCAATAAAAATAATAAGATTATTAGATAATGTTTTTTGGAGTAATGATGATTGAATTTTTACAAGGGGAAAAAATCATTTCGATTTTAGAAAAACTAACTCTCGAATTAAACAATGACCCAAAATCAATAAAAAAATCTGCTCTCGATCAGATCGATGATATATCAAAATTATGTGAATTATTACATTATTCAAATTTTGAATTGTGGAATTGCGAAGCTGCAATTAGACGGAATGATATTTCTACTTCATTTTTTATTCATTTAAAAAAGAGGATAGATCAAACCAACCTTTTTCGAACATCCTGTATTGAAAGAATTGATTCAATATCTTTTGATTTGTTCAAATTATGTGAATGTAATGATTGGGACAGTTGTTATGTTAATTCTGAAACTCTTGGGCAACTAGTTGATAAACTTTCAATACTTACACTGAAAATTTATTCACGGGATAAATATAATAAAATAGATCCGGCTGTCAATACATTAAAAAGACAACGGGATTATATTTTGGTATGTTATAATCGTTACATAAACGAGTTATCTGAAGGAAAGGGGTATATGATGAGATATTGCCAGTTTAAAAAGTATGAAAAAAGTGAAATTGTCAAATTAAATAATAATTCCATGGACATATAAAATGGATGAAATTTGCAATTTTGTTAATATCGACGAATTATCTCAATATATTCAATTATTGGGTAATGAATTGAAAGAAGTACAAAAATCAGATATTATTTTAAAAAACAAAACAAAACGGGATATTGTCACTAATCTAGATATTGAAATAGAGAGAAAAATAATAACATTCATTTTATTGAATTATCCCACTCATAAAATATATTCTGAGGAAACCTTCAATAAAAGACCGACATCATCTTCTGATTATATTTGGGTAATCGATCCTATTGACGGTACTATTAATTTTAACTCAGGATTACCATTTTATTCCATTTCTGTTGCCCTTATTCATAATAATGAGCCACAATTAGGTATTATTTACGCTCCAGCATTAAACGAACTGTATACGGTCGTAAAAAACAAGGGGAGTTATTTAAATTATAAGCCAATCAAATGCTCGGAACAGAATACTTTGAAAAATGGTGTTTTTTCATTTACTCTAACATCTCATTATTCAAAAGAAGAAACTGATAAAATTTTACAAATCGTACGTGATCTCTCTCTCAAATCAAGAGGTTTACGGTTATTTGTCAGTACTGCATTAGAGTTAGGGTATGTGGCATCTGGACGCTTGGATGGTTTTATTTTAATAAAATCTAGAGGTATCAGTTCATCGGCTGGTGCCTTACTCGTTAGAGAAGCTGGGGGTATTGCTACAGATTTTGCTGGAACTCTATTCTCTATACACTCGAAAAATCTCATAGCTTCAAATGCGAAAATGCATAATTCATTAATTAATTATTTAAAAAATAAAGTGTAGGGACTATCATGATTAAAAAAAATCTAAAGTCTACTGATGCTGATAAGGTTTTTTTTATTGGAGTCGACATCGGTAAAACAAAAATTGCTGCAGGAATTATCGATAACCATGGTAATGTCATTTTTAAAAAAGAACTCCCAACAAATATGAAGGAAGGAGGTTTAGTCATCGTTGATCAATGCAAAACATTGATACGACAATTAATCTCCGAATCGTCGTTTTTTATAAAAGCAATTGGTATTGGCTCATCCGGTGTGATTGATTATAATGAGGGTTTAATTATCTCAAGTGGTTCAATTCCGAACTGGAACAAGATTCCAATTCAACATCTAATTCAAAAAGAATTCAACATATATACTCGTGTAGATAACGATGTGTATGTTGCAGCATTAGGCGAACATATTTTTGGTGCTGGTATAAATCGTAAAGTGTCTGTTTATATGACAATAAGTACAGGAGTTGGAATTGCCATTATACAGAATAATAAAATCTGGCACGGAGTACACAATCTCTCTGGCCAAATTGCACATTTACCTCTTTTTTCAAATGAGACAGTAAACGATGTCATTAGTGGAAAAGGGATATCAAAGAAAGGATCGATAAAATTAGGAAAAGAATTAAGCACAAATGAAATCTTCAGAAGAAGATCTGATGATCAAGAAAATACAAAGGAAATAATTGATAATGCGATTCAAGGATCATCACTTATTATTTCGTGGCTTTCGAATACAGTCGATCCTGAATTATTTATCTTAGGTGGTAGTGTAATTTTAAAGGAGGACACTTTTTTTAATGAAATATTAAGTGAATCTAAAAAATATTTAGCTAAATACAATAGTCAGCTTCCTGAAGGTCCAATAATTGTAAAAGCAAAATTAGGATCAAATTCCGGAATTGTTGGAGCAGCGGCTCTTGTGATGAATGACTGATCGATTTTCCAGATTCCAATATATTGGCCATCAAGGCGGCGCATGTCCAGGTGTTGAGCCGAATACAATAAATGCATTTATCCTAGGGAAAAAAAATGGTGCTGATATTATTGAAATTGATATCTATATGACAAAAACCGGGGAATTCATTGTAAATAGATCCCCTCAAATAAATGGGGTGAATTATTGGGATATTAACAAAAAAAATTGTAGTGATTTTGAAAACAAGCAATTGTTACATGTTTTAAATTGGGCCTCAAAAAACCAGATTCGATTAATGTTGGATATTAAAAATTGGCCGGCCTATGATAAATCGGTCTCTAAAAATCTTATTTCATATGTTAGCGATTTTGAGTTAGAAAAAAATTTTTTATTTATTTCATATAATCATTCAATAATACATGATATTAAAAAAATCAATAGTGACCTTAATGCTGGAATAATGTATGTTGGCTATCTCCAAAATTTGCTGTCCACTGTTAAAGTGAATAATGCTGACTTCATTGAAACACAAACAAGATTCTTAACAAAACAGATGATTTCAAAGTTGAATCAGAGAAATGTAAAAATCTGTAGTTGGTGTGTTAATGATAAAAAGGAAATAGATGAATTATTACAGTTTGATGTAGATTTTATTAAAACGGATTGTATTAAAAAAACAAAACAGATAGTCGATGAGATGATCCTTGGTAACAAATGAAAACCCCCCCAATAATCGAGAACACTATTGGAGACGATTTTCGATGAGGAAAACAGATCCGATAAGAGAAGGTATTCCGGATCTGTTTATTGAAGAATATAAGGCACTTCGAGGAGAAATTGATATTTATCACGATCAACAAAAGGACATCATAAATTTTCTTTTCATTGTTTTTGCTATCATGTTAGGTATACCCGCGTTAAGTATCAATTTACCTTCAACAGAAGGTGCTAATTTTATGTTTAAAGTATCGTTCATTTTTCTAATATTTCCTATTTTATATGCACTTCTAACTTTTTTGTATACGGATAGGACAATCAGAATTTTGAGAATTGCTGATTATTTGCATAATTTCTTAAGAATTAAAGTAATTAGGATTTTCAAAATGTATGTGTGGCAATGGGAAACATATAAGTCCCACGCTCCTCCGTTAATTAATCGAAATGTGGCCCTTTTTTTAGATAGAACAAGATGGCTAATTTTTGTTCTCCCTAGTATCATCGCATTAATTCTTTATTTTGTCTTCTCAAATGCTCCGGGTTTTGATTTTAAGGATCGCGTCTTAATTGGATTCGATGTTATCCTTATTTTTTCCAGCCTTGTCACCATGTTTATTGTTGAAGAAACAAAAGGAATCCAACACCGAGAGATTGATCTAGATAAATACGAAAAGAATTATCTTCAGAAAAATTCCTAAATTTATTGGAACCGATAATAATTATTTCTTCAAGAAATTTTACCCAACCAAACTTGTTTTGTGTCATAACATTAACTCGCGATTATTAGATTTTTATTATCCCGAAAAGATAAAATTTCCAGTTGCAACAACAGCGACGAACATTCCGCGTAGTGGTATGTGAGGAGCGGGCGAGAGCAGCCGCTGGCGTAGGAGCAACGCGACGAGCCAGGGGCGTACTGCATCTCAACCGGGCAACTTCAGAAAAGCAAGGTTGGTGATGTGAAGCGAGCCGGAGCATCAGCGAGGACGAGTGAACATGACCGACCGATCTACATATCAAACATTTTTCGATAACTTCATATTTCCATTAATAAATACCAGCATCAATGATAACTCAATTCAAAAATTTGGAGGATATTTTAAATAATAATCCGGGGTTGCGAGATCTAGTAATTCAAGAATTTCAAGGAAAAAAAGAGCATTTGTCTGATTTTAATGATCTGATCTCGTTTTTTACTCCCACTCACAGAGACGAATTAATTGTAAAAATAAAAAAAACAAACACCCTTAATCTTTTTCAATCGTTGATCGCTGAACTGTATTGTGCTAAGATATTTGCTCAAAAAGGCTGTGATTTCGAACTTCTTCCGGATGATTATTTTTCAGGTGCTTCACCAGATCTTTTGTGCAAATATCATGATTTGTCGTTTTATGTTGAAGTTACATCATTGAGTAATAGCGATCCGACTGTAAAAATAATTGATGAGTTACGGGAATTGGTACGCGATAAACCCTTTGTGGTAAACGTTAATTTTAACCATAATGTATCACAACCTTGTTTTTCTGGTAAAGAACACGAGGAACAGGAGACCTTATTAAACAAATCTTTGGAACAATTTAAAACGGAATTCGTACAATTAACGCCCGATTCATCAGTTAAGCGGATTGAAACGGATAGTATTACGTTTATTATTTCGCCTATTCTAGAGAAACCAGGACTAATCGGAGGACTCTCGTCAGGTTACAGATTCCCGACCGGAATATTTGAAAAATTTGGTACGAGATTATTACTCAAAAAAGGTGGGAAAAGAGAGAAATTTGTAGAATTGGCCAAAAATTTTCCCTATATTCTGACATTTGTAAGCGGAAATGTAGCGGTTGACGATATTGATTTTAAACATTTATTATATGGACGTGCCCCGACTATTTTGATAGATATATTCGACGACCCTGAAGAAAACAGATTGGCATCCATTCAGCGTGATAAAGAATGGGAAGAAATCTTACAAAATCAAAGTCAGTATATCCCAAAATGGCAAGAAATTGATACTGCGGCTAAGAGTGGATGGAATAGTTTCCTAACAGAAATTGATTATATCCCACACGATTACACGTATTTGGCAAAAGAAGGGTTATTTCTATCAGAACCTTTGATGAAAAATGTTAGTGGTATTCTGCTATTACGTAAATCAATAGAACCACATTTCTATCCAAATCCCTTCTGTGATCATGAGATTAGTCTTGTGAACCATCAGGAATTTTTTAATTCATTTTAAATTTTCGACAAATATGCAGCCTCACCAGTATTTCACGGGTAGGGGCATCTCTTTTATTTTTTCATTCATGTAAATGCTCGACATTTGAAGAACACCAACAGCAAAAAAACCTGAAACTACTGCAAGGTAACTGAGGCCATTATTATCGAACTCATACATCATGAAGCGAAGAGACACCGCAATCAAAACCGCTGTGAGGATAACCACAGGATATAATTTTCCCAAGATGCTCATAATCAAGTTCGGTTATGCCCATGTTTAATCCTGTCTACATTGAGTTGGGGAAGCCCACGCGGCGAGGGGCGGAGCTCTGTTGAGCGTAACCTTTTCTCTCTGGATTATGTTACACGACTCCCAATTTTAAGGGCTAAATCCCCAGTTTTTCAGACATCCCCGGAAAAACGACTCTCATATTCGCATTTTGGCAGCCTTTTCGGGGTCCGGATGGGGTAAATTAAGTGGCAAAAATAACATCGATTTAAGGGCCTTTGGCGTGCTTTAGGAGAGATGTAATTCTGCCGTATTTCGGCAAAAGGGGCTAGAATTGAGCATATTTTTCAAATGTAGCAAATCGGACGATTTTACGGGGTTTTCTGAACATGGGTATGGCAAACGGAGCCCGAATTGAGCGTATTTCTGTATATCTTCTCATGAGTACCTAAATCAGATGAAATCTACCTATTTTTTATAATTACTCATCAGAATAAAATTTATGAAATTCACTTCTATTTTTCTCATCTCACTAATCCTGGTCTCTTTAGTTTTCGTTACCGGTTGCTCAGATAAATGTTCGCAAGCAGAACCGGTTACAGTTACCCCGATATCATTTGAGAAGAATCAGGGATTGCCCTATACTCAGTATCATGTTACCTATGAAATCACAAACAAAGGAAAGGAAACAGAAAAAAATCTTATGGTAATATTCACGATGAATTCCGGAAATTCTTGGGATTTTAAAAAGAATGAAAGCGAGCCGATTGAACAATTAAACGCATCCGAGACAAAAAGGATGCTTATTGACTTTTCCAGTGTTTTGTTTAGTCTTGACGAAAAGAATTTTTATGGAACGCCATACAAGACCGCGAATTTTTGTTCGGTCCCAAGTTAAATTTATTAATTGCATAATTGTTGAGAAAAGATAATTCTTTCCTCAATCTAATAGATAATTTCTGTCAAAATTCCGATAATTTGTTGAGCGGTCACCGGGTCCACCACCCGGGTCAACACAAGACCGGCCATCAAAACGAACAAAGTCCAGAATACTTTTTTGACCTGATCGTTCTTGCCGAACATATCAATCACCGCTTCCGTGTCCGCCTTCATCGCCCATTGCATCAGCTTAGGCATGAACACAAACAGCGGCAAGAACAGAATCGCAGCGCTGATGAAAGCCAGGGAAATCTCCGCCCGGCCTTGCAAGGAAGATCCCGACTGGGACCGCAAACACACCGGCCAGCACTGCCGCCATCCCGACCTCACCAAACCAGAAGTAATGCTTTTTCTGCGTGTAGTTCATTCGCTCCGCATCTGTCAGCGTAGAAAAATCAAAGATGCCGAATGTGTTCAGCATCCCGTACCACACTGCATGCGTTTCCTCCGGTCCGCAACAAGGCCAAGGAAAAACACCGCGACCGGTACTATCAGACGAATAAAGGGGAGATGGGCCAGCACAAAGACGATTCCGAGCAGGATCCCGGTCCCGCAGATGGCGGCCCGGGTCTGCAACTCATTCTCGAACATCGGAATTCTCCGCAATACGGATCTCAAACACCGGGCTTGTGGAGCCACCATTAGCCGGGCTGAAATCCCGGGCCCGGCCCATCTGTGCGAACTTGCGCCGACCGGTCCGGATCTGAACCGCGTGGATACCAGGCGCTCGCGGGTAAACCCGGCGACCGTCAATATCGTGCATCTCATCATAAGGCGGGATGTCAAACCAGTCCGGCCAAAACCGAACGCCTCGGGGAATATCTGTTCCCCGCCGCAGATCCTGCAACCGGATTGGCGACAGGTTATCGTAGATCAAATCAATGATCAGGTTCTCATCACCCGGCTCCGGGTTCAGGTCCAGTTCATAGAAGATAGGGTTACGCCGTACTTCATCCCGGGTCAGCGGACTGTTAACCGTAAGGGGTTCAAGCCCTCCGAACTTCCCCCGATAAAGACCGGTCACCTTCGCGACCGGCTGCGATGCCGTCTCAACTTCCATGATAGTTCTCCTTATGTCGTTCGTGTTCATTGCGGAGTTTCTTGAACTCCTCGACAATCTCATCATATTTTCCGATCCTCTGGTGGATCATAAACAACACGGGATAAATCGGAAGCACGACTCCCAGCAAAATCCCTAAAGTTTCTGTTTCCATGACGGTCCTCCGCAAAAGACGAGTGGACCAAAAAGAGAGGTGACCGGGGGGTCTCCTCCCCTCCGGGTCTTATCGTCAGGCGAATTAGGCGAGGGCTGCGACGGTGTCAGCCCAGGTCTCGACCTTTGTCCGGATTGCTTCGTCAGAGTACGAAGTGAGAGACACCCGGTTGCGGCTGATGTTCACCATGTACAGTTCGCCGTTTGCGTCGTGGCACTTGAGGGTAGCACTGTACGTTTCGTTGTCAGTGTCGCGGTACGGAGTTCCGCCGTGTGCCGTTGCAAGGGCTGTGTTTGCGAGAATCGCTGCGGCTCCCGCATTGAATCCTGCAATCGTGGTGAACTTATCCGACAGGTTGCCGACAGTGTTTGCTTCAGCGTCCTGGTAGACGATCTTTGTAGTGTACCCTTCCTTGGTCTTCTCGACCGGGTCATGGGTCACACCTGCGGTCATATACAATACACATGCAAACGGGTTGCCGGTGATGACCGACTGGACGATTGAATTGAACGTCGCCACGTCTGCAATCGGTTCTGCGAGTTCGCGAACCGCACTTTTGGTCTGTGAGCTTTGTACGAAATCTGCCATTGGGTTTTCAACTCCTGTATTATTTTTGGAATCGTGCCCAGGGCCCTTGGGCTGAATAAGAGTAAGATGAGGGGGGGCTTAGCCGTTACTGAACGAAAAAAAAAAAGATAGTTGGATTTTTCTCTAGCCGCAGTCAAAATTATTTCACGGTTGGTTCTTTAACATTAGGGATACAATAATTGTTAAAAAAAATTGACGGTGAAAATCAGTGAATACAAGACAACCCGGGAAAAAGAAAAGTTCAGAGCAAAAATACAAGGTTGTCTCATTATTCTCCGGTGCGATGGGCCTCGATATCGGATTAGATGAAACAAATCGTTTTGAGATTTTGGCCTCTGTTGAAAAAGAACCGTCATTTGTTGATACTATAAGGAAAAATCATCAAGCCGGACGGCTTCCCCCGAATCTTAAAATCTATGAACGGGATATTTTGGATTTACCTCCTGAAGAACTGCTGGAGGATATCAATCTTAAACCCGGCGAAGTGGATTTGCTTGTCGGGGGTCCCCCCTGTCAATCATTTAGTACGGCTGGCAAACGACGGACCACTCAAGATCCGCGTGGCACTTTATTATGGCAATATTTGAGATTTATTAACGGGATAAAACCCCGGTTTTTTTTAATGGAAAACGTTCGGGGTCTTCTATCGGCAGCCCTTAGGCACAGGCCCATAGCAGAACGTCCTGCCAGCGGGGGTCCACCTCTTGAACCTGATGAATTACCCGGATCTGTAGTGAGGTTGTTTGCTGAAGATCTCCAGAAAACACAAGATGCATCTTATCACCTTGATTGTTTTGAGGTGAACGCCGTAAATTATGGGGCCCCACAACTGCGGGAACGTGTTCTCTTTATTGGAAACCGTTACAATACAAAGGTTGATTTCCCGGATCCCACTCACGGTATCACTCAACAAGACTCTGTTCAAACCAACTTAATCGATTTCAAGAAAAAAAATCTTTTACCTTGGAAGACGCTTGGAGATGCGATTGGTGACCTTCACGAGACATCACCGATTCTCATG
>Ga0265296_1001791_pt1 | contig 23272 bp, 26 predicted proteins | sample MunlanPumphouse1_FD_189073 | JGI IMG/M metagenome (GOLD analysis project Ga0265296, IMG submission 189073) | Groundwater microbial communities from a municipal landfill in Southern Ontario, Canada - Pumphouse #1 | ecosystem: Environmental > Aquatic > Deep subsurface > Groundwater | place... | reverse complement strand
GCCCGGTATTTTGGGCCTTATGAGTCAAGAAGCGTCAAGGACACGATCAGGCTTATAAAGAAACTGTTCCCGATCCGCTGGTGTAAAGAAAGCCCGCTTAAATTCAGACAGCAGCCATGCCTGCAATATCATTTAAAACATTGTATGGGGCCGTGCATTGGAGGCATTAAAAAAGAAGAATATCAGAATTATGTAAAAGCGATGATCAAAGTTCTTGAGGGGGACTTGGCAGCCGCGATCAGATATCTGCAGGAAGAAATGGAGATAGCGTCAAAAGAGCAAAGATATGAGCAAGCGGCCAGGATAAGGGACCGGATAAGGAATTTGAGCCGGGTTTTGCAAAAGAAGCCCGACTGGGCGCCGAAAATAAAAGAAAAGGCAGGGGATACGAGCGCCTGGGAACTAAAGAATGCCCTCGGATTGAGAAAATCGCCAAGCCACATAGAGGCGTTTGATATTTCAAACATTCAACGAGAAAACCTGGTGGCCTCAATGGTCACGTTCAGGAATGGCGAACCGTCGAAAAGCGAATACCGCAAATTCAAGATCAGGGGCTTTACTCTACCCAATGACGTGGCCGCAATAAACCAGGTGGTCGGCCGCCGCTATACGGGTTCTCTTAAAGATAAAATGGAAATCCCCGACCTGGTCCTGATCGACGGCGGGATCGCGCAGGTAAGATCGGCCAAAAAAGCAATGGATAAAGCCGGGATAAAAGTCCCGGTGATAGGGCTGGCGAAACAGAATGAGGAGATCTTTTTTCCGGATAAAAATATCCCCTTAAAACTAAACAAGGATTCCGTTGCCCTGCTTCTTCTAATGCGCATAAGGGACGAGGCCCACCGCTTCGCCATCGCCTTTCACCGCGCTTCCCGCCGCCTTGTAAAGTAGGTTTTTATATGATAAAATCCAAAAGATGAAGCGTGCGCTGGCACTTATTTTTCTTTTATCACTATTTTCTCTTTCTTTCTCCGAAGTGGTTTTGGATGAACAGCAAAAGCTAAAACAAATACAGGAGCAATTGCAGGCCCAAAAGCAGAAACTTCTGGAAACCAGGAAAAAAGAACAGGAATCGCTGTCAAAACTGGTGACCATCAAAGTGGAGCTGAAAAAAACCACGCACGATCTGAACCGGGCAAAGACAAAGATCGTCGAGAACGTAGGCCAGATAAAGGAATTATCTTCACAGATAGATGAAGCCAAGGAATCGTTAACGCAAAAAACGGAAAAGCTAAAAAAGAGGGCGAGAGAAGTCTATAAAAGCAGCGCCGTAAACTATCTTGATCTCCTCTTTTCCACCAAGAGCATGTCCGATTTTATCAACCGCGCTTATTTTTTCGGCCGGATAATCGACGGGGACGCAAAATTAATAGCCGATGTCACCGGCCAATATCGCCAATTTAACACCAAAAAGACAAAACTGGTAGGAGTAACGGAAGAGATCAAGGACCTGGCGAAAGAAATCGGGGAAAAACGCCAGGAAATAGCCGTAAAAGCGGAAGAAGAAAAGAGCCTCTTCGAGGACCTTAAAGACCGGCGGGAAGATTATGAGAAAAAAGTGGCCGAACTGGAGAAAAGTTCGGAAGAACTTACCCGCATAATCCAGGCGAAAATGGCGCAGAGGAAAAAAGCCGGCATCTACGCCAGAGGAAGCGGCGCGATCGACTGGCCGATTAGAGGGAGGATCACCTCTGTTTTTGGCTACCGCCGCGACCCATTCTGGAGAGGAAGGCACATGCATACCGGCATAGACATTGCGGCTCCATACGGGGAAGTGATAAGGGCCGCGGACAGCGGCCAGGTAATATTCTCCGGCTGGTGGGACGGCTACGGCAAGGCCGTGGTAATAGACCACGGGAAGAATATTTCAACCGTTTACGGGCACATGTCAAGAATATACGTGCAGGCGGACAACACTGTAAGCAAGGGACAGATCATCGGATTGATAGGAAGCACCGGGAATTCGACCGGCCCGCATCTTCATTTTGAAGTGCGCGTCAACGGAAAGCCTACCAATCCGAAGAAATATTTGCCATAATATAGCAGGAGGATAAGATGAACAAGATAAAACGGTTTGTAGGGGCGGGGTTGCTGGTCGTGGTCCTTTTTACCGCCGGGTTTGTGGTTGGAAAAGTAAGGGCCCAGGAAGAGCTTGAAAAAAAGCTGGAGATCTTTTTGCAGGTATTGACCCTGGTCAAAAATCAGTACGTTGAAAAAAAAGTAGATGACACCAGCCTGGTTTATGGATCGATTAAGGGATTGCTGGCTTCGCTTAACGATCCTTATACCCGTTTCATGGAACCAAAAAACTATAAAGAAATGCGGATACGCTTAAAAGGCTCTTACAGCGGCATAGGCATCTATATCGGGATGAAAGACAACCAGCTTACGGTCATTTCCCCGATCTTCGGAACACCCGCGGACAAAGCGGGGTTGAAGTCGAAGGACAAGATAATGACCATCGACGGCAAGAGCACGAAAGACATGTCTCTTGATGAGGCCGTATCGATGATCCGCGGACCTCAAGGATCGCCCGTAAAACTTGGGATCATCAGGGGGGCCGCAAAAGAAGCTAAAGAATACATCATCAAGCGCGACAAGATCGTGATAAAGAGCGTTGAATTCAAAATGCTTCAGGATAAGATCGCATATTTAAAACTTACCACTTTTGAAAAACAAGATGCTCCGCAGGAATTTTCAAAAGCGCTGCTTCAGGCGCACAAAGAAAAAGCGGAGGGCCTGATAATCGACTTGAGGGGGAATGGGGGAGGGTTGCTTGATAATGCCATTCAAATAGGCAGCATGTTTATCCGTAAGGGGTCGATCGTCCAGACCGTAGACCGGGACGGAATGAGAGATGTTAAATATTCGACCGGACAGATCCTCTGGTGGAAGCCGGTAGTGGTGCTGATAAACGAATCTTCGGCTTCCGCTTCGGAAATCCTGGCCGGAGCATTAAGGGACAATAAAGTCGCGGCCCTTGTCGGCAATCGCTCATTTGGAAAAGCTTCGGTGCAGAGCGTAAGGGTACTGCAGGACGATTCCGCGGTGCTTTTAACGATCGCCAAATACTTGACCCCGGACGGCGAGGATATCAGCAAAAAGGGAATACATCCTGAATGTGTGGTTGAGGTCCCGACCAAAGAAGCGGAGCTTGAGGAATATGAGAAACAGGGGAGGGACACGCAGCTTGATAAAGCGGTAGAAGTCATAAAGCAAAAGATGCTGGAGGGGAAATGAACTCTCTTGATGATGAAAAAAAGATAAAAGAAATAGACAAGAGCGGAATGCTTGAAGTCGCGCAATCCGCTCCGCAGATGATCCGGGAAGCGTTTAAAATGATGGAATTCTTTCCGGCCATAAACCTTAAGGGGATCGATTCGATTTGCATTGCGGGGATGGGAGGGTCGGCGGTGGCAGGCGACCTCCTTTCAAACCTTTTAAGGGACCAGCTTCCGGTCCCCGTTTTTGTGAACCGGAATTACACTCTGCCGGTCTATTTAAAAAGCAGCAGTTTGATATTTATCTCAAGCTATTCCGGGGATACGGAAGAAACGGTTTCCTGCCTGAAGGAAGCAGAGGGGATGAAGGCAAAAATTATCTGCCTGACCTCTGACGGAAAGGTCAAAGCCGCGGCCGAAGCAAAAAAATATCCTCTGGTGGACCTAAAAAAGGGGCTTCAGCCCCGCGCCGCGCTCCCTTATTTTCTCGTTTCCATCGCCATGATTCTGGAAAAAGGCGGGCTGATAAAGGATGTTTCTTCGCAAATAAATGAAAGCGCGAGCGTTCTTGACCAATTAAAAAACAGCTACGGCCAGGCTTGCCCCGAGAGACAGAACCCGGCAAAACAAATGGCGCGAAGGCTGATCGGAAAACTGCCGGTAATATTTGCGTCAAATTCTACCACTGAAGCGATCGGCAAGCGGCTGAAAAATCAGCTTAACGAAAATTCCAAGATGAACGCCCTATTATGCACTTTCCCGGAAATGAACCATAATGAAATGGTAAGCCTTTCTCAACTAAACAAGGGAGAACACAATTTTGCCGCCGTATTTGTCAGGGACGAAGAAGATCATGTAAGAGTTAACAAGAGGATAGAGATCACAAAGTCCATGCTCGGGGCGAAATTAGGTGGCGCGATGGAGATCCCAAGCTCCGGAAAAACCCGCCTGGCGAGAATGTTCTCGCAGATATTCTTTTCTGATATCTTGTCCGTTTACCTGGCGATAATTGCCGGGATAGATCCGACGCCGGTCGACGCGATCACAAAATTTAAAAAGGAGATGGCGCGTTGAAAGCGGTCATAATTGCCGGCGGATTGGGAACGCGGCTCCGGCCCCTGACCTATAATACTCCAAAACCGATCGTCCCGGTGGCCAACCGCCCGTTCATTGTTCATCAAATAGAACTCTTAAAACAGCACGGCGTTGACGAGATCATTTTGAACCTTCATTATCTTTCCGACAGCATTAGGGACGTTCTCAATGACGGCAAAGAATGGGGGATAAAGATAAGATATTCGATAGAAGAAACCCCGCTGGGCACGGCCGGCGCCGTAAAAAATGCCGAAGAATACTTTAAAAATGAACCTTTGATAATTGTTTTTAACGGCGACGTCTTAACTGATGCCAATCTTTCCCAGATCGTAAAATTTCATAAAGCAAAAAAAGCAGTGGCAACTCTGACCTTAACGCCGGTTGAAGACCCGACCCCGTATGGGCTGGTAGTATGCGACAAAGGCGGAAGGGTCAAAGAATTCCTGGAAAAACCAAGCTGGGAAAGAGTAGAAGGGATAGAAAGAAAAGATATCAACGCCGGCATCTATATACTTGACCCTAAAATATTCAAGGATGTTAAAAAGAACACGCCGGTCATGTTCGAGCGTACGGTATTTCCCAATCTTCTTAAAAAAGGTGCGCCGGTGTACGGATATGAATCCGGCGCCTATTGGATAGACATCGGCAACCCGGAAAAATACCGGCTGGCTCATGAGGCGATCTTAAGGGGAGAGGTTACGCTGGTCAGGATATTCGGCAGAAGGGAAAAGGGCGGGGTGTGGGTGGGAGATCACGCGGAGATAGATAAAACCGCAAAAGTATTTGGCCCCGCTTTGATAGGAAAAAAAGTGAAGGTCGGAGCCAACAGCCAGATAAGAGAATATACGGTGCTAGGCAATGACGTGACGGTAGGTAAGGCCAGCTCAATCGACAATTCCATTATTTGGGAAGGGACCAAGATAGGATCGAACGTAAAGCTAAGCGGATGTATAATAGGCTTTAACTGCAAGATCGAGGACGGAGTGTCAATAACCAAAGGCGGCGTGATCGCGGACAATACGATCATAAGCAAAGGAACAATAATAAGTGCTTAAGATAATTGAAAAAGAAGGAATAAGCGCCCAATTAAAAAAGATCGTCGAGAAAAAAAGATCGGTCTTTGATTCCAAAACGGCCGGACAGGTAAAAGAAATAATCAATTCCGTTAAAGCAAACGGAGATGCCGCGTTAAGGGAGCTTACGTCAAAATATGACAAGGTTGAGCTCGACGAAATAAAAGTGCCGGAGGACGAGATCAAGACCGCCCACAGTAAAGCGGATAAAGAATTTCTGTCGGCCTTGAGAATGGCGATAAAAAACATAACTGAATTCCACAAGAAACAAAAACCGGAAGAATGGTTTGAGCAAATAGAGGACGATGCGATCCTGGGGATGCGTTCTATCCCCATTGAAAAAGTCGGGATATACGTTCCCGGGGGCCGGGCGGCCTACCCTTCAACCGTTCTAATGAACGCCATTCCCGCAAAGGTTGCCGGCGTTTCAAAAATTGTTATGGTTTCCCCCCCCAAGATCAGCCCTTATGTTTTGGCGGCGGCGGCGGAGTTGGGGATATTTGATATTTATCAAATTGGCGGGGCGCAGGCGATTGCGGCGTTAGCTTACGGGACCGAAACCGTGCCCAAGGTTGATAAAATCGTCGGGCCGGGCAATATTTATGTTACTTTGGCGAAGAAAGAAGTGTTCGGCATTGTCGGGATTGATTCATTGGCCGGGCCGTCGGATGTTTTAATAATAGCCGATGAAGATTCGGAGCCAAGCTTTATCGCGGCCGACCTTCTTGCCCAATCGGAACATGATCCCGAGGCGCAATCAATACTGATAACCGATTCAAAAGAAATAGCGGAAAGAGTGAACGCGGAGATCAAGAAGCAATTGCCAAACCTTAAGCGAAAAGAGATCCTCGAAAAGTCATTAAAAGAAAATGCCTTTATCTTTCTGGTTTCCACATTTAAGGAAGCAGTGGAGATTGCCGATCAGCTGGCGCCGGAGCACTTAGAAGTGCTTTCTTCTCCTCCGCAAAAGATGCTGGAAAAAGTAAAAAATGCCGGCGCGGTATTTATGGGCCCTTATTCTCCGGTGGCGTTGGGGGATTATATTGCCGGGCCGAACCATGTTTTACCGACTGCCGGAACGGCGCGGTTTTCCTCTCCCCTTACTGTCTACGATTTTATAAAAAGACAGAGCATTTTGGGTTATACCAAACCGGCTTTGAACAAGGTTAGAAAATCGGCGGAGCTTCTGGCCAAGCTTGAAGGGCTGGACGCGCACGCCCGGTCTATTTCGATTCGATTCTCCTGATCAATTCCAGAGGATTGTCTGTTAGTGCGGTTTTTGCTTCGGCTTCGGTCAATCCGGCTTCCCTGGCAACTTCAAAAGCCTGCTCATAGGTCAAAAGATCGTTCTCGCTATGACTGTCGGTGTTGATCAATAATTTTGCGCCAGCTTTTCTGGCGATTTCGGCAACATGTTTATTCCCATCCCGATGCCCTCGACGGGCTGATATTTCAAGAAAAACTCCGTTCTGCGCCGCAAGCTTCGCGTCTTCTTCGGTCAGATTATTCCCCGGATGAGCTAAAATATCAACCAATCCTTTCTGCTGAACGGAAATATGATCGGTTCCGGCGTATACCGGTTCAACCGGAGATTCTCCGTGCACAACGATTACTTTGGCCCCAAGCTTTCTGGCTTTTTTACAGTATTCGGGGATGTATTCCGGCTTGATATAGCTTATTTCTACGCCTGGGAAAAATTTCAAAGGGAGCTTGCCCTTCATTTCTTTTTCAAAAAGCGTCAAAGCCTTTAAAACTTCTTCGATATTTGAGGCGTCAACGTGATCGGTGATCGCCAGGGCGGCGTGGCCGCGAATTTCGGCTTCTCTTATTAAAGCGGCAGGGAGGAGCGAGCCGTCCGAGAATATTGAATGGGAATGAAAATCGTATCGGTTCATAACGTATTTATAATATCATTTAAAAGCGTTGGAGAGCAAGCCTCATGCCAGGTGATATTTGTGAACCGTCTAAACCAGGTCATCTGGCGGCGGGCAAAATTGCGGGTCCTTTTTTTTAATTCCTCGATCATTTCCTCTTTTGAATATTTTCCGTCAAGATAGTCTATGATTTCTTTATAACCCAAAGCCTGCATGGAAGGCAGATCTTTATTGTATCCTTTGGCCAACAATCCTTTCACTTCTTTGATTAGTCCCTTTTCGATCATGGAGTCGACGCGTTGATTGATGCGTTCGTATAAGGTTTCTCTAGGGAGATTGAGACCGATAATTTGTGCGCCAGTGAGTCCGTGCGCTAGTAAGCCAGTTTTTTGTAATTTAGAGATTGGCTGACCGGTCAATTCGTAAACTTCGAGCGCTCTGATGACCCTTTTTTTATCGTTTGGATGTATTTTTGCGGCGGCATCGGGATCAATGGTTGCAAGACGTGCATAAAGCTCCGTTAATGGTTCATTTTCCAGTCTTGCCCTTAATTCTTTATCGGCAGGGATGATCGGGAACGAAAAGCCTTCAAACAGCGACCATAAATAAAGTCCTGTCCCTCCGACGATTATTGGGTGTGCCAGTGTGCCCGTGAGCCCGTTCGCCTGTTCAACGAAATCGGAGACTGTCCATTCTTCGTCTGGGTTTCGAATGTCTATTAAATGATGGGGGATACCCTGTCTTTCTTCAAGCGTCGGCTTGGCGGTGCCAATGTCCATTTCCCGGTATACTTGCATCGAATCGGCCGAAATTATTTCACCATTAAGCTTTTTTGCCAGTTCAATTGAAAGCTTTGTTTTCCCAGTGGCGGTGGGGCCAAGGATGATTAGGGGTTTATGATTAGTCATGTTTTGTTATTAGTTTAATATGAAAAAAGAAAACAAACAAGCATCAAACTCTCCAATTTACGTCGGACGCGGGCAAATGACAAACGACCGCATCAAATAATCTCGGCGATTTAGCGGTTTTTGTATAATCAACAGGAATTTGATAAAGTAATGTTTCTTGACCTAATCCGGCTTGTTCCGCCATCATATTAATGGCCGGGTCCTCAAGAGCCAAAATACTAAAAGGCCTTTCGCTAACCCATTTTGTTAAATTGGGGAGTGGGAAGGCTGGGGTTGAATGGGCGACATGAGCGTTGCCTGTAAAAATCAAGATTTTATTAACTGGATTTCTCAAAATATTATTGATCTTCCTCGCCATATATTTTTTATCTCTATGGCCGGATCTGATGAAGTTCTGCATGACAATAGGATTGGTTGAAGTTGAAAAATGAAGCTGAGGAATATCAAGAAGCACAACTTGAAGCCCCTGCTCAATCGCAAATTTAATTATTCCAAGCCTTTGAAAAGGATAACTATCATTTGGAATCGGGTTAGGGATATCTTTTGGCTTTGTCGGGGACATGGGATTTGAATTTGTTTTTCTTAAAAATATTTCCCAATCTTTTTCATCTTTTGTCTTTGCGTATCTATCGACATAAGCTTGCAGGCCGGAATCTAATTCTATCCCGATATGGGTTAATCTAGATATATGCAACAAAAATTGTTTAAAAAAGTGGATTGAATTGCTTATCCCATGAGTTTCTCCAAAGGCAATTAGCCGATGGTTGTTCGCTTTAACAATTAGATCTGAAATAGGTATATCTGATTCGAAATAAGTTCTGCAATAATTATGACAGCCAATTAGCGCATTCTCATATTCCTGGGAAGAAGCAAGTTTTCTCCCAATTATAGGAAGAATAAGATTGAAAGGATTAAACAGATAGCTTAACGCCCTTAGCATAATATATCTGGCAATAAAAAAATTCAGCTTGAAAAGATATAAAGGATTAGATGAGACAATAAGGAAATTATTGATTAATCTTGCCAGCTTGCGAAAAGATAAGGGGAAAATCGGGGACAATAAATCAAAAACAAATTGTTCATAAGCCCTAATGGGAACAGATTTTATCCCTACTCTTTTTAATAATTCCCGGATTCTTAAATAATTAGTATAAATCCAAACACTAGAAAGATTATTGGCGATGGTTATATGTTTCGCATTTCCATTGTCATCATGCATTTTGTATGAAATTTCTAATTTTATTTCAGCTTTTTGATGCGGGTCAATTATTTTATCGGGAATACTAATGGATAAATGCATTTCATCAGACAGTCCTTTCCTCCTCCTTAGTTCGTCACAAATTGTTGCGAGAACAATAGCAGGGATATTAAGCCCATTTTCCATTAATATACGAATATGCGGTTTCTCCCTATTTAATCTCTCAAAATGAAACCTTGCAGCTTTGCTTGCTATGGGGCTTGAATCGGGGGTAATTGGCAAGTTATAAGGATTAATTGAGGAAAATGAAATAGGCCGGGTGATTTTTGCCTGTGGAGAAATAGAAACTCGATCTGTCGTATTCAAAGAAGCGCTCATCGAGCAACGAGCAGGCGAGTACCCCATTATTGTATAAACAGCAGACCTCGCTTTATTAATTACAGTATTTACAGTTAAAGACATCCTAACTATATATCGATAAAAAATGAGAAGAATTTCGTTAGATGGAAAGAATTATTATTTAATCTCTTTGTCCACGAAGAATAATCAGTCTCAATAGATTCATTACTGCCATAGCGGCGGAAGCCAAATAGGTGAGAGCTGCGGCGTTTAAGACGCTTCTGGCCATCGGGACCTCGTCTTCAGTCAAATAACCATGTCCGGACAATACCTTAATCGCTCTGGCGCTGGCATTAAATTCAACCGGAAGAGTAATGGCCGTAAACGCGACCGCCAAAGAGAAGGCGATGATCCCGACATCCATAAGGATTGGCATTGAAAAGATCATTCCCATAAAGAACAATGGGATGGCAAGTTGCGACCCCAAACCCGCGACCGGGACCAGATTTCTTCTTAATGCCAGAGGGGCGTAAGCTTTGGCATCCTGGATCGCATGTCCGGCTTCATGCGCGGCCACTCCGATCGCGGCGACAGAAGTACTATTATAGACGGGTTCGGAGAGATGCAGAGTTTTATCCCTCGGATCATAATTGTCGGTCAGATTGCCGGCAACCTGGTTTATTGGTATGGAAGCGAGCCCTACTTCATCCAGAATGAGACGAGCGACCTGTCCGGCCGTCCTTCCTGACTTTGCCTGGACGCTTGAATATTTGGCAAAAGTTGCTTGAACCCTGTACTGCGCATAAAGGGTGACCAATATCGCGGGGATGAGAAGCAGAAAAGTTGGATCAAAATAAAACATGACTAATTATATCATTTTTTGAGGACCGGCTCAAACCCCGCGGAAAGAAGTCTTTACATGCTGTTCGCAGGTTTTGGCGATGGCGGACAACTGTTCTTTAGAATATGGTTTGACCTTTAAAAGCCCGGGATCAAGGACGTCTTTTGCCACGAATTGCTGCAGCACATATTTTTTTGCTCCGGCGATCTCTTTTGCGATATCAAGGAGGTCCTTTTCTTCATGAAAAGCCGGGCAGACAGTTGTCCGGAACTCATAGTTGATCTCCGATCCCATCAGTAATTTAATGCTTTCCCTTATCTTGTTCAGGTCGACCCGCGTCCCGGAAGCCTTAAAATATCTTTCATCCAGCGGGGCTTTTATGTCCATAGCCACATAATCTAATAATTTTCCCGACAGCAATTCTTTTAAAATTTTTGGATTTGTCCCGTTGGTGTCAAGCTTCACCATAAATTTCATGGATTTTAAATGTTTGATATATTCCATTAAATCGGGCTGCAGCGTTGGTTCTCCGCCGGTGATCACCACGCCGTCAATAAAATTCCGCCGTTTTTCAAGGAATTCATCTATTGTGTCCGGATCAAGGGTTGGGAGCAAATCGATTTTTGAAAGCAATGAAGCGTTGTTGCAAAAAGGGCATAAGAGGTTGCATAACGGCAAAAAGATGACCGAAGAGACTTTGCCGTCCCAGTCGAGAAAAGAAGTTTCAATAAATCCGCGAATATCCATTATGACTTGAACTCCACGATGGTGCGCATCGGACAGACCTTTATGCATTCGCCCGCGTTCTTACATTTATTCTGATCGATCACGGCAAGGTTGTTTTCAATCGTTATTGCCCCATGCGGGCAGGCTTTCTGGCAGAGATTACAGGCGATGCACCCAACTTTGCATACTTTCCTGACAAAAGCGCCCTTGTCCTTTGAATTGCATTTTACATGAAATCTGGTCCTTTTTGGGAGCAAAATGAAAAGATCTCGGGGGCAGATCTTTATGCATTTCCCGCAGGCAATGCATTTTCCCACATCAACAACCGGCAGCTTGTCGTCAGACATTGAAATCGCATCAACCGGACATACGGTCACGCAATCGCCAAATCCAAGACAGCCGTATGTGCAGGCCTTAAACCCTCCGCCGGTCGCGTTCGCGGACCGGCAGTTTGGAGCCCCTTGATATTTAAAACGATCTTCAGTTTCGGCTTTCCCGCCGCCGCATAAAAGATAAGCGACTTTCTTTTCTTTTTCCTTTGACTCCTCCAATCCCAGCGAGGAAGTTAGGATTTTTGTTATTTTATCCCCTCCGAAAAGACAGCCGGAAGCGTCGACCTTGCCGGCGACCAGAGCTTCGGCAAAGCCTTTACAGCCCGCGTAACCGCAGGCCCCGCAATTTGCTCCGGGAAGGACCGAAAGCACTTTTGCCACGCGGGGGTCTTCTTTTACGGATAGTTTTTGATAGGCGAAGCCGAGCATTAAACCTGAAACCAACCCCAGGATCGACAAAGCGATTATCGAAGCAAAGATTATCATTGAGGGATCAAACCGGTAAAGCCGAGGAAGGCAAGGCTGATCAAGGCTCCGCTGATAAAAGTGATGCTGGCGCCTTTGAGTGAAGCCGGAACGGGGGCCAGATCAAGCCGTTCCCTTATGCCTGCCATTAAGAGAAGCGCCATGGTAAAACCCAGACCGGAACCGAACCCGTTAAAGACCGATTCAATGAAAGTATAATTTGTCCTGAAATTGAGGATCGCGACGCCAAGCACGGCGCAGTTGGTGGTGATAAGCGGCAGGTATATGCCGAGCGCCTGCTTTAGAGATGGAGAAACCCGGTTTATCACGATCTCGCAGAATTGGACCAGCGCGGCGATCACCAGAATATATGAGATGGTTTGGAGAAAACCGATATGGAAAGGGTTTAGGATATAGGTTTGAAACAGCCAGGCGACCGCCGAAGCCATAGTCATAACAAAAATGACCGCGCCCCCCATGCCCAAACTGGCGTCAACCTGGTTTGAAACCCCGATAAAAGGGCAAAGGCCGAGAAATTTAGTAAGGATGAAGTTGTTGATCAGGACGGCGCTGACGATTATAAGAAAAAGATTTTCGATTATTCCGCTCCCCGAATATATTTTTTCTCAAATTCAGACATCAAAGACCACCTTCGCTTTTTTTTCTTTCAATTCCAGCTGGTTATAGGTTGCGGCTTTAATGGGACGGTGAAACTCATGCAGGTCCCCCTTTATTTTTTCACCGGCCACATGGGCCTTAAGTTCTTTGTCGGACAACTTATAGATATTGAATTCCTTGAGCAGGACATGCTTGCTGTCCTCGATAAAGATCAATTCGTTGAGCCAGTTGATGAAGAGTTCTTCGCGGTCATTGCCGGTTACGTCTATCTCAAAGGAATCCTTAGCCTCAATATCGGAAATTTCCGCCATCAATGAGAACATGCCAAAAGCCGCGTTCTCAAAGGTCTCCTTAAAATTTTCCCCATAGGCGATAAGCCCGACATCGGAGGGATGGTCTGTGATCTCAAAACGGTTCATTTTACCTTAAAGCTCCCGTGTTTCTTGAAATGTTCCACCAGCCCGCCGTCCTCAAGAAGTATCTGCATGGTCTTGGGCAGGGGAGGAATCTTTATTTCCTTTCCGGAGGTTTTGTTGGTGATCTTTCCGCCGTCAAAATCTATTTCGAGCTCGTCCCCTTCTTTGATTTGGTCGGTGTCGCATTCGATCGCCGGCAGTCCGAGGTTAAAACAATTGCGGTAAAAGATGCGCGCGAAAGATTTGGCCAATACTGCGGAAATGCCGGCGTATTTTATCGCCATTGGAGCCTGTTCGCGGGACGAGCCGCAGCCGAAATTCGTTCCCGCTACCAGAAAGTCCCCCTTTTGGAGGCGGCTGTAAAATTCCGGGTCGATGTCTTCCATAACGTGTTTGGCCAGCTCATTCGGGTCCTGGATCTTGAATTTATACCGGCCGGAAATAATGTAATCGGTATTAATATCATTTTTCTGGTTTTTTGGAACCCTGGCCTTGCCTTGCAGTTTCATGATAGGGAAATTTTAGCATAGATTGCATATTGAGTAAATGCGCCCGGTAGCCTATAATTTTCATATGGCAAAGCTGGAAGACGTGATTTTTTCCACCAATCGGGAAGATCGGCAGTTTGTAGGCACGATCGCCTTTAGGAGCGATGAGCTTTCCCTGCCCGACGGCAGCAGCATGGCGCTTGGAATAGACGGCGGCCATTGGGTGCTGGTTTATCAGCGAGGGAGAGGGGTACATTTCACGGTATACGAATACGACAGCAATAAACAAGCTCTTAGGGTCGATAAAAAGCCGGGTTCCGATGAGGATTACAAGGAAATGAAGAAGCTGATCGGTTATTTTTTTTCGCATGCGAGGACCGAGGACCTGATCACCATTATTCCCCCAAGGAGCAGTCATGACTGACGGCATGGGCATAGGCGCATACGGGATTTATCCCTTTTTGAGTGAAGATCTCATTAAGCAGGCAAAGTATTCGCAAATCAAAACTAAAGCCGGAAGGATTGCCTACATCCTTTCTCTCGGCGAAAAAGCGCCTAAACCAAGGATCGAGGATGGAGTGGACGAGGCGAAGGGCGCCCTCAAGTGGATCAAAAAGTATCTCGAAGAAGAAAAAGGCTAGAGATATTTCCTCGGATCCGCGATCTTTCCCTCAATCATCGAAGCCGCAACCGTAGCCGGTGAGCCGAGATAGATGAAGGCGTTCGGATTCCCCATCCTGCCTTTAAAGTTGCGGTTCGCGGTTGAAATGACATTTTCCCCATCTGACGGAACTCCGTTGTGTGTTCCAACACACGGTCCACAGCCGGGGGTAACTGCTACCGCGCCGGAATCAAGCAAGGCCTGATAGGTCCCGTTCTTTATCATGTCCAAAAGTATATCTTTTGAAGCCGGCGCAATTATAAGACGCGAATCCTTATTTATTTTCTTCCCTTTTAAAATTTTTGCCGCGATCTCAAAATCTTCCAATCTTCCGTTGGTGCAAGTCCCGATATATCCCTGCTGGATTGGCGTTCCAACAACTTCAGAAATAGGACAAACGTTATCAACCGTATGAGGTTTAGCGATCTGCGGTTCTAATTTTGTAACGTCAATTTCAATAGTTTGGGCGTATTTTGCATCTCTATCAGCTTCCTGCGGTCTAGCGGTCTTGCGGTCCAGCGGTCTTGCATGCTTCTTGACCCACTCCATCACTTTGGCGTCGGCTTTCATTAATCCCGCTTTAGCTCCGCATTCGATCGCCATATTGGAAATCGTAAATCTCGCATCAACAGACATTTCAGCTATTGCTTCGCCTTCGATCTCCAGTGCCATGTAGGTCGCGCCATCAGCCCCGATTTTTCCAATAAAATTCAAGATTAGGTCTTTTGAATAAATTCCTTTAGGCATCTTACCTTTGAAAACAGCTTTGATCGTTTCCGGGACCTTAAACCATAATTTTCCGGAGATCATTCCTGCGGCCAGGTCAGTTGACCCGATCCCGGTTGAGAAAACATTTATCGCGCCATATGTGCAGGTGTGTGAGTCGGCTCCGATCACCAGATCACCGGGAACGACATGTCCTTGTTCCGGAGTAATTTGATGGCAGACGCCGCAGCCGATGTCATAAAGAGTAATCCCCTGCTCCTTTATGAATTCCCTGATCTTTTTATGGATGGCGGAAACGCCTTCGTTGGGGGAGGGGGAGCTGTGGTCGATTATAATCGCGATCTTTGATGGATCAAAAACCTTTTTGGCATTCATTTTTCTGAACGAATCGATCGCCACGCCGGATGTCCCGTCCTGTCCGATCATGAAATCAAGATCGGCAATGACTATATCTCCGGCATGCGCATCCGTGCCGGAATGATTGGACAGTATTTTTTCTGCGATAGTTTTACCCATAATATTACGGCGTTAGCTTAATCCCATTATTAATTATTTCTTTCACAAAGAGATTTTTAGAATTAAAATCCTTCTTTTTGAAAGGGTGAATTTCAAAATAATTAGGGCAACCCCTTAAATAGGGAAGGATGCTTTTATAATCATAAAACCTAATCCCTTTGAACTGATTAGACACCAGGGCGATGTCTAGATCGCTCCATTGATTCGGGCGCCCCTTAGCGTAAGAGCCAAATAAATAAGCTTGATTAATAGATATTTTTTTTGAAATATCTTCGACTAATTCTTTGGCTCGTTTTATTGCTTGATATTTTGTAAAAGGCATTTATAGAATTCCTTTATTCTTTTAAAATATTTATGAGCAAAAACTTTGTCGCACAACTTATAGAAATTAAACTTAAAGTCCGGATAACGGGTTTCCAGATTGAATTCGCTGACTTCTTTAAGAAAGTCGGTCTCTTCCGCGGAAAAATTAAGCTTTGTTTTTTCGGCCAAAAGTTCGAGCCGATGGACTTTTGGGGGAAACGTTAAATTGTCCCTCACATAAAAGGCTTTCAGCGTCTTTTCAAGGACAAGATGGGACAAAAATAAACACCAATCATAATGCCTGCTTTTAAATAATGATTCGGCCGTAGCCAGATCATGTTCTGCTGATTTCAGCCAGTAGTCAATTTGTGCTTTGATTTCTTTTGTCATGACAGTGAAATATTACCACAAAATCGACGATATATAAATAGAAATGAATATCAGATCTGCCGAAACAGGCCACTTAAAAAATTCCGGTTATTTTGCCAGAATGGCACGGCGAGTTGTGCTATCCTCGGCGCTTTTAGCCCTGGTGCCAAGCGGCGGCGCCTCTTTGTACTTAAGGCCCGGCATCCAGATGGAAATAAATAATCACGGGCAGGAAATAATTATTGGGGAAGGTAGTAAAGCGATTCAATTTAACTCAACAACTAGACTTGATCCTCATTTGGATAAATTAGGAAAAATGTATGACTTGATCACTGAATTAAACACTCCGATCCTTTCGTGGCCAGTCAGAAAAGTAACTATTTCTGATGATAATTCTGGTGAATATAAAATTGAAAATAATGATCACCTATTAATAGCTAAGCTTCGCACAGATTATCTTGAAACAACCGCCCATGAAATGGGCCATGCGATTTTTCTTGTAAAATTGGGCGGTCAAATTTCTCCTCGAAGCGAAGTAGATTATAGTTTTGCAATAAAAGACAGATTATGGCAGAAAATATATTATTTATCCCTGGGAAAAGAAGGTTTTATGTTGGTGAGCGATTCTAATTATCACCAAGACAAGTCCGTTATTAAATGTCAAAAGAATGGGAATGATGTGACAATGGAGGCAAAAAATGTTGGTCACCCATGGGACAATGCTGACGAGCTTTTTGCCAGTTCGGTGATGACTTATAGGCTGCATGCCGACGAATTATTAGAAACAATTCTCGATCCTGGCATATCAGCGGAAAAGAAGCGGCTTGGCGTGGCGATCTGGGTGTATTTAAGGGATAAGATATTTAATGGGAAGTATTTTTCTATAAACGATCCGTTTAAAGGGATATCAATTAAAGATATTAATATTGCCGATGAAGAGTTGCATTCTGTTTTACGCCTTCTTCTAAAAAAAGATGGAATGTCTTGTGATAATGCTTTTTATTATCCCCTAGCTGTATATTATGGGCCTGAAGTGTATTTTATTGGCCCGGCATTAAGGGAAAATAGAAATTGGATTATTGAAGAACTTGTCTCGTTCTTAAAAGATGAGGATCCTGATGTCCGAAAAAAGATGGTTTCGATCATTAATTTCCTTGCTGAAAATGCTCCTCAATTTCCCGGTGAAATATTTGAGCCGCTGCTACAAAACCTGGCAATCGGTGATCCGGTTAAAGAAGTTAGAGATTCTGCAAAATACGCTTTACATTGGAATAAAAAGTGGGGGGTTAAATATTTAATAATAGATTTAAACAACCCGGATCCCAAAGTCAGGGAATTTGCAGCATGGACAATTAAATTAGCAATAGAGTTGCATGGAATTGATGCTATTACCGCCGGGAAATATATGCCTTACCTCATCCGCCTGGAAACCAACGACCCCGATGAGAAAGTTAGGCTCGTTGCTGCAACAACCCTCGAAGAGTTGAGGCGCGCTCTAAAACATTAAAGCTAAGCCATAACCAATTACTTTCTCTTCGCGATTTCTTTGAGCTTCTTTTCTATCTGCTGCAACTTGCCGGAGATGTATGGATCAAGCCCCTCCATCTGATGCAGTTCGTTCAAAAGCTTGCTTGCCAGCGGACTTTTTGAGATCTCGGCGAGATCGGCTTTTGACCGGACCAGAAGATCCGTATACGCATGCGGGAAGGTTATTCCTTCCTTCAACAATTTTTCCGCGATCTTAAAATCATTGCTTTTTGCGCGGCGTTCCCTTAATTCAGCTTCGATCATCTTTGCTTTGAGATTAAAATAATCACCAGGGCGCTCCTTTAAAAGTTTTCCGGCCCTTACGCAGAGCAAGACGGCTTCGGTCAGCTTTGCCGGATAATGATAAAGGATCAATTCGCCTTTTCCCAGAAGCGCGCGCGCCCTGAAATACCAGTTGGCCTTTCTTTCTTTGATCAATTTCTCATGTATCCTCAAGGCCTGGGCATGATCGCCCTTTTCATCGCGGGCCAGCCGCAGGTCGGCTTCAATAATATAGGTTTTGGCGACAAAGAAATCGGAAATATCAGCTCCCAGATTTTTTCTGGCTGTAAGGCAGAGATCTATTGCTGCCTGAATGTCCGGCTTTTTTATCCCCGGGACCGACAATTCCGCCTTTCCCACTTGGGCCCTGGCCCTTAGATAGGGGGAGCCGGAAGTATGCAATATGTCCTCATAAAATAATTTCGCCTTATCATAGTCCCCGGGATCGCCGCGGCCTACATAGAGGTCCGCCAAACCGAACTTGATCTCCCCGATATCCGATCTGGCCGGATATCTTTTTAAGATCGTGCGGTATTTTTCAACCAGTTTATTTATTTTTTCCCGCTCGGAAGGGGCAGGGAATCCGGCTTCCATGTCGATTGCGGTACTAATGATTGGAGATATAATTGTCATATAAAGCTTCCGTTGAAATTAAATTGTATACGAAGTATAATGGTATGTCAATGGAACGCGAAAAAGAACTACAAGAGCTGGAGAAAAAGCTCGGAATATCATTCTTCAACAAGGCGCTTTTTAACCAATGCCTTACTCATTCATCTTTTGCCCACGAAGCCGGGATTCCGGACAATGAAAGGCTGGAATTCCTCGGCGACGCCATCCTTAAACTGGTGACCTCCGAATATCTGTATAATAAATTCCCCACAAAGCCCGAAGGCGACCTTACCAAGATCCGCGCGGCCGTTATTTCCGATGATACGCTTGCAAAAGTGGCCTCCGCGGTTAAATTGGGGGAGTATCTTCTCCTTTCAGAAAATGAAAAAAAGACCGGCGGCGCCCGCCGTAAATCAAATGTGGCAAACGCTTTTGAAGCCCTTCTGGGGGCGTTATACATTGACGCCGGGATCGGCAAGGCGCGCGATTTCATACTCGATTTTCTCCGCGAAGAGGTAGAAATGGTCAGCCAGGAGGGGTATATAAGCGATTATAAATCCACTCTTCAGGAATATGTGCAGAAACAAAAATGGGACCTTCCCCAATACCGCGTGATCGGCGAATCCGGCCCCCGCCACAAAAGAGTTTTTGAGATCGGGGTAAAGATCAAAGGCAAGATCATGGGCAGGGGCAAGGGCGCCAACAAAAAAGAAGGGGAGCAGAAAGCGGCTGAGGAAGCCTTGAAGCTGCTCAAGCGCGAGGAAAAAAGCAGAGGGGGGATCATAAACCGGGTAAGGCGTCGGCTATGGATATTGTAATACAATCAGGACGAGTGATCGATCCCGCCTCTAATTTTGACGGCGCCGCAGATATTTTAATTTCAGAATCCAAGATAAAAGCTATCGGCCCCAAGCTTCCGCATCCAAAGAACGCCTCTATCCTTGATGCCAAAGACCTCTGGGTATTGCCGGGATTGATCGATATGCATTGCCATTTAAGAGATCCGGGCGATCCCGAGGAAGAAACGATCGCCTCCGGGACCAGATCGGCCGCCAAAGGCGGATTTACATCGGTCGCCTGCATGGCGAATACCAGCCCGATCATAGATACTCCGGCTCTCGTTAAGTATGTGGTTTCCAAAGCCCAGCTTGAAGGGCTGGTAAATGTTTATCCGATCGGCGCGGTAAGCAAGGGGCAAAAGGGAGAAGAACTGGCTGAACTGGGGAGGATGTTGGCGGAGGGGGCGGTTGCTTTTTCCGATGACGGCAAACCAATAACCAATTCTGAAATATTCCGCCGGGCGCTTGAATATGCCCGGCAGTTTGACACTCCGATCATTTCTCATGCCGAAGACCCCTGGCTGTCGGCCGACGGACAGATGAACGAGAGCCATAAATCCACCATACTTGGATTAAAAGGGATCCCGCACCTCGCGGAAGAGATAATGGTAATGCGGGACATCATGCTGGCAAAAGAATTCGGCAAAGTGCATATTGCCCATGTTTCTACCGCAAAATCCGTCGACCTTATTCGCCGGGCAAAAGCGGAAGGGATCAATGTAACCTGCGAAACCTGCCCGCACTATTTTTCACTGACCGAAGAAGAAGTAGAGGGCTTTAACACCAACGCAAAAGTAAATCCTCCTTTGCGAGGGGAAAAAGATCTTGAGGCGGTTATCGGTGGCTTAAAGGATGGGACCATAGATGTAATCGCGACCGACCACGCGCCTCATCGCGAAGAAGAAAAAAATGTGGAATTTGGGCTGGCGGCCTGCGGCATGGTGGGATTTGAAACGGCCTTGTCGCTTGTCATCTCCGAGCTGATTGAACCGGGATCTCTAAGCCTTAAAAAGGCGATCGAAAAAATGACCGTCAATCCGGCGAAGATATTAAACATTAAAAAGGGCGTCTTAAAGCCTGGATGGGATGCGGATCTTATCATTGTCGACCCCAAGGCCGAATGGACCGTGGATGTGAACAAATTTATTTCAAGATCAAAGAATTCTCCGTTCGGCGGATGGAAGCTCAAAGGAAAAGTCCTCTATACCATTGTCGGCGGCAGGCTTGTGGTCAAAGATGGCAAACTCATTTAGGGCTTTACTGCTCATTTTCCTGCTCACATTGGCCGGCTGCGGGAGCGAGCCGATGAGTTTAACAAAAATAATTACTACCCCTTCGCCGGCTACTGTAGGGATAAACAAAAGCTTGCATTTTACTGCCACCGGATATGATGCAAGCAATAAGATCGTCCCCGCTGTTTTTTCCTGGAGCGTTTCAGGAGGGATCGGAACGATTGACGCTTCCGGAACTTTTTACGCAGGCTCGTCTGAATCAAGCGGAAGCGTGATTGCCTCGGCGCAGGGAGTTGCGGGCAGCGCATCGGTCTCAACAACGACAAAAGGGTCCATTACCGGGATACTTAGTAATGGCGATGGGGGAGTAGCTTCGGGGATCCTGGTCTATCTGCCTGCCGCCTCAACCATTTCATCCATATCTGATTCAAGAGGCAGATATACTTTAAGCAATGTGGTCCCCGGCACCTGGGAAGTCGATACGGGAGCCACTGCCACTTATGTTTTAACTTCAATAGAAGCAGTGGTTGTGACCGCGGAATCAACAACCGGCAACATCCTTCTAATCGGCCGGTTTGTAGTAACCAGTCAAAGTTTTGTGGGTACGCCCATAACTTCCGTGACCGGATCGATTTATAACAATGGATTAACCGAGGCTAAAAATGTGACTGTTTCTTATGTTTTTTACGATACTGACGGCACCGTATTGAGCACTGCCTTGGGAACGGCCGGAAACATTGCATCCGGCGGAACAAATGTTTTTTCCGCTTTTCTGTCCACTCCGATAGATTCTTTTACTTCAATGCAGAGGATCGTTTCCGCCGGGAGCTATTGATGGCGGAAGAAAGACCGATCGATCCGATAGCCGAAGGAAAGCGCATCGCCGGCAATTACCTTTCACAGCTTGGTTGGGCGCGGGAGTGGCGAAGGGTGGCTACTCAAGAGATCAAACCGGCGTGGAAACGCGAGGAGATGGAAGAAAAATTTCGAAAGGCCGATGAAATGGAAGAGGCCGCTGAGGCGAATTTTTCATCAGAATATGAACGAATAAGAAAAGACCCAAACCCGGCGAACCGGGAAATACTCGCGGCAATTTATAAACAATTAGGCAACCGGACTGATCTCGGATTTATCGGCAAAAGGATCGTAGGAAGGATAAAAGATTCACTGCGGCCTTTATAGGGCAAGAAAACGACGAAAGCAAACGCGGGATGACGATTTTTGCTTCAAATTAACCGTCAAAAAGCCTGGCCCGGCAATTGCATAGATGGATATGGTGAACGATAATATCATAAACCTGCTTGATTCCATCATCGAAGAAGCGACAGGGACTAACGCTTCAGACATTCATATTGAACCCCGTGAGGATTTTGTGCGCATCCGCTATCGGATCGACGGATTGCTTAAGGATGCGGAACCGATCCATAAATCGCTTCAAGCCGCCCTGATCTCAAGGATCAAAGTGATGGTAAATCTTGATATCGGAGAATCAAGGCTGCCGCAGGACGGAAGGATAAACCTTAAGATCAAGTCTTCGGAATATGATCTTAGGATTTCGACCATGCCCACGCTGCACGGAGAAAAAGTCGTTATAAGAATACTGGAAAGACGGCGGGTTTTGCTGAAGCTTGAACAGCTCGGCATGAACGCTTCCGATCTGCTTACTTATAGAAGAATGATCGCGAAAAAGAACGGGATAATCCTGGTCACCGGTCCGACCGGCTCCGGCAAGACGACCACGCTTTATGCGACCATAAAGGAATTAAACTGCAAGGAAAATAATATTGTTACCATTGAAGACCCGGTCGAATATCAGCTTCCCGGCGTGAACCAGGTGCAGGTCAACAATAAGACCGGACTGTCGTTTGCCAAGGTCCTGCGTTCGGTCCTTCGCCAGGACCCGGACGTGATCATGATCGGCGAGATCAGGGATATTGAAACGGCGAGGATCGCCATTCAGGCGGCGCTGACGGGACACCTGGTCCTGGCTACTTTACACACCAAAGACGCGCCCTCGGCGACGATAAGGTTGTGCGAGATGGGGATCGAACCTTATCTGGTAAAAGACGGCATGATAGGCGTGATCGCGCAAAGGCTGATACGGATAAACCCGAAAGGGAGAGTCGCAATTTTTGAAGTCATGGCCGGAACGGAGCCGCAAGCCGGAATGACAAGGCTCAAAGAAAGAGCAATGGATTTGGTAAAACGAGGAATGACTACAAGCGAAGAAGCAGAAAGAGTTATTTCTTTTGATTAATGGCCGCCGCCCGCGCCCCCGGAACCTCCGCTTCCACCGCTTGCCCCTGATCCAGACCCTGAACCGGTCGAGGTCCCGCCCTGACCGGCAGACCCAAAAGTCATACCCATGACCAGTATGGCCATGCCGACGATCTTTTCAAAGATCCTGGGGACAAGGTTTTCCATAGTTATTGCTTTTGATCGATGGCAGCGACCGCATATTTTAAAATTCATTTTGTTGGGATTGCAGGCGTCTTTCTTATAAAAGATGCAGTTAAGTTCATCCTTTTTATGGGGAATGAGCGGCTTCCTTTGTGTTTCTTCAAATGATACCGTTTCTACTTCCATAGCAAAAATGTATCGTCTTGCCAAA
>Ga0265296_1001790_pt1 | contig 23324 bp, 20 predicted proteins | sample MunlanPumphouse1_FD_189073 | JGI IMG/M metagenome (GOLD analysis project Ga0265296, IMG submission 189073) | Groundwater microbial communities from a municipal landfill in Southern Ontario, Canada - Pumphouse #1 | ecosystem: Environmental > Aquatic > Deep subsurface > Groundwater | place... | reverse complement strand
CTCGTATTCGGACGAGAGCGACGCTATCTTCGCGCGCATCGGATGGTGGAAGAAGGGCATGAACGACGTGAAGAAATACACGTATCCGATCATGATACAGAGTATTCCTACGATGATTCCCTTTTGTACAATAGGATCTTTGAAATCCATAGTTTGGGCCCTCTCTTTGCGCTATTGCGGCACCACGTTTGCGACAAGCTTGAACTTCATCACTTCACGTTCGCTGATCTTCCCCTTTTCGGCGACCTTGAGATCGACCCGCGAGATCGTCGGCGACGTCTCGAGATTCGTCATCATGTCGGCGACCGTGTAGTTCGAGAACGCGACTCCGTCGATCGCGAAGGAATTCGGCGAAAGCTCGGACACTCCCGTCAACCAGCAGTTCACGGGCAGATTGAAGCTCACGTCGTTGAGGAGCTTCACCCGGAAGTAGCGGAACCGGTCGAGATCCGCGATGATCCCGAGCCTGCGATCGACTTCCTCCCGCTCCCTGGTAATCTGTTTTATCTTCGCGAGCTGCGGGGCGAGCTTCTTCGATTCCTCGGTCGCCGCCGCCATTTTGGACTCAAGGGCCTTGATCTTATGGGTCTGAACTATCCCCGTGAACAGGATCGCACCCGCGAAGATCGCGATCCCTCCCACCATGTAGATGGTCGTCATCTGGGGAAGCTTGAATTCGCGCCGCTTTATCCGTTCCTCGCGCGGCAGCAGGTTGATCTTGATCATTCTCTTCCCGCCTTTCTCAGAGCGAGACCGATTCCCACGGTGAGCAGCGGCGCGATCTTCTCGATCTCGGCCTCGTGCTCGCCGAACATCCCCGCTTCATATTCGATTCCCGCGAGGGGATTGTGTATTGAGAGTTCGACGCCATGTTTCTCTCCAAGAATATCCTTGAGGAACGGGATGTTGGCCCCTCCGCCGCTCAGGACCACCTCGTCGATCTTCTCCGCGTCCCCGGATGCCTTGAGGAAGGCGATACTGCGCTCGATGCCGAGAGAAAGGTCCTTCGAGCCTTGCTTGACGAGCTCCTTGATCTTTTCGGGGTCGCGGCTGCCGAGATCTCCGGAGATGATCTTCTGCGCCTCTTCGTAATCGACCTCGAGCTCTTTCTGGATAACCTCCGCGAAGTTGTTGCTTCCGACGCTGATGTCGCGCGTGAAGTGAGGACTCGCATCCTGGATGATATTGATGTTGGTAACGTTGCTTCCGATATTGATGAGGCCGATGACCTTCTTCGAGTCTTCCTCCGTCACCATGCCGCGACCGCTTTCGAAGCAGTTCTGCACGGCGAACGAATCGACGTCGATGATGGTCGGCGTGAACCCGGCGTCCTTGATCAGGTTCGCGTGGGTGTTGATCATGTCCTTCTTCGCCGCGACGAGGAGAACCTCCATCTGATTCGCGCCGATATCGTCCTTGAGGATCTGGAAATCGAGACACACGTCGTCGATGTCGAACGGCACGTGCTGCTCCGCCTCCCAGAAAATCGCTTCCTGCGCGTCATCCGACGACATCTTGTCCATAACGACCTTTTTCACGATGACGGCGCGTCCGGAGATGGCGGTAACGACGTCGGTGGCCGTCACGCCGGCCTTCTCGATGCATTCCTTGATTCCCGCGATAACGAGATCGCGGTCCATGATCTCGCCCTCGACGATCGCCTCGGGCGGAAGCGCCGTGAGGCCGAAATGCGTGATCCTCGGCCTCGAGCCCGAATGATCGATCTCTATGACCTTGACATGGCTCGAACCGATATCGAGCCCCACCGTAGAGCCTTTTCGCTTCAGAAAGGGTAAAGAGATCATCATCGCACCAACCTTTTCCAGTTCCAGAACCCTGGCTTCAACGACTCGATTGGGTATCGCATATATGTGCAAAATGCTGACTGGCTACTTGATAGCCCGAAATCCTATCGCCCGATTCGTCAAATCACGCAACAAGCGTGCCAAAGGAAAGAAAGCGCGTATCCATTCAACTTATGTAATTACAGCAGATTGCGTTAATGCGGCGCGCGCGGGAGAAAGCCGCCCGCGGTAATGCGCAATTTACGTGCAAAGTGCCTTACCATCTGAATCCCGTGAAATACCAGTCGAGGAGCCGCTCTCCGAAGAAGAGGCACACCGCCGCCGCGGGCGCGAGGAATGAGCCGAAGGCGACCGCGGTCTTCGCGTCCTTCCCCGATTTCAGGAGTGCGACCGCGTAGAGAGTCCCCGCGAACGACGCAATGAGGATCACGGGGCCGATGAGCTTGATGCCGAGAAACGCACCGATCATCGCCATGAGCTTCACGTCTCCGCCCCCCATTCCCTCCGTCTTTCTCACAAGCTTGTACAGCGCCCCGATCGCGTAGAGACTGCCCCCTCCCGCAAGCGCTCCGAGGGCCGAGCTCGCGAGCGTGAGGCCGGGATTCACGAGGCTCCAGCCGAGCCCCACGACGATGAACGGAATGCTCAGGCCGTCGGGGATGATCCTGAAATCCCAGTCAATGAGCGTGATTGCCGTGAGCGCCATGAGAAACGCGTAGGCGAACGCCGCGTCGACGCCGGGACCGAAACGATACACGGCGGCGAGGGCGAGCGCGGCGCCCGCGGCCTCGACGAGCGGATACCGCAGCGCGATGCGCTCCCCGCAGCCCCGGCAGCGTCCCCGGAGCGCGACGTAGCTCGCGACGGGAACGTTCTCGTACCAGGAAATCTTCGCGCGGCACCGGGGGCAGAACGAGCGCGGCCTGACGACGGAGAGGCGGCGAGGCACGCGATAGATGACGACGTTGAGAAAGCTCCCGGCCATGAGGCCGAAGAGCGCGGCGCATGCGTAAACGAACGGGGTCATGGTGTACCCGCCCCGGGAAAGGTCCCCGCTCTGAGCTTCGCGATGTAGCGCTCGGCGAGCTCGCGGATATACTTGTTGTCCGAGGTCCGCGCGAGCTCATCCCACATCGCCATGCTCGTTTCGACGTAGCCCGCCTTCGCCGCGACGAACGCCGCGAAGCGCGCCGCCTGGGGGCCCGCGCCGGGCAGTCGCGCGGCCTTCTCGAAATAGAAAAGCGCCTGCGCGTAATCGCGCGCGTAGACGTAATGGAGAAAACCAAGTTCGAAGGGGAGCCACCAATTATCCGAATTGTTCCGGACCCCTTTTTCGAGAAATGCGATCCCCTGTTTAAATTGACCGAGATCCTGCGCAATGATGAGCGCCCCGAAGACGTACGCGTACACGAACTGCGGATCGAGGTCCGTTATAACGTCGACGAGATGGGCGAAGAGGGCGATGTCGTTCTCGCCCATCCGGTACCCTCCGTAGTACTGCACCATTTTGAACCACAGGACGTCGGCGGCGAGATCGCGATACCCGAGCGACGCCTGCTCGATGAACTGTCCCGAGGGAAGGTAGAGAACCTCGAGCCGGTGCTTCTTCTCCGCGAGCCCTTCGACGCCGCGCGACGCCGCGACAAGGAGGATGAGGGCGGCGACGGCGATGGCGATTTCGGCGTATGTGCGTTTCATACCGTTCCTCTACTTGAATTCCCGGCGCCTGAAGATGGAGCACGCGAAGAAGAGAACGACGCCGCAATACACGGCCGCGTAGATCGTGGCGCGCAGGATGTCCCCCGTATTGAAGGGAAGGTTGTGAACCGCTTCATGCCGCAGATTGAACACCTTGAGATTCGGAAGGAGATAATAGAGAGAACCGGTCAGGAGCTTCATCCCCTCCCCCCCGAATTTCGAAGCGAACACCTTGAGATCACCGCTCAAGCTTCCCGCGGCGAAAATGCAGAGCGCGAAGAACGACGTGAGCATCGGGGTCGTGAAGGTGCTGAAGAGCATCACGATGGAACAAACGACCGTCGTCTCGAGGAACGAAAGATAGACCGATGCAAAAACGGCGGGACGCACGATGCCCTTGCCGAGCGCGATCGTTCCGATCATCACCGCGGTCATCAAGGCGAAAACAAGAGCGATGGCAAGCACGATTCCCGCGAGCTTTCCCGCGAGGAACGATGAGCGCGAGAGCGGCCGTGTGAGCACGAGATATATCGCTTTCTTGTCGACTTCCTTGTGGACGAGCGTGCTGCCGAGGAATATGGCCGTGAGCACGCCGATGATCGAGATCGCGGCGAGCCCCACGTCCATGATGATCTTCTGCTTCGCTCCCACGGCGAGGGGCGAAAGCAGCACGGAGCTCCCCATGAGAATCATGCCGAAAAGAAGCGCAACCACGAGAATCTTTTCCCGTATCGATTCCCTGAACGTATTGAGCGCAACGCCTGCGATCTTATTCACGGCACACCTCTAGAATCCGGTGAAAACGAGCTTCTCTTCCTTCTTCTCTTTCGCCGTCCGCGCATCCGGACGCGCAATCTCCCGGAGGAACAGATTTTCGAGCGTACGATGCCGGTTGACGACCGCGAGAACCTCGGCGCCGCCGTCGAAGAGGAGCTCGATGACGGGGCGCACGAAGCGTTGCTCCCGCACGACGAGAAAGACGTCCTCCCCCGTCGTCCGCGCCGATTCGACGTACTCCTTTATTCCCTGCATCATTTCGGCCCGCCAGCCGCGCGCCGTCACCTCGACCGTTCCCTCTCCCATTCTCAGGAGATCGTCAAGCACGACGCTCTTCGCAATGATCCCGTCGCGGATGATGCATACTCGATCGCAGAGCGTTTCCATGTCGCTCAGGATGTGCGACGAGAAGAATATCGTTTTTCCCCTTTTCTTGAGATCGACGAGGATGTCCCGCACCATCTTTCGTCCGACCGGATCGAGCCCCGAAAACGGCTCGTCGAGGATAAGAAGATCCGGATCGTGGAGAATCGCCTGAGCGAGGCCGGCGCGCTGGAGCATGCCCTTGGAGAAGGTCTTGAGCCTCTTTGCCCGATGCGGCGCGAGATCCACCATCTCGGTGATCCTGTCGATCCGGCCGGACAGATCCGAGCGCCCGACGCCGCTTATGGCGCCGCAGAACCCGAGAAACTCCGAGAGCGAAAGGTGCGGATAGAAATACGGCATCTCCGGAAGATATCCGATGCGCGCCATCGAGCGCGCGTCCCCCGGCGGACGATCGAAAATCGTGACGCTCCCTGCATGTGCCCTGATGAGCCCGAGGATCACCTTGATCGTCGTCGTTTTCCCGGCGCCGTTCGGGCCCAGAAACCCGAGAACCTCTCCCTCCCGGGCGTGGAATGTAACCCCTCGCAGAACCTCGCGTTTCGCCAGGGACATATCGCTCCGGAAATACTTCTTGATCCCGTCGACATTCAGAACATGCATGGCAATGCCTCGCGTGAAAAACGGCGCGCAGCCCCCGAGCCCGGCGCTCCGCCGGCAGCTAACTCGCCGCTCTGGTAAGAATCCGTATGTTTTCAATCCGTTTCACGGTTCGGGAAGGGGAGATATGCAGATTCCGTACCCGCCGCCGCTCACTGCCCGCTGATGAGCGCGAGAATCGTCACGTTCGGGGTTTTCCCCACGGCGGTGATGCTGTACCCGACGTTCGACCCGTTCTGCTGGATGCAGGTGTAGCCGACCTCGCCCGGGTTGGAAGCGATGCCGTTCACCGGCTCGGTGTGCGCATTCGTGAACGGATTCCGGAGCAGCATGCCTTTCGGAAGAATGTCGGTGATCGTTTTTCCGCTCAATGTCTGAGCGTTGTCCACATCCGCCGCGTAAACGCCGTTGTTCTGAACCGCGAAATCCTCGGCAGCGAGCTGAACTGCGTGGGAGTTCGACTTGACCGCCGCCTCCTTGGAACGCGCTACCAGGGTCAAGAAGTTGGGAATTGTTATCGCCGCAAGGATGCCGACGATCAGAACAACGATCATGAGCTCTATCAGAGTAAAGCCCTTTCTGTTCATTGGTTCCACCTGCCGGGTCAACCGAAGATTGTGCAACTAAACCAGCGGCTTTTCCATGCGTTCTGCAACCGGACCGGCTTCTCAACACCGCATCGGACATGAAACGCAAGATTCGTACCCGAGGGCGCAAACGGAGAATCGGAATCGAGAGGGTATAATAAGAGCGGGCGGCTCAGGGGAGCCGCCCGCTTGTCTCGCGACTTCGGTCGACGATTACTGACCGCTGCTGAGCGTGATGATGACGTTGGGGGCTTCCTTGCCGACACCGGTGATCGTGTAGCCGACGTTCACCAAGTTCTGCACGATGGGGACGTAGCCCGTTTCGCCGGCGAGCGCAGCCGTTTGGGAGACGGGCTCGCTAGCAACCTTCGTGAACGGGTTCTCGAGAAGAATCCCGCCGGGCAGCATAGCGGTTATGGTCTGGCCGTTCACCATGTGGATGCCGACATCGTCGGCGTACACGCCGTCATTCTGAACCGCGAAGTCCTCGGCGGCGAGCTGCACCGTATGGCAGTTCGACTTTACCGCGGCTTCCTTCGCGCGAGCCTGCATGTTGATGAAGTTCGGAATTGCGATGGCGGCGAGAATGCCGATGATCACGACAACGATCATCAGCTCGATGAGGGTGAAACCCTTGTTGTTCTTCACTGAGGCACCTCCTTGACTTTCTGTTCTTCAAAGCCTTCGCTTTGATTTCGGTTCTTCTGTTCGGTCACCGCGAACCGGTTCTCCGTTCTGCGCCGGTTCCTGCCGACCGTTCAGCAATCGGTACCCGCAAACTCTGTGCCACTAAAAGCACTGGACTTTAGAGCTGTGTAGCTTGTGAAACGATACTACGTTACGCCGTACCCCCTTTCCACTCGCAAAACCGGATAATGCCGTTGTGCCATCCTGGTATTCCTCATTGCAATGCGCATGCGTTTTCAGTGATCCTTCAGCTTTTCCTGGCCAAGGCCGTACCGCTGTATCTTGCGATAGAGGGTCGACGCGTTGATGCCGAGAATCGCGCTCGCCCGTTTCTTTTGCCAGTTCGTCTCCTCGAGCACCGAGACGAGATATTCCTTCTCGAGCTCGTCGAGCGTCATCTGCGTCTCCCGCATGACGACCTTGCAGCGCTCCTGCGAATGGTGGCGCACCTTCTCGGGAAGATCCTCCGCTCCGATATTCTCTCCGTCCTGGAGAATGCACGCGCGCTCGACGATGTTCTCGAGCTCGCGGACGTTGCCGGGCCAATCGTAGTTCGTGAGGAGCTCCATCGCTTCCTTCGAAATCGTCCGCGTCCTGCCGGTCCGTTCGGCGGTTAGATGCAGGAACCGATCGACGAGGAGCGGGATATCGTCGCGCCGTTCGCGGAGCGGCGGTATGACGACCGGGATCACGTTGAGACGGTAATAGAGGTCCGCGCGGAAGCGTTCCTCCTTCATCGCTTTCTCGAGATCGGCGTTCGTCGCCGCGATAAGACGCACGTCCACCTTGATGGGCGCCGTGCCGCCGACGGGGATAATCTCGCGCTCCTGGAGGACGCGGAGCAGCTTCACCTGGATCGCGAGCGAAGTCTCGCCGACCTCGTCCAGGAAGAACGTCCCGCCGCTCGCGACCTTGAACATGCCGTCCTTGTCGCGTATGGCGCCCGTGAAGCTTCCCTTCACGTGGCCGAAGAGCTCGCTCTCGAGGAGATTCTCCGGCAGCGCGCCGCAGTTGATCGAAACGAACGGATTGTTCGCCCGGCCGCTCCGGTAATGGATCGCTTTGGCGATGAGCTCCTTCCCCGTGCCGCTCTCGCCGCTGATGAGAATCGTGCTGTCGGTATCGGCCACCTTGTTCACAAGGCTGAACACCCTCTGGATCTCCTCGCTCTTGCCGATGATCTCCTTGAAATCGTCCCGCTTCTTGAGCTGTTTCTTGAGGAAGACGTTCTCGTTCTTCACCCGGTGCATGTCGAGGGCGTTCCGGATGACCATCTTGATCTCGTCGTTTTTTGCGCGCTTGATGAGATAGTAGAATGCGCCGCGGTTGAGGGCGTCGATGGCCGTTTTCGTCGAAGCGTACGCAGTCATGATGACGACCGGCAGCGTCGGGTTCGACTCCTTCACCGCCGAGAGAAGCTCGATTCCGTTCATTCCTTCCATCTTGATATCGGTGATGACGACGTCGAAACTCGACTCCTTGATCTCCTGGAGCGCCTTCTTGCCGTTGTGCACGGTCTTGACGTCGTACCCCTCCTTGCGAAGCATGATGGATAGATACTGGCACATGTTCTTCTCGTCATCGACGATGAGAATCTTCTCTTCTGCCATTCAAATGCACCCCCGGATCAAATATTCTAGAAGCTGATGAATTCTTCTTTCAGTATCTCCTCGTGCTTGGCGTCGGATCCCGAGTACACAGGGAGCTCAATCGAGAATTTCGTGCCGTGATCCTCGTCGCTCGTGACGCGCACATGGCCGAGATGGCTTTCGACGATGCGCGAGACAATCGCGAGGCCGAGCCCCGTCCCTCCGTCTTTCGTCGAATAGAACGGCTCGAAAATATGCGGAATGACGTTTTCGGGTATCGCGGGACCCGTATTCTCGAAGTCTATGACGACGCACTCCTCGGGGCTTCCGTTCTCGCGGAGAGGCCGCACGTCCAGGCCGATGCGGATCGTGAAGCGGCCGCCCTCGCTCATCGCCTCGCAGGCGTTCATGATGAGGTTCAGATAGACCTGACGGATCTGTTCATCGTCCGCGTAGATGCACGCGTCCTTCGCGTCGCACACCACTTCGAACGATACGTTCCGGTTGAGCTCGCTCGAATGCGTGAACAGAAGGAGCACTTCATCGAGGCACCGTGCGACGTCGACCGGCTCGAACGCGGGCGGCTTGAGCCGAGCGAATTCGAGAAAATCGGTGATGATCCTGTCAAGACGGTCCGCTTCCTTGATGATGAGCTCCATCAGCTTCCGGTTGTCCCCGCTCAGCTCCAGCTCGCCGGAAAGCATTTCGATCGACCCGCAGATCGAGGCGAGCGGAGCCCTGATCTCATGGGCGATGGCGGTGGAGAGCTCTCCGATCGCGGCCATTTTATCGGCGCGGCGAACCCTCTCGCGCATGTGATGAACCTCGGTGAGATCCTGGAAGATCGCGACGACTCCGCGCTTTTCGCCGTTCTCTCCCTTGAGAATCGAAAGACTGATGCCGAGCGGAAGAGCCGCGCCGTCTTTGGACCGGATCTCGATCTCGTGCCGGCGGCGCGGAGTCCCCGTCGCGAGCGCCTTCTCGAGTTCCTGGACGAGCGCGCTCATGTGCGGAAGGACGTCCGCGACGAGCTTTCCCTTGATCTCGTCGGTGGGCAAAAGTCCGAGGATCTTGATGGCGGCCGGATTGCACGTCGTGATCTCTCCCGCGGCGTTCGTGACGATCAAACCGCTCGAAACGTTCGTGATGATGCTGTCGGTATGAAGCTTGACCCTCGTGAGCTCCCGATCCTTGGACGCGAGCTCCTCTCCGCGCCTATGAACGTGGGTCGAAAGCCGCCCGCTCAGAAACCCCGTCAAGAAGAATGCCGCGACGGACCAACAGGTGCGCAGGATCGCTTCAGCGGAGGTCTCCCCGGACATCACGGAAGCGCCCGCTCCGGGGTTCACGATTCCTCCGAGCGCGAGCATCGTGTATCCGACATAGGATGCGGCCGCGAGCAGCGCCGTCGCGAGGCCGCCGGCCACCTGGAAATAGATGCCGCCGGCGAGGATCGGAAGAATGTACAGCACGGCGAATTGCGACGTCGCGCCGCCGCTGTAGTGGAGCGTTAACGTCAACGCGGCGCAATCGAACGCGATCTCGAAGGGAAGGAGCGCGCGGAGCGGCGCCCCCGCCCTGACCGCGAGGTAAACGGCCGCGGTGACCGCGTAGATCGCCGCGAGAAGCCCGTAGAGAACCCCCGCCGATCGCGCGCCGTCGCCGGTCTCGCGCGCGACGATCGCGGCGCCGATCACGAACGTGGCCCCAACAAATCGAAGGATCGTTAACTTCCTCAGGTTCCCGCCGATCTCGACAGGAACTGCACGCGAAAGGAAGCGCATCCATCAACCTCCGGAAACGACCGAGACCAGCTTGAACATCGGCAGATACATCGCGATGAGCATTCCGCCCACGATGCCGCCCATGACGACGATCATGATGGGCTCGATGATCGAAGTGAGCGCGTTTACCGCCGCATCGACCTCGCTGTCATAGAAATCGGCGACCTTCTCGAGCATCTCATCGAGCGCGCCCGTCTGTTCGCCGACACCGATCATCTGGACCACCATCGGCGGAAACACACCGCTCTCCTTGAGAGGCTCGGCGATCGTGTTGCCTTCGCTGATGCTTGTCCTCGTCTTGAGAATGGCCTCTTCGACGACTTTGTTGCCCGAGGTTCGGGCGGTGATCTCGAGGCCGTTCATGATTGGAACACCGCTCGATACGAGCGTTCCGAGCGTCCGTGTGAATCGCGCAACGGCCGCCTTGCGGATAACGGAGCCGAGAATCGGCATCCTGAGCGAGAGTTTATCGATCCGGTAATGCCCCGCCACCGTCTTGTAGTAGCGCCGCAGGGCGATGGCCGCGCCCACGGTCACCCCCACGAGAAGCCACCAGTTCGCCTTCAGAAAGTTGCTCAGTCCCATGACGATCTTGGTCGGCATCGGAAGCTCGCCGCCGAAATCCTTGAACATCTGGGCGAACGTCGGGATGATGAAGATGAGCATGAAGATCGACGCTCCGATACAGACAGAGAACACGACCACCGGATACGTCATTGCCCCTTTTACCTTTTTCACCAACGCGTCGGCTTTCTCGAGGTACACGGCGAGTCGGTTGAGGATCACGTCGAGAATACCGCCGGCCTCTCCCGCCTCGATCATGTTCACGAAGAGATCCGAGAAACAGGGCTGTTTACGGAGCGCCTCGGCGAGCGTAGAACCCGCCTCGACGTCGTACATGACGTCGCTCACGATCTTCTTGAATACCGGCTTGTCCATCTGGCTCGAGAGAATGTCGAGGCACTGAACCATCGGAAGGCCCGCGTTGATCATCGTCGCGAACTGCCGCGTGAAGACGCCGAGATCGCGCGTCGTGATGCGGCTGCCGAAACCGAAGTTCATCTTGATCTCCTTCGGTTTTTCGCGGATCGTCGTGATGATGATCTTGCGCTTGCGCAGGGTATTGATGAGCTCCTGCTTGTTTTCCGAGGCGAGCTCGCCCGAGAGCATCTCGCCGGTCGGCGTTCTCCCTTTCCACAAATAGGTCGTCGTAGACATTCTCATTCCCCTTTCGTGCTACTTCGCACTGCGGGCGGCGTGCATGCTGTTCGAGCGCTCGCCGAGCATCTGTTCGAGCTCGATCGTGTCGGAGCTGCACACCATCGCTTCATCCAGCGATATCTGCCTGTTCGTGTATGCGCGGAAAAGAGCCTGATTCATCGTCTGCATGCCGTATTTCGTTCCGGCCTGCATGAGCCCGTAAATCTGGTGAACCTTATCGTCGCGGATACACGCTCTGATCGCGGGGGTGCAGACCATGACCTCCGCCACGAGGGCCCGCCCCTTACCCGACAGGTGCGCGATGAGCTGCTGGGTAATGACCCCCTCGAGAACGAAGGCGAGCTGCGCCCGCACCTGCGACTGCTGGTTCGGCGGAAACGTATCGACGATGCGATTGATCGACTCGAACGTCGAATTCGTGTGAAGCGTCGCCAGGGCCAAGTGGCCCGTCTCCGCGATCGTGAGAGCGGCCTGCATTGTTTCGAGGTCGCGCATCTCGCCGATGAGAATCACGTCGGGATCCTGCCTGAGCACGTGCTTCAGGGCGCTCTGAAATGACTGCGTGTCGGCGCGCACCTCGCGCTGGTTCACGATGCAGTTCTTGTGCTGGTGGATATACTCGATCGGATCCTCGATCGTGATGACGTGCGATTGGCGCTCGTTATTGATCTTGTCGATCATGCTCGCGAGCGTTGTCGATTTGCCGCTTCCCGTCGGCCCGGTGACGAGGATGAGCCCCTTCATTTTCTTCGAGAAATCCTCGACGACGGCCGGAAGCCCGAGTCCCTTGAAATCGAGGATTTCGAACGGAATCTGCCTGATCGCGACGCTCGTCACGCCGCGCTGCTGGAACACGTTCGCGCGAAAGCGCGAGAGCCCCTGCACTCCGAAGGAGAAATCGAGCTCCTTCTCGTTTTCGAATCGTTTCTGCTGCTCTTCAGTGATGATGCTGTACGCGATCTGTTTGCTCACATCGGGTGTGATGACGGGATGGTTCGTGCGGCGGATGATGCCGTCGACCCGAAGCATCGGCGGAATTCCCGCCGTGATGTGGAGATCGCTCGCACGCTTGTCGATCATCTCCTGGAGAAGGTCCCGCAGGTTCACGGCCTGTGCCTTTTCCCCTTTATCGGGCATATCCTACTCTCCTTGACTCGTCATTACGCTGCCGATTCCCTCAAGATTTCCTGGAGCGACGTGATACCGGCCTTCAATTTCAGAATCCCGTCCCCCCGGAGCGTGATCATGCCCTCGCGAACGGCCTGCTCCTTGACCTCGGAGGACGAGGCGCGGTTCAGGATCATCTCGCGGAGCGCTTCGGATATGGGCATGACCTCGTAGATGCCCGTTCGCCCCGAATATCCGGTGCTGCTGCACGCGCCGCAGCCCACGGGCTTGTATATATCAAACACGTCGTCCGACGTGACCCCGAGCTCGCGAAGCGCCTCGGGATGTATCTTTTCCTTCGTCTTGCACTTCATGCAGAGTTTGCGCACGAGCCGCTGCGCCATAATGACGTTCACCGAACTCGCGACGAGGAAGGGCTCGATACCCATGTCGATCATTCGGTTGATCGTGCTCGGCGCGTCGTTCGTATGAAGCGTGCTGAGGACGAGATGGCCGGTGAGCGCGGCCTTGACCGCGATGCCCGCGGTCTCGAGGTCTCGAATCTCGCCTACCATCACGATGTTCGGATCCTGGCGGAGGAACGCCTTGAGGGCCGCCGCGAAGGTGAGACCGATTTCCTCGTGCATCATCACCTGGTTGATGCCGTCGATGTTATACTCGACCGGGTCCTCGGCGGTCATAATGTTGTATTCGGGCAGGTTGATCTTGTTGAGCGCTGAATAGAGCGTCGTCGTTTTTCCGCTTCCCGTCGGCCCCGTCACGAGCACCATCCCGTACGGCATCTCGATCCCCTTCACGAGCTTCTGGAGCGCCTCGGGATGGAAGCCGAGCTTCGTGAGGTCGATCTGGAGGTTGGTCTTGTCGAGGATTCGCATCACGATCTTCTCGCCGAAGATCGTGGGAAGCGAGCTGACCCGGAGGTCGATCTTCTTCGCGCCGATCCGGATCTTGATGCGGCCGTCCTGCGGGACGCGCTTCTCCGCGATGTCGAGCTCGGCCATGATCTTGAGTCTCGAAGTGACGGCTCCCTTCATCCGGTAGGGCGGAGACATCATCTCGTGCAGAACGCCGTCAATCCGGTACCGCACCCGGAGCTTCTTCTCGAACGGTTCGACGTGAATATCGCTCGCCCCTTTGTTCACCGCGTCCGCGATCAGCGAATTCACGAGCTTGACGACGGGGGCGTCCTCGCTCATCGCCTCGGCGACTCCGGCGTCATCGTCCATATCCTCGACGATCTCGAAGTCTTCCTGCATGTCCTTCATGACTTCGGCCAGCGAGTCGGCGGATTCGTAGAATCGGTCGATGGCGCGCTTGATCGCCGTCTCGGTCGCGACGACGGGGCGCACCTCGAGACCCGTTATGAATTTTATATCGTCGATCGCGAATATATTGTCGGGGTTCGCCATCGCCACGGTGAGGATGCGTCCTTCGCGCTTGATGGGGACGACCTGGAACTTCGTGGCGACCTCGGGCGGAATCAGCTCGATCGAATGCTCGTCCGCCTCGAGCTCGTCGAGATCGACCGCGGGCGCGTTGTACGTTTGGGAAAGAAACTCGGCGAATGCCTTCTCGGAGATGGCCCCCGTCTTGACGAGGTTATAGCCCAGGCTCCCCCCCGACTTCGTCTGCTCGGTGAGGGCGAGCTCGAGCTGCTGCTGGCTTATGAGACTCGATTCAACGAGTTGATTAGCGATCTTGTCTTTCAACAAAATCCTCCGCCCGGTACGGGTTTCCGGAAAGCGTATGCAATTATTCAACCAGCGGGCCCGTCGGCCCGCACGTTAGCCCGGCGTTCTCAGTCTGATCCTTCGACAGAATGCGTCAGACCGCAAGTAACATGCCATCCGGTGAGAAGGCGTGTAATGGGTTGCCATTCAAAAGGATCAGAGGATCGGAGGAGGCGTTTCGGCTTTCAATCGGTCCCGGTATCCGGCGCTCGACGAGTCTCGATAACCCATTCCAATATCGGGAGTAGTGCCGCGGCGAGTTGCCGCGGCGATCCCGTTATCGAAGGCCGGGGGGCGGCGCTGCGTGGAATGCACTCTGCGACACCGTATGCATATTGCGAATGGGACAATCGTCCGTCGGGGAAAGATCGGAAATCGAGGCAAAGGAGCCAGGCTCTGTCAATTTTCTTGCCACGCGCCGCAGGAAAGGTCAGTCGAGAAGCTCCCAGAACACGCCGATGAGGTAATGGCGCAACGGCATCGTATAGCCGGGGATCGTTTCGTATTTTTCGTTCAGTATGTTCTTGTACTCATAGGTCACCCGCGCGCTCATGATGGAGAGACAAGCCGAGACATTGAATACCCGGTACGGCGGAAGGGCCGTCCCGCCCCACCATCTCTTGCCCGCGGCTTCCGAACCGAGCTTCAGCGAAAACAGCTCCGAGCCCGCGAATATCCTGCGCTGCAGGCCCGCTTCTCCCCTCGCGCGATAGACGGGAACCCCGCCTGCGAGCGCGCCGCGTTCGGGGTATCCCTCGATCCCCATCGAGAGAAGACAATCGAAGCCGAGAATTTTCGCGCGCCCCGCGAAGCGTCCGCGCGCGCCGGCGACGGTGCCGCTTCCCTCCGACCGATAAACCGCGGAGTCCGCGCCGGAGAGAAGGATGCGCGACTTCTCCTCCCTCCCGAAGAGGGACAGGGAGATGCTCGAGAGCCTGAATCCTATCGAGAGCTCGTCGGCGATCTCTGGGACGAGATCCGGATTGCCCGTCGTCGCGTTGACCGCGCCGTCGAAGTCCCTCGTCAGGGCGGGCTGGAAAAGCTCCTCGGCGGAGGGAATCCTCAGGCGCCGCGCGAGGATGACATCCTGGGAAAAGAGCTCGCTCCACCTCTTGCCGAGAGCCACCTCGGCCCCCCCGTAGCGGCCGACGGCGCTGTGAGTGCCCCCGAACGCGCCGAGGCGCCAGGTCACGCCCGGAGATGCCTTCCCCCCCACGGTGACGCCCCCCTCGAAGCAGCTGAATGAAGGGGTGAAATGTCCGCCTTCCTCCCCCGCGGGAGGTGCCGGGCGGGAAGGGATCCACCGATAGTCGTTCTCGAATTCCGCTCGCGCGGCGGAGCCGAAGGCGCGGACACCGAGACCGATGAGCTTCCCCGACCAACGCGCGCCGCCGCCGAGGCTCCTCTCGCGGATTCTCCCGGAGAGCCGCGAGAGATCGAGAACGCGCTGCGTGATCGAGCCCGAGAATCCCGAGCGCCGGTAGAGAATCTCCGAGCCGAATCCTGAACGTCGAACGTCCTCGTTATCCACACCGGGGTAGGACGTGCCGACGTAGCTTTCCTCGTATCTCTGGATACTGAAGCGCACCTCGTCTCCCGCGGAGGTGCGCATCGCGAGCTCGGCGAGGACGGAGCGCATATCATCCAACCCGAGCCTTCTCGTCGGAATCGCCGGATACGCATCGATTCCGTCCTGGAGATATTCGTCGTACGCGAGCGACGCGCTCACGTGCGCCCGCGGAGTCGCGAACCACGCCCGCCGCGAGCGTCGGTTCGACGTGCCGTAGGTGAAATCGATCTCCGAAGCCGGGCCTTCCCGTCCCCCCTCCTCGAGAACGACGTTGATGAATCCCCGGGAGGAGAGATCGCCCGAAAAGCACGGGGAGCCGCTGTAGAGCACTTCCACCCTGAGGAGCCTCGAAAGCGGCAGGAATCGCGTCAGCGATTCGAGCGTGTAGCCGTCGACCGCCGGAACGCCGTTCACGAGAAGGTTCACGCCGCGGTAACTGCGCCCGTCGATCGAAAAACCTCCCTCTGCCCCATGCGGCCCCTCCCGCCACAGCGAGACTCCCGGAAGAAGCTGGAGAATATCGTCGAGGGTATGAATGTTCCGCCCGATGAGCTCCTCGCGCGTAATGACGAATACCTCAGTCGGCATGAGGAGCGAATCCCCCGCGATCGAGCCGGGAAGCTCCGCCGCCATGAGATACCGCGGCGACATGAGAACGCAGAAAATCACGAGGAGCGTTCGCCTCATGAGGCTTCTCCTCCCTGCCAGGCGCGCACCGCTTTCATGAGCGGCGGCACGGCTACGGCGAAAAGGGCGGTATTGACGCCTACATGCACTGCGGCAAAACCGATTCCCGCGACGGCGATACCCCCGAGACCCTCGATGAATCCAGACGCCCCGAGCGCGACGAACGCGGTCGCGACCGTCGTGAGGACGTCGTATACAAACGTAAGGGCGAAACCGGCCGCGGCGCTCGCGGCGACGCTCGACGCGCGGGCCGGAGCGAGATGCGGCCCGATGAGCCCGCCCACCGAACCGATGAGAACGAAACCCGCAACCTGCGCGGCAAGAAGCGGAGCCGGCGCCGGACCGAACTGATTGAGAAGGGAAAAGAGCAGACTGGAGAGCGCGCCGATAGCGCCCCCGAGACGCGCGCCGCAGAATATTCCCGCCATGAAAACGGTGAGCGTCATGAGCTCGACGTTCGGAATCCCGGCGAGAAGAAAGCCGAGGGCCACGCTCAGGGCGATGAAAAGAGCTGCGAGGATGACCGTGCGCTCGCGCCGGTGTGCCATGCCAACAAACGCTCCGTGGATAGAGAAGGGACGAGGTCCTGGGAACCGTTTCTCTTCGTACGATGCCTCGGACTTTACGTGAGCCTCGGAAAGGGGGTCAAGCCAAATGTAGCTTTTCCGCGGCGGCCTTTCTCAGGGCGGAAACGCTTTCGCAGGGAGCGGTGACCTCGCCGATATCCGCTTCAATCAGCTCTATGAAATGGAAATCGGACCCGCCCGTGCATACAAGCCCGCGCTCACGCGCGAGCTCCAGGATATCCTTCCGCATCCGCTCCGTATGATTCGGGTGCCAAACCTCGACGCCGCGCACGCCGGAGGCGATGAGTCGCTCTACCAGATCCGTTCTCCTGATATTCCATCCGGGATGCGCCCATACGGCGACGCCGCCCGCTTGCGAGATGAGCCGGATGACCTCCGTGCGGGGCAGCACCTTCTTCGGAACATGACAGGGGGCGCTATCGGAGATATAGCGCGCAAACGCTTCCGAAACGCTCGAAACATGCCCCCGCCTCTTCAGAACGCGGGCGATATGCGGTCTTCCGACGCACCCGCGACCGGCTTCCGCGAGCACCTCCTCGAACGGTAGCGATACCCCTCTCTCTTCGAGCCTGCGCACGATCTCTTCCGCCCTCGTCACGCGCGAGCGCGCGAGCTCCTCGAGGCTCGCCACGAGCGCCCGATTCTCGTGATCGAAGCAATAGCCGAGGATGTGGATGCTCGACCCGCCTTCCTCGATGCTGAACTCTATCCCCGTCACGACGTCGATTCCGCAGCGCCTTCCCGCGTCGAGCGCTTCAGCCTGAGCGTTTACCGTGTCATGGTCGGTGATCGAGACGGCGGAGAGCCCGATCGCGTGCGCGTAACTCACGAGCTCTTCGGGAGGCATTGTCCCGTCCGAGTAAGTTGAATGCAGGTGGAGATCGCAGGGCGCTGTCTGGGGTTCCATCGGGACCCGCTTCAGGTAACCGCGCTGAATTTTTTCATCTTTTCCGCGACGTCGCGAAAGGACATATCCATGATGTAGACTTCCTCGAAATGTTCCCGGGCGGTCTCGAACTCGCCGAGTATCTCGTAGGCGAGACCGATATTATAATGAATGCCGAGACTTCCCGCTCCTGTCGTTTTTTCGATTTCGAGAGCGTGCGTCAATTGCTTCACGGCGAGGCGCGGCTGATTGCACTTGAGGAAGCAATAGCCGATCATTTCCATGCTGCTGAGCTGAAACTCCTCGGCCCGGGACGCGATCTGGAACTCGCGGATCGCCTCGGTGAAAAGCCCCATCTCCAGATACGCCATGCCGAGATCGAAATGACTCCTGAGGTCGTCCTTCTCGACGTCGCTCGTTATCTCCTCGGCGAAGGTTTCTCCACGTTCCGAGCCGGTCTCGGCAAAGGTCGCGGCCGGCGGATCCGGCAAGCCCGGAGGCGTCCCGCCGGAAAGAACCTCGTTCGCGCTTTCAGACGTCCCGTCCTCCGAAGGCTTTCGGCGATCGGCGAATGATCCGCCCGTCCCGATGGCTTCGCGCCCCTGGCTCATCGCGGCGACCATCTCCGCCTCTTCCACCGCCTCATCCATGCCGACATCGATGCCGGATTCGTCCGGCTTTCCGTCTTCGGTCTCCGCTTCGGCCGCGGCGGGCGCGGGTTCGACGTCGGGAGGCACAGGAATTGAATCGGCCGGAGGAGGCGCGGCGAGCTCATCGGAATCGACCTCTGCGGCCGGGACATCCGCCGGCGACGGCGACATTTCTCCGGCTATCGGGGTCGCAACCCCTTCCTCGACGGTCTCGGCCGTTTGCAGATTCTCCAGCTCCGCGGGCGAGAGAGCGGCCTTTATCTCCTCGATCTTTTGCGCGTATCGGATCTGCCGTTTTGAATCCTTCTCCTGCACGGCGATCGCGACAAGCCTCCCGTAGACCTCGATCGCCTTCAACTTCATGCCGAGCTGCTCGTAGATCCCGACAGCCATCGCCAGTATGGCCTCGTTCGACGGCATGAGCTCGAGCATGAGATCGACATCCTTCTGCGCCCGCGGAAGAAGGACCTGCGGATTCTCGAGAACGGCCTCGACATATTGCGTAAAAAACGTGACCGCTTCGCCGGTGAGCTTCTGTTTCGCCCTGAGCTCTCCGAGCCTGAACATCGTATCGATCTTCTCGGGATCGACTCGCAGGATTTTCTTGCATACGGCGACCGCGTTGTTGTAGAGGGCGACCTTCTCGTATATCGTCGCTGCCTTTTCGAAATTCTGCACCGCCTGCGCCTTGTCTCCGGCGCGCAGGTATATATCGCCGAGCTCATTGTAGAGATTCGGGTTCTTCGATTCGATCGTAAGGAGGCGGCGGTACTCCTGAATGGCCTTGTCGATATGGCCCTTGCTCAGGAATTCCTGCGCCTTCTGACGTATCTGATTCGCCTTGCTCAAAACCCGACCTCGCTTGCCGTCTCGAACGCGGGGCGTTCCCGGACGACGGCGCCGTTCTTGACGACGGTGATCGCGTGGTCAGCTCCCACCCGCGATGGAATCTCCCGGTAATCTTCCACGTCGTACACGACGAAATCTGCCTTTTTCCCCTTTTCGAGGGAGCCGTATTGGGCGCCCCTGCCGACGGCGTGCGCCGCGTTGATCGTCGCCGCATTGATCGCCTCGGCCGGTGTCATGCGCATCTGGGAACAGGCGACGGCAACCGCAAACGGCATCGAGCACGAGGGAGAGCTCCCCGGATTGAAATCGGTCGCGAGCGCCACGGCGACTCCGCGTTCGATCATCTCCCTCGCGGGAGCGAAATCGCGCGAGCCGAGCGCGAAGGTCGTGCTCGGCAGCAGAATGGCGATCGTATCCGATTCGGCGAGCGCGCGTATTCCGGCGCTTGATATCTTCGTGAGATGTTCGGCGGAGATCGCGCCCATGCGCGCGGCGAGCTCCGCGCCTCCCATCGGCGTGATCTCGTCCGCGTGCACTTTCAGACCGAAGCCGGCGGTGCGCCCCGCCTCGAGAATTTCCCGTGTCTCTTCGACGCCGAAGACACCCTTCTCGCAGAAAACGTCTATGAACTCGGCGAGCTTCTTCCGCGCGACGGCGGGGATCATCTCGTCGATAACAACACGCACGTACGCCCTTGTATCGTCGAATTCGGGCGGCCTCTGATGCGCGCCCATGAAGGTCGCCACGACGTCGAGCGGGGTCTCGCGCCCGAGGCGGGCGATGACACGGAGCATCTTGAGCTCGGCTTCGAGATCGAGCCCATAACCGCTCTTGATCTCAATGGTCGTCGTACCCCCCTCGAGCATTTTCATGAGCCGCCTGCGGCTCACCTCGAAGAGACGCTCTTCGTCCATTTCCCTCACCTCACGAACCGTCCTCCTGATCCCGCCCCCGCGGCGCTCGATCTCGAGGTAGCCCTCTCCCCGAATGCGCGCCTCATACTCGTCCGCACGGTAGCGCGAGAAGACGGCGTGCGTATGGGGATCGACCCAGCCCGGCATCACGACGCGTCCGCCGGCATCGATCGTCCGGGAAATCCTGGCTCCGCCGATTCCTTTTTCGACATCCGCGCGGGTACCGGCAAAGACAATGACTCCCCCGGAAACCGCAAGCGCCCCGTCGGAAACGATACCGGGATCGGATAGATTCTTGCCACGCTTCGGTCCCTTCTCGGAACCGCGGCAGGTCACTAGCTGTCCGGCGCCGCAAAGCAGCAGATCAACCGTCTGGAGCAAGCGCCACTCCTTTTATGAAACAAGCCAGCCTTCAATAGCTGCTCAAAATGCAAACATGCAATCGCAAACTCATATGAGCACGGCTTTAACGCCCGTCAGAATCAGGCTTCATTTCTTGAGCATGGGTATGTGAAGCCCTGCATCTTTCGCCTTTTCAATGGCTATCTCATATCCGGCATCCGCATGTCTTGCAATCCCTGTGCCAGGGTCGCACCGCAGGCAGCGCGCCAGTTTCTCGCGCCCTTTCACCGTTCCGTCGGCCACGACGCCGAGCCCGGCGTGGATCGAAAGCCCCATCCCTACCCCTCCGCCATGATGCACCGAGACCCAGGCGGCCCCGCAGGAGGCGTTGAGCAGGGCGTTCAGAATCGGCCAGTCGGCGATCGCGTCGCTCCCGTCGCGCATCGCTTCAGTCTCGCGGAACGGGGAGGCGACGGAGCCGGAATCGAGATGGTCTCGGCCGATAACGATCGGAGCCGACAGATCTCCTTTCGCGACGAGATCGTTCAAAGCGATCCCGAAGCGCTCTCTCTCGCCGTAGCCCAGCCAGCAGATGCGGGCCGGAAGGCCCTGGAATGCGACCTTTTCCCGCGCGAGCTTGATCCAGCGGCCGAGCGATTCGTTGTCGGGAAACAGCTCGAGGGCGAGCTCATCGGTGCGATAGATGTCCTTCTCGTCTCCCGAAAGCGCGATCCACCGAAACGGTCCCCTGCCCGTGCAGAACATGGGCCGGATGAACGCGGGCACAAAGCCGGGGAAGGCGAAGGCGTTCGAGAGCCCTCCCTTCTCGGCCTGGCCGCGGATATTGTTGCCGTAATCGAAAACGACCGCCCCGCTCTCCTGCAAATCGATCATCGCCTGCACGTGAAGGACGATCGATTCGGTCGCCTCCTTGACGTAGCGGTCGGGATTCGCGCCTCTGAGCCCGGCGGCCTGCTTCATGTCGTATCCGCGCGGGATATAGCCGTTGAGGGCGTCATGCGCGGAGGTCTGGTCGGTGACGACGTCCGGAACGACGCCGCGGCGCGCGAGCTCGGGAAAAACGTCGGCGGCGTTCGCGTGGAGCCCGATCGAGTAGGCCCTCTTTTCCTTCATCGCCCGCCGCACCTTCTCGAGCGCCGTGTCGAGATCGGACTCCATCTCGTCGCAATAGCGCGTCTCGATGCGCCTCCTGATCCGGTCGGCATCGACCTCGACGGCGAGGCAAACGCCGCCGTTCATCGTGACCGCGAGCGTTTGCGCTCCGCCCATCCCGCCGAGCCCGGCGGTGAGGACAAATCTTCCCGCGAGGGTGCCCCCGAAGCGCTGGCGCGCGCATTCGGCGAAGGTCTCGAATGTCCCCTGCAGAATACCCTGCGTGCCGATGTACATCCACGAGCCGGCCGTCATCTGACCGTACATCGTGAGTCCCTTCGCTTCGAGCTCCCAGAAGTCCTCCCACGTCGCCCACCGCGGAACCAGAAGCGAATTGGCGATGAGCACACGCGGCGCGTCCTCGTGCGTTCTGAAAACGGCTACCGGTTTTCCCGATTGAACGAGGAGCGTTTCGTCCGACTCGAGGCCGCGCAGCGTGCTGACGATCGCGTCGTAGCATTCCCAGTTCCGGGCGGCCTTGCCGCGCCCGCCGTATACGACGAGATCCTCCGGACGCTCCGCGACCTCGGGATCGAGATTGTTCATGAGCATGCGGAGCGGCGCCTCCGTGAACCAGCTCTTGCAGCTGATCGCGGTCCCCCGCGGCGCTCTGATGGTTCGCTTTTGCATAAGATCCTCACCTCCGAAACCCTGGAATTTCGCATTGACGATACGGCTTTTGCGCCGATTGGGCAACTCCAAAGCGCATGTTCAGCGGGTGTTCAGGTTCCGGCGAACCACCGGGCGACGCGCCCGACGCACTCCTCGACCGTCACGTGCTCTATGTTCCTCGACGGGAGCGACGAGAGAATCGTTCCCCCATACGGCCTGGTCCCCAGGCGCGAATCGAGTATGACGATGACGCCGCGGTCGTTCATGCGCCTGATCAAGCGTCCGGATCCCTGCCGCATGCGGAGGATCGCCTCGGGCAAAAAGAGCTTCTCGAATGGATCCTCGCCGAGCGACGAAAACCTCTGCGATCGAGCCTCGACGATCGGCTCCGCGGGGACCGGGAACGGAATCTTCGGGATGACGAGCACCTCGAGCTCCTCCCCGGGAAAATCGACGCCCTCCCAGAAGCTCGCGACGCCGAGAAGCACTCCTCCTTCATGCTTTCGCAGCTTTCCAGACAGCGCTTCCCTGCTCTCTCCCGCCCCTTGCACGAGAACGGGGCGTTCGACGCCGTTTCTCGCGAGCGCTTCCGCGACGGAACGGCAGAGACGATACGAAGTGAAGAGCACCATCGTCCTGCGCCCGACCCCGGCGGCGAGCCCGGCGACGAGTTCCGCGACCGGCGCGGCGAAACCGTCGTGATTCGGATCCCCGAGGCCGGAAACGACGAGCACCAGGCAATTCTCGTCGAACGGAAACGGCGACGGAATGACGAGCTCGCGGGGTTTCGAAGCGAGAAACCTCATGCCGAGCCGATCCCTGAGCAGCGCGAAGCTCCCGTTCTGCGAGAGTGTTGCCGAGGTGAAAACGGCCGAACCGAGGACCCCCTCGAGATAATCCGCGAAGGGGCGGTCCACCGCCAGCGGCGATCCGCACATCTCCCTGAGGGCTCCATCGGGACCCCAGTCGAGCCAGAAAACCGAATCCTCCACGCTCGCGGTCGAGAGGAACCTGAGACTTTCTGCCAGCGTCGCGAGCTCCTCGCTCGCATACGCTATCTCCTA
>Ga0265296_1001788_pt1 | contig 23336 bp, 19 predicted proteins | sample MunlanPumphouse1_FD_189073 | JGI IMG/M metagenome (GOLD analysis project Ga0265296, IMG submission 189073) | Groundwater microbial communities from a municipal landfill in Southern Ontario, Canada - Pumphouse #1 | ecosystem: Environmental > Aquatic > Deep subsurface > Groundwater | place... | reverse complement strand
AGGAAATCCGCGCCGATGGCAATATCAGCCTGAGCCTGCAACCGGTCGGCGAGCAAGCGGCGTCCAGCCTGAACTCGAAGATCCTCGCCAAGTTGCGTGAAAACAACGGCAGCCTGCCGGTCAGCGACAAGAGCGACCCGACCGTGATCAGCAACTTGTTTGGCGTGAGCAAGGGCAACTTCAAGAAGGCCATCGGTGCGCTGTACAAGCAGGGCCAGATCGTGATTCACGCTGATCGCATTGAACTAAGCTGACTGCAACCTGCTCTTGTGTAGGAGTCGCTATCGCCGGCATGCCGGCTCCTACAATAGGGTGTCGTCATGGGCAAAAAAGTCGTGTGTGCTTACCTCGGTACGTTATTGGCTTTTTTAGTGCTCGATGGCCTCTGGCTTGGCGTGTTGATGGGGTCGACCTACAAGGCCCTGCTGGGGCCGCTGATGCTTGAACAACCGCGATTGCTGCCGGCGGCACTGTTCTACTTCCTTTATGTATTCGGCTGTGTGGCTTTTGTGGTGCTGCCGGCGCTGGCCAGTGGTGGCTGGCAACGGGCTGCCCGCCTGGGCGCCTTGCTCGGGTTGGTGGCCTATGGCACCTATGACCTGAGCAACTGGGCGACCTTGCAAGGCTGGTCGGCGGGCCTGGCATTGATGGACATGGCGTGGGGCACCTTCCTCACGGCTGCGTGCTGCTTGCTGGGGTACGGGGCGGCGCACCGCGTCAGGGGCTGAGCCGCGCCCGGCAATCAATCGGTGCCGGGGCCGGACGTAGCAGCAATGCACCGGCCAGTATCAGGCCGCTGCCCGCTACTATCAGCGCCGGCTGCAAGCCGCCGCTAAGGTGGCTACTCAACGAGGCCAGCAGTGGGCCACTTAACTGGCCCAGGGCAAAACATGCCGTCAGCAGCCCCGTGCTGCGTTGCGCACCGTGGGGTGCGATTTCCCGCAGGCGCTGCATCACCAGTTGCATGCACGCCAGGAACGGCAGACCGCACAGCACTACGCCCAATGCCAAACCCACACCATTGCCCAGCAAACAAGCGAAGACGCCGGCCGCTTGCAGCCATAGGGTGGCCATCAACCAATAGCGTGTAGTGTCGGGGTTGGGCTTGCGCAGGCTGACCAGCAACACACCCAGGGCTGCCGCGAGGCCAAAGCACGGCCAGAACAGGTCCGCCTGCCAGGCGCCCTTGAACTGCGCGCTGGCCATTTGTGACAGGAACGTGGCGGGGATGATGTAGCCCAAGCCAAACAACAGGTAAACCCAGCCCAGATGCGCGATGCTGCCATTGCTCCCGGTAGTGGCGCTGCTGCTCTGCGGCTGCCCTCTGTCAGGTTTGGGCAGCAACGGCAGGATCACCAGCAACATGCCCAGGGCGACCACGCCATACACCAGCCACAACGTCGCCGAATCCTCGCCCAGCAGGTTCGAGCCCAATGCCAACAGTCCCGTGAGCAGGATCCCCAGCCCAGGCCCGGCAAACACCAATGCTCCTAATCGCGGGCGCCCGGCGGCAATCGCCAGGGGTTGGCTCAGGCCGGTAATCATCACCAGCACCCAGGCGCTGGCCACGCCCGTGCCAAAGCGCAATATCAGGTGCGACCAGAAGCCGTTGGCCCAGAACGACGCCAGGGTCAGCAGCACACACAACCACAACCCGCCGAGCAGCCGCCCGCGTATGTGGTGATGACTGCGCGCGAACATCGAGTCCACGGCCCCCACGAAATAGCCCAGGTAGTTGGCTGCGGCGATCAGCCCGGCCTCGGTCAGGTCGATTTGCCCTTCGCTGAGCAAGTGTGGCATTTGCGGGGTGAGGGCAAAGCGGCCAATGCCCATGGCCATCATCAGGGCGATAAAGCTGGCGAGTAAGCGAATCAGGGGAGACATGGGGCAAATTCCTGCAAGAAGCGATGACCCCAGGTTAAGGTGGATTGTTATTCAGTAAAAATGAATAATACTGAGCAACTTGTTCAGTTAAGGAGAATGGTCGTGGAGTTCAGCCAACTGCGTATTTTCCAGGCTGTGGCCGAAGAGGGCTCTATTACCCGTGCAGCAGAGCGCCTGCACCGGGTGCCGTCGAACCTCTCGACCCGGCTCAAGCAAATGGAAGAGCAATTGGGTGTCGAGTTGTTCGTGCGCGAGCGCCAGCGCCTGCAACTGTCGCCGGCTGGCAAGGTGCTGCTCGACTACAGCACGCGGCTTCTGGCGCTGCACGACGAAGCGCACGGCGCCGTACAGGGCGGGCAACCAGCCGGGGACTTTGTGCTGGGCAGCATGTACAGCACCGCCGCGATCCATTTGCCGAAACTGCTGGCGCAGTATCACAAGGCTTACCCGATGGTGAACCTGCAAGTGCAGTCGGCGCCCAGCGGTGAGCTGCTTGAAGGCCTGATCACCGGGCGTCTGGATGCGGCGCTGGTGGATGGCCCATTGACCTTGGCGACCCTGGACGGTGTGCCGTTGTGCGAGGAGCGCTTGCTGCTGATCTGTGAGGCGGACCACCCGCCGGTACGCGGCCCGCAGGACGTGGCCGGGCGCTCGGTGTTCACCTTCCGACGCAGTTGTTCGTATCGGGCGCGCCTGGAAGCGTGGTTTTCCCACGACCGCGTAGCCATGGGGCGGGCCATCGAGATCGAGTCGTATCAAGGCATGCTGGCGTGTGTGATCGCCGGTTCCGGGGTGGCGTTGATGTCCGAATCGATGCTCGACAGCCTGCCCGGCAAGCACAGCGTCTCGATCCACCCCCTGGCCGAGCCGTTTGCCCACGCCACCACCTGGCTGATGTGGCGCAAGGGCATGCTCGGGGCTAATCTCAACGCGTGGATTGACCTGCAGCAAGAGGGCAAGACGCGGCCTGTACAAGAGGCGCGAGCGATTGCCTGACCGCATCGTCAGGATTTGTATCAATTCAGTAATGGTTCGTTGCGGTTTCAGGCAAGCATTGCGTGGGACTTAGTACTACTATCTGTAGGAAGCAGCCACAGAATTCCAGCTGCTCGGCACTACCCTCAAAGGGGGCACCATGAAAGAAAAACTGCAAAACTGGCTGCACGACCTCGGCGTCGCACTCGGCTTGATCGAGCCACCGCTGCAACCGGTGCCTATCCGCACCGATGACGAACAGCGCCGCCCGCGTCGCAGGTAAGCCCGGAAAAGCGCTCAGGCATTGGTGTTTGGGCGCGATCACTGGTTATGCTTTCCCAGGAACACAGTGGATGGGCGCGTGCTCGTATGTGATAGAACCGCGCCAGTCGAAGACCACGTTCCTAAATTAAGTTGCGCTCGCTTTGTCTGATCATGGAAGTATTCTGGTCGGACGTTTCCTTTTGTCTGCTCCTTCGACCTTTTCTGTATTTGGACGTTTTATATTCCTGCTCTCTTCAAGGAAGGCAGGGGTATGTCGTTTGTTAACAGTGATGGGATGCTGATCTCCGACAAAGTGATACTGCGTCGATTTAACGCGATTGAGCATGGGGATTTGCACGGTGTACAGGCTTTCATTGGCTACTTCGCAAAAGCCAGTAGTGCGGTGTGGGAATGATGACGATCAAAGCGTGGCCGATTGGCGCATTACTCGTTCTTGCGGGATGTACGGATCTGCACAACACGCCCGACCTTGAAAGCATTGTTATCTCCAGCTTCCAATCCCAGGAACCCGAGAGTTGCCGGTCTTCTGACGTGCCGCTCGACTCAAGCCGTGTGCGGGCGTTTTTCCAACGGGCGTCGAAGATTGATAGCCGCACCCTGCATGACCGTTACGAGTGGGCACCTTGCTATTTGGAGGGCAGTCTGAAGTACAACGGGCAGGTTTGTACGTGGCAGGTAAGGGCGGGAGCCACTGGGGTCGTCCAGTGTCCGTCGGCAGAGCAGTACTTTACTTGTGAAGAGTGCAGCGACCTGTTTGCAAAACCCGGGGATTAAAAAAACGGATGCGACACCGACGTCGCACCCGCTGAAGAAAGCTATATTCAAGCGGCGTCGGCCACCGTGACCTGTGGCCGGCGCGACAGTACACTCACCAGCACAAAACTCACCACACTCACGCCCAGGCTGTAGTAGATCGGTGTGTTTGCCTCCAGACCATCCTTGATCATGAACACCAGCGACGTGGCAAACCCCAGTGCCATGGCGCTGATTGCGCCCGAAGTGGTCGCGCGTTTCCAGTAGATCGCGCCGATCAACGGGATCAACATGCCGCCGACCAGCAGGTTATAGGCCAGGGTCAAGGCACTGATCACATCGGTTACCACCAAAGCGATAGCCAGCACGGCGATGCCGGTCAGCAGGGTGAACAGGCGGTTGATGTTCAGGCTCGACTGTTTGCCGCCGCGCAGGCGTGGCAGCAGGTCTTCGGTGAGCACGGTGGATGCGGCGAGCAGCCCGGCGCTGGCCGTAGACATCATGGCCGCCAGGGCCGCGGCGATCACCAGGCCACGCAGGCCATCGGGCAGCGACAGTTTGACGATGGCGGCGAAGGCGTTGTTGACGTTGTCCAGGTCCGGGATCAGCACATGGGCGGCCATGCCGATCAGGGCACAGGCCAGGCCGTAGAGGATGCAGTAGAAACCGGCGAAAGTGCCTGCATACTTGGCGACCTTTTCGTCCCGGGCGGTAAATACCCGTTGCCAGATGTCCTGGCCGATCAGGATGCCGAAAAAGTAGATCATGAAGTAGGTGATGATGGTGTCCCAGCCGATGCTGGTGAAGCTGAAACTGGCCGCTGGCAGCTTGGCCACCAGCTCATCCCAGCCGCCCACGCGGTACAGGCAGATCGGCAGCAGGATAAACATCAGGCCGACGGTCTTGATCACGAACTGCACGATATCGGTCAAGGTCAGTGACCACATGCCGCCGATGGTCGAATACACCAGCACCACGCCACCGCCCAGCAGGATGGCGGCCCAGAAGGGCAGGTCAAACATCACCTGCAATACGGTGCCGATCCCCAGGATCGAGGTCACTGCCAGCATCAGCGCGTAGGCCAGCATGATCAACCCGCTGGCCTGGCGGGCCGTGGGGTTGTAGCGCTGCTCCAGGACCTGGGTCACGGTGAAAATTTTCAGCTTGAGCAAGGGCTTGGCGAGGAACAGGTTCAGCGCGATGATCCCCGCGCCCAGCGCTGCGCAGAGCCAGAAGCCGGAAATGCCGTGGACATAACCCAGGCGCACGCTGCCCACGGTGGAAGCGCCACCGAGTACCGTTGCCGCCATGGTGCCCATGTACAGCGTCGGCCCCAGGTTGCGCCCGGCGACCAGGTAGTCTTCATGGGTCTTGGCCCGGCGCATGCCCAAATAGCCGAGCACGAGCATGCCGGCGGCGTAGATAAGTACGACGAATAGATCCACAGCCATGGTGGCGAATCTCCAATTATTATTTTTATCGGTGTTCAGGCGCGGGGCACATGGCCCCGCGCTACATCAGCGGTGCGTGACGCCAGGTAGCACACAGAGCATTTCATACAGCAGGTTGGCGCCCAGCAACGAGGTGTTGCCGGTGGTGTCGTAGGGCGGTGAAACTTCCACCAGGTCACAACCAATCAGCTCCAGGCCCTGGCAGCCACGGATAATCTCGATCGCCTGGATGGTGGTCAGCCCGCCGATTTCCGGGGTGCCGGTACCGGGGGCCCAGGCCGGGTCGATGCCGTCGATGTCGAAACTCAGGTACACCGGGCCGCCGCCGACCTTTTCCCGGACTTCGGCCATCAACGGCGCGAGGGACTGGTGCCAGCACTCCTCGGCCTGGACCACGCGGAACCCCTGTTTACGGCTCCAGTTGAAGTCTTCGGCGGTATAGCCCTGGGCGCGCAGGCCGATTTGCACCACGCGGTCGCAATCGAGCAGGCCCTCTTCGACGGCACGGCGGAAGGTGGTGCCGTGGGCGATTTTCTCGCCGAACATATGGTCATTGATGTCGGCGTGGGCATCGATATGCACCAGCCCGACCTTGCCGTGCTTCTTGTGGATCGCCCGCAGGATCGGCAGGGTGATGGTGTGGTCGCCGCCCAGGGTCAGCGGGATCACGTCGTGCTTGAGGATCTCATCGTAGGATTCTTCGATGATGCGCACGGCGTCCAGCAGGTTGAAGGTGTTGATCGCCACATCGCCGATGTCGGCCACTGACAGCGAGTCGAACGGTGCGGCGCCGGTGGCCATGTTGTAGGGGCGGATCATCACCGACTCGGCGCGGATTTCGCGGGGCCCGAAGCGGGTCCCGGCGCGCAGCGAGGTGCCGATATCCAGGGGCACACCGACAAAGGCCGCATCCAGGCCGGCTGCGGTTTGCAGGTGGGGCAGGCGCATCATGGTGGCGATGCCGGCAAAGCGCGGCATTTCGTTGCCGCCCAGTGGTTGGTGAAAGATCTTGTCCACGGGAGTGCCTCATCGTTGTTGTGGTTATCAGAGGCCGATTCTGCGAAATGTCGGACACGGGAAGAATCGCTGCGGGAAAATACTTAGTTCAGATTTTTCTGAACTAATGCCTGGGGTAGACTCCACCGGTGTGCAAAACCTGTTCCCTGTAGGAGCGAGCTTGCTCGCGAAAAACCTGAGAGCGCCGCGTACATTCTGAATGCCCGCGTGATCGTTAACGTTTTTCGCGAGCAAGCTCGCTCCTACAGGGAATGGGCCTGTCAGCCGATTTTTTGCCTGGAGGTTCCATGGCCAGCGCCTTGCCCGACCTGAAACTGTTGCGCATCTTCGTCAGCGTGGTGCGCCACCAAGGGTTTGCCAGTGCCCAGCACGAACTCAACCTGTCGACGTCCGCCATCAGTACCTATATGAGCCAGTTGGAAGGCGCCCTGGGCCTGGTGTTGTGCCATCGTGGGCGGGGCGGTTTCAGCTTGACCAGCAAGGGTGAGCTGTTTCATCAGGAAACCTTGCGCCTGCTGGCCGAGTTGGAGGGCTTCGAGCAGTACGCGGCGGCGCTCAAAGGCGAGCTGCGTGGCACGCTCAAACTGGGCGTGCTCGACTCCACCGTCAGCGACAAGGCCCTGCCATTCGCCGAAGTCATCGGCGCCTACAGTCTTGAGCACCCAGCCGTGCATTTGCATTTGTCGGTCATGAGCCCCTACGAGCTGCAACTCGGGGTCCAGGACAATCGCCTGGACCTGGCCATCGGCGCCTTCTCCAACCGCATGAGCGGCTTGATCTACATGCCGTTGTACCGCGAGCAACACTGGCTTTACTGCAGTTCGCGCCATCCACTGTTCAGCGAGCGGCGCATCCCCGAACAGGTGATCACCCAGCAACGCATGGTCGGGCGCGGGTATTGGAGCCAGGCGGAACTGGCGCGCCACGGCTTCAAACACAGCGCCGCGACGGTAGAAAGTATGGAAGCGCAGTTGATCCTGGTGCTGTCCGGTGCCTACATCGGCTACTTGCCCGAACACTACGCCCAGGCCTGGGCTGACAAGGGCGACTTGCGGGTGCTGCTGCCCGCGACTTTTGGCTACCAGGCGCCGTTTTCGCTGATCATGCGCCGTGGGCGCAGCCGCGAACCGTTGATCCAGACCTTCCGCGACTTACTCAAAGCACAGCTCAATCAGGCCTGAACATGTCCAGACCCCAATGCCCCCGCTGCCTGCGGCCGAACACCCACTGCCTGTGTGCGCTGATCCCGAGCCTGGACAGCCGCACCCGAGTGTTGCTGTTGCAACATCCCAGCGAGGTCAACCATGCCCTCAACACCGCACGTCTGGCCGCGTTGGGCCTGGTGAATGCGCAACTGGTGGTGGGTGAAGTATTCGAAGGCTTGCAGACCTTGCTCAACCCCCCTGGGTATCAGGCGCGGCTGCTGTTTCCCGGCGAGGACGCGCAGCCGCTGCAGGCCTACAGCCCATCCGACGAACCGCTGCTGCTGGTGGTGCCCGACGGCACCTGGCGCAAGGCGCGTAAATTGCTGCACCTCAACCCGCTGCTGGCGGCGTTGCCACGGGTGACGCTGACGGCGGGCGGCGTGTCCCGTTATCGGTTGCGCAAGGCACCGGGGCCGGGGGCGTTGTCGACGGTGGAGGCGATCGAGCAGGCGTTGACGGTGCTGGAGGCGCCGACTTCTTTCGAGCCCTTATTGCGGCCTTTTGAAGCCCTGATAGAGGGCCAGATTGCGGCGATGGGCGAACATATCTACCGTAGGAATCACGGGGATACGAGTTCTGTCTAACGGAGTCAGGAGCAGTGGGGTGGGTTGCTCCAGTCGAGGTCTTGAGGGGCGCTGCATTTAGCGCATTTTGAGCCTGATCCGTGTTGAAGCAGAGGCATTGGACGCTGACTTCAGGTCAGTTATCTGGGTAAAGCAAGTGAGATGTGTCGAAATAATGAGTAGAACGCCTACTTTTTTTTGAAAGATTTTAGGTGTGCCCCTGTACGAAAAGTCCACTCGAGACCCCTTGCAGGAGGGGGCTTCCCCCTTGAACGACTACTCCCAGAGGCGGCAAGTGCCAGCACTAGTGGAGGATTTGGGGCTAGATTGAGTTTTAGTAAGCGGCTGTAGTTGGGAGGTTGCCGAGATGACATGTTTGGAAATATTTTAAAAAGTATAAGATTTGGCTTGCCTGAAAGAAATTTTTACATTTCCCCAGCTTTTTTAGGAAAAGTTTCCTGCTAATTTTAAGTTGCCCTATAACGGTGGGCAACACTTAATCTTGAACAAGGAACGTATCATGAAATCTGCAATCGATCTGTTTCAAACTGAAGTGACTGGCGTTACTACCAAAGGTGTTTGCCTCTGGTAAATGCAAAAGGGGGAAGGGGAGTTAATCTCCCCTTCTCTTTATTTGAAATATTTCATGCCCAAGGATAGGAGCAATGTTCGTATGGACGACTTTGGTTATCATACGATTTGGGATATCACAGGTGCAGATGCGCGCTTGTTAAAAGATGCGCCGGCACTGCATGATTTTTTCCTCAGTACTTTGCAACGTTCACGTTTTACTGTACTTGACCATTTGACCCACAAATTCAATGTCGGCGGCGAGGGGGTGACAGGGCTCTATCTACTTTCCGAATCTCACCTTTCCTATCACACCTATCCAGAAAGTCATTACATTAGCATCGACGTCTATACGTGCGGCTCGAATAACCTGTCAATCAATGAAGGGATTCGCGGTTTTTTTGGTGGCGATGTAAAAGTCAAAAGCCGTACGTTGCTTCGTGGCAGCAATGTGGTAGTTGCGAAAGAGGTGGAAAATGAAACTTGTCAATAATGGATTTATTAAGTTCGATTATCAGTTTCCACTGTACAATTTCTTTTTTCCTTCGCAGTCCATGAATGTCTTTCGCCCCAGCGAAACGCAGTTGTCCAACTTGCTGAATGGCGCCAATGCCAAGGCGAAGTCGCGGGCATTGTATTTTCATGTACCATTTTGCGAGGCTATCTGCTCTTTTTGTCCGTTCACTCGGGGCTTGTACAAAAATGCAGAGGATATTGATCGTTATACTAAGGCGTTGATAAAGGAAATCGAGTATAAATCACAGCTAATGGACTTTAAAGCAGTTCCGGTCAGGGCGATATTCTTCGGAGGCGGTACGCCTTCGCTGCTCTCACCACAGAATATCAATGATATCGGTGAGGCCTTGCATCGATATTTCGACATGTCGACGGTTGAGGAATTCTCTTTCGAGTTCAACATCACCAGTGTCACGCGTGAACGCAATGTAGCGCTGGCTGACATTGGCGTTACGCATGCGCGCTTTGGTTTGCAGACGGTTGATCCTACCTGGCGCAAACTGTTCAATCTCAATGAGGATATTGCCGAAATCGAGCGCGCAGCCGATCTGTTGGTGCCCACGTTCGAGCATGTCCTGTGCGACATCATGTACGGTATGAACGGAAGCAATGAAGCCCAGACGCTGGCAGATATCGACAAAGCCGTCGAGTTGGGTCTTAGTAACATAGACATTTACCCCATCAACAACGTCGTCACCTCGGTAAAGCTCCACAAGCAAATCAAAGAGCGTACTGCTGAAGTTTTCCCGGCAATGCGTAAATTGAACATGAAACTGATGATTGATGAGCACATGCGACAGAAGGGCTACCTGCCTTACAACGGGCATGGCTACGTGCGGCGCACCAGTGCGCAACCGACGTTGATTACCCCAGATTACTCATTTATCTACCATGAGCACGTTTACGGCTATGCCGACCACGACCTGCTGGGTTTTGGCGTGGGCGCTATCTCCTCTGTAGCGGAAAACGTGATTACCAACACCTCGTTGCGCGAACAATATATCGCCAAGATGAGCGCTGGTGATTATGTCTGTCAGGTCAGCCAGCATGCCCCGGTGTTGGATCTGGTCAAGCCGGTTGTGCTGCGTCTTCCCTATCATGGAGAAATCGACAAATCCAGGGTAGCGATGAGCCAACTACCCCAAGGACTCCTGGCGCGTCTGCAGGAGTTGGTGGAAGCGGACCTTGTCACTGAAACCCCGACAAGCTTTGAACTGACCAAACTGGGCTGGCTGTGGTACAGCAACATTATGTTTTACTTAATTCCAGAAAGTGAACAAAATATCTTGAAAAAAATAGTGTTTGAGAAGCTTAGTGCCGACGGAAGAGATATCACTCGGGATGAGTTGATTTATTCTGCAGGTTAGAACCACTTGGTAGGCAGTGGATATGCGCGCACTTACACTCAATCATGGAACCCAACGGCTCTCGATCGCTTTTTTTTTCTCGAAATGCGGTGAGTTTGCTTTCGAGACGGCGTTTGCTGTAGCCGTTGTAACGTTGACCGATGCCGATATTCTACTGATGGGCTTGGTCTACTTTTTTCGTTACTTACCCAGTGCATTGTTTTCTCCCGTAGGCGGCTGGCTGGCGGATAACGTTGAAAAAAAGTCTACGCTGGTAGTTGTTGAATTAATGAAGTGCGCCTTGGCAGTTGCGATGTTCGTGATGTTCGAGTACTCGCAACCGACGGTGGCGATGGTCATCGTTGCCTCCATGCTCATGACGGCACTTGACTGTTTGTACACACCTACCTTTCGTGCTTACTTTCCCGATATTGTGCATAACGATGACTTGCCTTCTGTCAATAGTGCAATACAGGTCATTGAAGATATCTCTTCGATCATTGGCCCGCTTATATTTTCTCTTATTGCAATTGTTCTTGCGCCAAGCTATGCGTTTGCATTTTTTGCGGTAAGTTTGTTGGTGTCGGCCGCTTGTATGTTGATGTTGCTGTCGTCTGCAAGAACTACACAAGAGTCTTTCAATATACTGGCTATTTTCAAAGAAGCGACACGCAGCGTTGGCAGTCTGCGAAAATTCAACAAGCCACTCTTTACGGTCATCTGTTGCACTACGTTGTGTGCGATGTTTGCCACTTCAGTGATACGTTTTATATTGCCGGCTGCCGTTATCGAGCATTTTCAGTCGGAAGCGGCTGTTGGTTACATTTATTCCCTGCTTGCCTTGGGTACGGTGATGGGCGGTATGTTGTATGTGAAATTCAATGCGACGACCACGGCGCGTTCAGTCATTGTCTATTGGTTGTTGTATGGGGTGCTTTTTTTGTCCACGGCTATCGCCTTGCAATTCAATACGTATTTGTTTGTTTTGCTGTTGCTGTGCGTGGGGTTTATCGGTGCGTTCGTCGATATTGCAATTATTACCAATATTCAATGTTTGTCGAATCCACAGGAAGTGGGTAAGAACTTTTCGTTGTATTACTTTACGGCGGTCATTGGCGATGCTATGTCCGGGCTTATCGCGTGCCTTATGTTTCTCATCGTGGGGCCGGCTACTTTTATTGGCATGACGTTCATGCTGTGTATTGCACCCTTGGGTTGGAGCCTGAGAAGAGATGATGCAGATAAGGATCGTTTGTAGCGCAACCGTCCATCTTGAGGAGCGGCCTGGGGTGGTGGTTGCAGCTTTCGCAGGGAGCCATGATTTACTGGGGGCTGGCGCGCTGGTTTTGAGCGTGGAAGATGCATCGATAGCTCGCGTAATCGACTGCGTGGAAAAATGGCAGATTCCGTTGTTTGTGATACATCACGACGGGCAAGAGCAGTGCTCTCCCGCACTAGCCAAACTGCAGCCGACTTTGCTTCAGGCACCCTTATCGGAGCACGCAGCCAATCGCATCATTGATGCCGCCAGAGGCTTCGAATCCAGGGCTCTACCAGCGTTCAGTTCGGCAATCGCGCAGTTTGTCTCAAAGAAACGACCTACGTTTGCCTGCCCAGGGCATCAAGGAGGGCAATGTCTGGATATGCACCCTGCCGGAGTGCGTTTCAAACAGTTGGTTGGGGCAGAGGTGTTCAGTGTGGATGTGCCCCACGCTGCGCCCGAGCTGGGTGATGTGCTCAGTCATGAAGGGCCGATCAAGCAGGCTGAGGAACTCGCTGCCAAGGTATTTAATGCCGACGAAACCTACTTTGTCCTCAATGGCACCTCGACCGCCAACAAGATTGTCACCAGTGCCTTGCTTACCGAGGGCGACCTTGTACTGATGGATCGGAACAATCACAAATCGGTGTATTTGGGGGCGCTGGTTCAAAGTGGTGCGCGTGCGGTGTATCTCGATAATTTTCGCGATGACTGCGGCGTACTGGGCGGCTACCGAAAAGGAGCCTTGCAAGAGGATCAGCTCAGAGCCCGGGCGAGCAAAATAGATGAGGCGAAGGCGAGGCAGGCAAGGCCGTTTCGCCTGGCAATCGTGCAACACGCCACTTGCGATGGTGTTGTCGTGGATGCCGGTGCACTGTTGGAACGAATCGGTCACCTGTGCGATTACGTGCTCTTTGATTCCGCATGGTTAGGCTACGAACCGTTTATCGATCTGCTTGCCCACCGATCGCCATTGCACATCCCGTTACTGCCGGATGCCCCGGGTATCATTGTGACGCAGTCTGTCCACAAGCAAATGTCCGGATTTTCACAAACCTCGCAGATCCATAAAAAGGATAAACATATCCAGTTCCAGCAGCGCTATTGCTCCAGTCGCGTGTTCAATAGCGCTTTCATGTTGCACTCTTCTACCAGTCCGTTTTATCCGTTGTTCATGTCCTTGGAGGTCAATGCGGCTATTCATGCTGATGGCCACGGTCAACGGCTATGGAGTGGCGCGGTCTCAATGGCCAATGAGTTCAGGCGCCAGGTCGATCAGCACTGCACGGTTATCAAGCCGTACTACGGCAACCGGACGTCACCCGGCGATCTTGCTTCGCAGGTCTATACGCAGGACTTTTGCCCTGTCAGTCGCGACGCAAATCCAATCGAACGCGGCCTGCATTACCTGGACCCCTGTAAGGTCATGTTCACGACGCGTGCGAATGAGGACGCGGTTGCCTGCGGGTACGTTTCGATCCCTGCAAGCATCGTCACTTGCTACCTCAGAGAGATGAACTTCACGCCGGAAAAATCTGATTTCTACAACTTCACCCTGCTGGTGTCGCCTTCTTCCGACGCAACGCAGTTGACCCGGCTGATGCACGCGCTGGAGCGACTGGAGCGAGCGCTGGCGCAAGGTGATCGGGTAAGCGACGTGTTGCCGTCGCTTGCGAGCAGTGGGCAGGGGTACGCAAACATTTCCTTGCGCGAGTTGTGCTGCGTCATCAACCAGCTGTTCCAGCATCATCAGATCCAACAGCTCCAATCCTCCATATTCAGCTCGGCGGCGCAGGCGCAGGCCGTGTTGACGCCGTATGTGGCAAACCAAGCCTTCGTACGTGGGCGCTCCAGTCTGATCGACATCGCAGATGCCGTTGGTTGTGTGGCGGCTGAAGGGGTCATTCCTTATCCGCCTGGGGTTATGTGCATCGCTCCCGGGGAGTGCTGGAATTCGGCGTTGGTTGGGTACCTCCTGGCCGTGCAAGCCTTGGCCAATCTCTATCCCGACCTTGCGCCTCATATCCAAGGGGTGCACTACGGCCAACATGATGACGGTACTTTGGCCCTTCAGGTCCATGTACTTGATGGCGTAACTGTTTGATATCCATGCGCACAGGACAATCGATGGTGGGTACTACAGCAGGTGCGAGCGAGCGAAAGTTCATTTATATCGACATGGACTCTTTTTTTGTCTCTGTCGAGCTTCTCGACGCGCCCCATTTAATGCATTGCCCCGTCGCCGTAGGGGGGACGGCTGCAGAGCGTGGAGTGATCAGTACAGCGAATTACATCGCAAGAAAGTTTGGCGTCAAAAGCGGCATGGCCACCGCCACGGCGCATCGTTTGTGCCCGGATTTGGTACTGCTGCCAACGCGCTTCGAGGCGTATGAAGCGATCACGCGAAAGCTCGACGAGATCTTCCGGCGATATACCGACAAAGTAGAGTTTCAGTCACTCGACGAAGCGGCTCTGGAAGTGACGGGGCAAACATGCTTCAACGGGTCGGCCACCCATATAGCTGCGCACATTCGAGCCACGGTCCAGCAAGAACTCGGCCTGACCGCCTCTGCTGGAGTGGCGCCGTTGAAATACTTGGCCAAGATTGCTTCGGAAATGCAAAAGCCCAATGGAATGTTCGTCATTACACCGAGTCAGGTGCGTGGATTTCTCGACGAGCTGGATGTTCGTAAAATTCCTGGCGTCGGCCCCAAGACCTACGCGGTGCTGGAAAACCTGGGTTGCCGCCAGTGCAAAGACATTACCGAGGACAAAATTCCGGCATTAATGCGTTATCTCGGCGTGCATGGGTTTTACGTGTGGGAGCGGTGCCAGGGAATCGAAGAGGCGGATGAGCGGGGCAGTGATATCAAGTCTGTCGGCATTGAAAGAACACTGCCCTTTGATTGCGATGCGTTGTGCGATTGCCTGGAGGAGTTGGAGCGATTGTCGCAAGGCTTGAGGGAGCGTATTGCAGACATGGGGGATGACTACCTGATCACCAAAAATTTAGTAAAACTCAAGTTTTCCGATTTTTCGATCTCAACCACCGAGGCGTCGGCCAACAGCCTGTGCGCGCACACCGTTCAGTCTCTCTGTCGACTGCTCTGGGATACCCGTCGTGAAGGTCGGTCGGTTCGATTGATCGGGCTTTCGGTAAAAGTCCGGCGAAAGGTTCAGGACGATATTCAAATGGCATTTCCCTGGTAGCCAAGTCATTAACCTAGGTAGAAGGAGTCTCAAATGGTTAGGCGCTATGAACTTCCCAATTGCGCGTGGAATTCAATCGTGGACCTGATGTCGACAACGCAAAAAGCGGGTAGACCGCGTCATGACGATCGCCTGATGCTCAACGGAGTGCTTTGGATCGTGTGCTCCGGCGCAGCCTGGCGTGATCTACCGGAGCGGTTCGGAGCATGGTCGACGGTGTATCAACGCTATCGGGATTGGCGAGACGACGGCACGCTTGAGCGGATTCTGGATCGCCTGTGCGCTGGAATGAATGAGGGGGAGATGGTTGATATGGAAACCTGGACACTCAACCCCGCTCTGTTTCGAGAGCAGTTGGCATATCAAATTGCCTGAGCCTTGCATACCGCCCAGCGCCAACAGGGCAAAGCTGACACAGCAGTGTCGTGTGACGCTGACATATTAACGTTGAGGCGCGCCGGGTCGCGCCTCAACGCTCGCGCATCGCCTCCGTCCTCGCCTTCAACACCGGCTTGAGCAAGTAATCCAGCACGCTTTTCTCCCCGGTAATAATGTCCACCGTTGCCACCATCCCCGGGATGATCAGCAGCGGTTTTTTCTCCCCGCCCAAATGGTTCTTATCGGTGCGCACCTGGATCAGGTAGAAGCTGTTGCCCTTGTCGTCGGTAATCGTATCGGCGCCGATCAGCTCCAGTTTTGCCGCGAGCCCGCCGTAGATGGTGTAGTCGTAGGCACTGAACTTGACCATCGCCTTCTGCCCCGGATGCAAGAACGCTACGTCCTGGGGCCGCACTTTGGCCTCGATCAGCAGGTTGTCTTCCAGCGGTACGATTTCCACCATGTCGCTGCCCGGTTGGACCACGCCGCCGATAGTGTTGACCTTCAGTTGCTTGATTACCCCATGGACCGGCGAGACCACGGTGGTGCGGCTGACACGGTCATCAATGGCGATGCTGGTGGCGGTGATTTTCGATAGATCAGTGCGCTTTTCGTTGAGCTCCTTGGCCGCTTCCGAGCGGAAGGTCTGCACCGATTCGTCGATCTTGCTCTTGATCTCATTGATCGCCGACTCCGCCCGGGGGATCGCCAGGGTGGTGGCGTTCAATGAGCCACGGATCTCCACGGCGCTGCGTTTGAGGCGCAGGATTTCCACTGGCGAGACCGCGCCGGTGCCCACCAGCGGCGCCGACATGTTCATCTCTTGCTGCAGCAGCGCCAGGCTGGAGCTGAATTGGCCCTGCTTGGAGCGGAATTCCGCCAGCTCCTGGGTTTTCTGCCGCAGTTGTTCGCTCAAGGTCCGCTGTTCGCTGCTCAAGCGCCGCTGGCGTTGTTCGAACAACGAGCGTTCGTCCTCGGCCACTTGCGGGGCCTTGGCGATCACTTCATCGGACAATTTGAACGGCCGCCCCTCGGCCTCGGCAGACAGGCGTTCGACCTGGGCGGTGAGGGCATAACGGTCGACTTCGCTTTCGCCCTTGTTCGAGCGAAACCGCGTGTCGTCCAGTTGCAGCAACTTGTCGCCCTTGTCCACCATCTGTCCTTCGCGCACGTAAATCTGGGTGACGATGCCACCCTCCAGGTTCTGGATCACCTGCACTTTGCTCGACGGGATGGCCTTGCCTTCGCCCATGGTCACTTCATCGAGCACGGCAAAGTTGGCCCACAGCAGGGCGCAGATCAGCAGGCCGGCGGTGAGCCACACGATAATCCGTGAACGGCGCGGCGAATCCTGCAGTGCAGCGCCCGCCAGTTCGGGCATGAATTCGCTGTCGGCGGTTTTGCCAAAACTCTTGAAGTAGCCCGGTGATGAGGGAGTGGCTGACATGGTGGGGCTCCTAGACGGCGGCCGAGCCGACACGGCCCTTGCGCAATGCATCGATCACACTTTCTTTGGGGCCGTCGGCCACGATGCGGCCGTTGTCCAGCACGATCAAACGGTCGACCAGGCTGAGCATCGAGGTGCGGTGCGTGACCAGGAGCAACGTCTTGCCCTTGACCCATAGCTCCAGGCGCTGGCGCAGGGTTTCTTCGCTGCTGTTGTCCATGGCGCTGGTGGGTTCGTCCAGCAACAGGATCGGCGGGTCGAGCAGCAGCGCGCGGGCCAGCAACACCGCCTGGCGTTGGCCACCGGACAGCAGTTGCCCGCGCTCGCCCACCGGCCGGTCGAAGCCTTGGGGGTGTTGACGGGCCAGCTCGCTGACGCCGGTCAGTTCGGCCACTTCGAGCATCCGCGCATCGCTGATATAGCGCGCGCCCAGGGTCAGGTTGTCGCGCAGGCTACCGGCTAGCAGCGGCAGATCATGGGCCACATAGCCCACTTGCTGGCGCAGGTCGGCCACGTCCAGTTGCCGCAGGTTGAGACCGTCGAGCAGCAATTGGCCCTCTTCTGGGGTGTAAAAACCCATCACCAGCCGGCCCAGGGTGCTTTTGCCCGAGCCGCTGCGCCCGATAATCCCCACGCGCTCGCCCGCCTTGAGCTGGAAACTGACCTGGCTCAGGGCCGGGGCGTTTTGTCCGGCGTAGTGGAAGGTCACCTGGCTGACTTCCAGGGCGCCCGTCAGTTGCGTGCGTTCCAGGGGGCGCTGTTGCGGATCGCGTTCCTGGGGCAGGGCCATCAACGCGTCGGTGCTGCGCATGGTCAATTGCGCCTGCTGATAGCGGGTGATCAACCCGGCGATCTGCCCCAGCGGCGCCAGTACCCGGCTGCCGAGCATGTAGGTGGCCACCAGCGCACCGACACTGAGGCTGCCGGCGATGATGCTGTAGACCCCGGCGACAATCGTTGCCATCCCGGAAAACTGCTGGATGAACAACGTGCCATTGGTGGCCAGCGCCGAGAGGTTGCGCGCGTGGCTATCGAGGCGGGTGAGGGCGCCATGGGTGCTTTCCCACTGGTGCTGGCGCTCGCTTTCGGCGCTGCAGGCCTTGAGGGTTTCCAGGCCGCCGAGGGTTTCGATCAACAACGCCTGGCGTTCGGCGCCCAGGCTCAGGCTTTTTTGCACGGTGTCGCGCAGGCGAGCCTGGATCAGCATCGCAAAGCCGATGGTCAGCGGGAACGCACACAAAGGAATGATCACCAGCCAACCGCCGAGCAGGCCGATCACCACCAGCATCAGCACGGCGAAGGGCAGGTCGATCAGGCTGGTGAGGGTCACGGCGGTGAGAAACTCGCGCAGGCCCTGGAAGTCATGGATGCTCTGGGCGAAACCGCCGATGGTGGCCGGGCGTGCTTTCATCGACATGCCGGTGATGCGCTCGAACAGGGTTGCCGAAAGAATCACGTCGGTCTTCTTGCCGGCGGTGTCCAGCAAGTGGGCGCGCACCACCCGCAGCACCAGCTCGAAACCCGTGCCGATCAGCAGGCCGATCACCAGGACCCACAAGGTCGACGTGGCCTGGTTCGGCACCACGCGATCGTAGGTCTGCATGACGAACAGCGGCACCATCAGGCCCAGCAGGTTGATCAGCAAGCTGGCGAGAATCGCATCGCTGTACAGCCAGCGCGACAGCTTCAAGGTGTCGCGAAACCACGCCTCGACCCGCGGCACCAATGGCGCGCGCAGGTCTTCGATCTCGTGCCGTGGCCGGGCGAACAGGGCCTGGCCGCTGTAGGCCGCGTCGAGCTCCTCGCGGCTGACCCACTGTTCGCCGCCTTCGGCTTCGCTGGGCAGGATCAGCGCCTGGCCATCCTCGCTCCAACGCCGCAGCACCGCGCAGCGGCCTTCGTTGAGCAGCAGCAGCACCGGCAGGTTGAGCGCCGAGATTGCCTTCAAGTCCCGGCGCAATACCCGCGCCTGCAAGCTGGCCCGGGCCGCTGCCCGTGGCAGCAAGTCCAGGCTCAGGCGTTGTTGCGCCAAGGGCAGGCCGGCGCTCAGGCTGGCGCGGCTGACGGTACAGCCATGCAGCTTGCACAGGATCAGCAGGCCGTCGAGCAACGGGTCATCAAAGCTCTGGCGCGGGTCGACACCCGGGTTCAGCGGTTCCATCTGGCTCACGGCGGTCTGCTCCACGTCGTTGGCTACTTCAGGTCAGGCAAGTGGGCTTCGCTTCTGACTTCCGACTGGGCAATGGCTTCGGCCGGCACCACCACGCGCTCCTTGTTCAGCAGATCGCCCATGTTGGCCAGCACGCGGTACATGGAGAACTCTTCGGTGTAGCGCACTTCGGTATAGCGCCGGTTGGCGTTGTACAGCTCGTTTTCACTGTCCAGCAGGTCCAGCAGGGTGCGCTGGCCCAGGCCGAACTGATCCTGATAGGCCGCACGCACCCGTTGGGTGGTTTCGGCGTATTCGCGGGCGGTGGGGGTCTGGATGCGTGCGTTGTCCATGGCGTGCCAGGCCAGGTTGAGGTTCTCGTTGAGCATGCGCAGGGCGTTGTTGCGGATGTCCATGGCCTGGTTGATCTTGTGCGAGTCCGACGCCAGGCGGGCCTTGTCGCTGCCGCCACGGAACAGGTTGTAGTTCATCACCACGCCCACCCGCCATTCATTGTCGTGGCCCAGGTCGCCCTGCACATTGTTATTGGCGCCCACCGCAGCCTCGGCGTCGAAGCGGGGGTAGAACGGCGACTTGGCTACTTCGTACTGACTCTCGGCGGCCATCACATCGGACTGGGCGGATTTCAGATAGGGGTTGTTCTCCAGCATGCTGCGCCGCGCACCGAGTTGGTCGGCGGGCAACTGACCCTTGATCGAGGCTGGGCTTTCCAGTTCGTCCGGCATGCGCCCTACCACACTATAAAAATTCGATTCGGCGTCTTGCAGGTCGACCATGGCGGTCTGGTAGTTGTTGTCCGCCAGGGCCCGACGGGCGGTGGACTGGTCGCGGTCGGCGGTACTGCCGATGCCACGCTCGGTGCGCAGGCCGATCTGATCGGTGACCCGCAGGTGCGCCTGCAGGTTGTTCTTGGCCAAGGTCAGCAGGTCGCGGCGCTTGAGCACTTCCAGGTACACCTCGACGGTGCGCAGGGCCAGGCTTTCGGCAGTGCCGCGGGTGTAATAGGCACGTGAGTTGACCACGGCGCCGGTGCGTTGCACTTCGTTGGAGGTGTTGAAACCGTCGAACAGCATCTGGCGCAGGCGCAGTTCCGACTGGGTGTAATTGTCGGTCTCGGTGTGGTGGTTGCCGCCGCGGGCGCGGGTGGTGCTGTTGTCGCTGTAGCCGCGGCCATAGGCGGCATTCAGGTCGAGGCTGGGATAGAAGCCGCCCTTGGCGACTTTCACATCTTCGTCGGCCGACAGCCGGCTGTTACGGCTGGCATTGAGTTCCGGGTGAGTGTCCAGCGTGCTTTGGATCGCTTGGGTCAGCGACATCGCTTGGGTGTTGGTGCATGCCATGGCGATCAGAATGGCGCTGCAGAGGGGGGTAAAGACGCGCATGGGAACATCTCCTGTGTATCAGTGCTGCTGGTCTGTCGCCATTTATTTGACGAATTTAGGGGGCAAACCGTCTCAGGCTTGTAACAACAGAGCTAAGAACATTTGCAGGAGGACCTAAGAAGAATTTCTCATAACGTTTATGTCCAAAAAAACTTATGCGTTCTGCGTGAAGCAAGACATTGTTCAAAGCACAAGCCTTGAGTTATGTGCGCTTCGGCGCATTTTCAGGGCCTTGGAAAGTTCAATCGCAAGTGCAAGCGGATCGTGGGGTAGCGGAAAAAAGGGAATTTAAGGGTGACGGTTTTTTGTCGCTTGGTCCCTGGGAAGGCTCTCTGCAAGCGGGTCGAAGCGCGGTTTGGCGGCTGATTTGAATCAGTTTTGTGCCACTTCCGGGCGAAGGTCCGGGCCACTGGATCCACTGCATTTGTGCACGTAACCGAGGTGCCGACTACTGGGGTCGGACAGGGAGATAAGCACATGGCCAAGTTAATCGGTGTTGTCAGCAAGGTGGTTGGGGAAGTCTTTGCCGTGGCGGTAGATGGCAGCCGCCGGAGCCTGATCGAAGGCGACCGACTGTTTGCCGGCGAGCAACTGCAGACCGGCGCGGCCGGTGCGGTGGCGGTGCAACTGACCAACGGCCATGAGCTGACCCTGGGGCGCGACAGCAGCCTGGGCCTCTCCCCGCAACTGCTGGCCGGCCAGGCGCCGCAGGTTCATGGGTCTGAAGACCTTGCGCCGAGCCAGGCGCAGTTGACCGATGTGCAGCAACTGCAAAAAGCCATTGCTGCCGGTGCCGACCCGACCCAGACCGGTGAAGCCACGGCGGCTGGCCAGACCGGCAGCACAGCGGCGGGTGAGTTGGGCGGTGGGCACTCCTTTGTGCTGCTGACCGAAGTCGCCGGGCGCGTGGAGCCGGTCATCGGCTTTCCGACGGCGGGCTTTGGCGCGATTCCCGAGTTTCCGTTGTTCCAGGTCGCCGGCCAGCCGGATACCGGCAACGACCAGCCGGTGGTGGTGCCTCCCGACAACCCGGTGAGCCTGGGCGGGCTGGAGGTCGAGGGCGGTGAGTTGACGCTCGACGAGGCCAATCTTGCCCAAGGCTCGGCCAGTAATCCGGCGGCGCTGGTGCAAAGCGGCACCTTCAACGTCTCGGCGCCCGATGGCCTGCAAAGCCTGACCGTGGGCGGCATCAGCGTGGTCAGCGGCGGGGTGGTCAGCAGCTTCCCGCAAACCATCACCACCGGGCTGGGCAACACCCTGAGCATCACCGGCTACAACGCGGCCACCGGGGTGATCAGCTACAGCTATACCTTGACCGGCAATGAGGCCCATCCGTCAGGTGGCGGCACCAACAGCCTGGGCGAACAATTTGCGGTGGTTGCCACCGATAGCGACAACGACACCGCCACCGGTTCCCTGGATATCACCGTGATCGATGACGTGCCCAAGGCGCTGGACGACAGCCACGAGGGCAGTGCGTCGGAAAGCCTGTTGACCCTCAGCGGCAACGTATTGGACAACGACACCCAGGGAGCGGACCGTATCGCCACCGGCCCCATCGTCGGCGGTACCTTCACCGGCCAATATGGCACCCTGGTCCTGGCTGCCGATGGCAGCTACACCTACACGCTGAACACCGCCGACCCTGACTTTGTCACGCTGCAGGGCGGTGGCAACGGCACGGAAACCTTCACCTACACCCTGACCGACGCCGATGGCGACAGCAGCACCGCCAACCTGGTGCTGCAAGTGCATAACAACGACGATCCGGTGGTGATCGGTGGCATCAGCATCAATGGTGCCGACCTGACGCTTTACGAAAAGAACCTGGTGGACGGCAGCAGCCCCGACGCTGGCGCGCTGACCCGCACCGGCAGCCTGACCGTGTCGGCAGCGGACGGCTTGCAGAACCTGTCCGTGGGCGGTATCAGCGTAGTGTCCGGTGGTGTTGCCGCCGGCTTCCCGCAATCGATCGCCACCGGCCTGGGCAATACCCTGACCATCACCGGTTTTGACCCGGCCACCGGAGTAATCACCTACAGCTACACCTTGACCGGCACCGAGGCGCATCCAACGGCGGCGGGGGTGAACGAACTGACCGAAAGCTTCAGCGTGATCGCCAGTGATACCAACAACAGCACGGCCACCAGCACGCTGCATATCAGTGTGGTGGACGACGTACCGACCGCTGCCGATGACAGCAATGCGCAAGTGGCGTCTGAAAGCCTGTTGACCCTGACTGGCAGCGTGCTGGGCAATGACGTGCAAGGCGCGGATCGGGTCGCCACCGGCCCGGTAACTGCGGGTACGTTCACTGGTACTTATGGCACCTTGCAGCTTTTCGCCGATGGCAACTACACCTACACCCTGGACAAGACTGATCCACAGTTCTTGGCTCTGAATGGCGGTGGCAGCGGGACTGAGACTTTCACTTACCAACTGAACGACAGCGACGGCGACACCAGCACCGCCAACCTCGTCTTGCAGGTGCATAACAACGACGATCCTGTGGTATTGACGGGCCTTGAGGTGAACGGCGGGGAAGTCACTGTCTACGAGAAAAACCTGCCGCTGGGCAGCGCTATCGATGGGTCTGCTTTGACCCAATCCGGCACCTTCACCGTGACCGCACTGGATGGGCTGAAAAACCTGACTGTGGGCGGTATCAGCGTCGTCAGCAATGGCGTTGCGGCGACCTTCCCGCAATCGGAGCCTACTGGCTTCGGCAACACCCTGACCATTACCGGCTACAACGCCAGTACTGGTGTGATCAGCTACAGCTACACCCTCAACGGCACTGACAGTCACCCAACGGGCGCAGGCACTAACAGCATCAGCGAGTCGTTCACGGTGACTGCCACCGACAGCAACAACAGCGGCGCTACGGGCACGTTGGACGTCAATGTGGTCGACGATGTGCCAA
>Ga0265296_1001787_pt1 | contig 23358 bp, 18 predicted proteins | sample MunlanPumphouse1_FD_189073 | JGI IMG/M metagenome (GOLD analysis project Ga0265296, IMG submission 189073) | Groundwater microbial communities from a municipal landfill in Southern Ontario, Canada - Pumphouse #1 | ecosystem: Environmental > Aquatic > Deep subsurface > Groundwater | place... | reverse complement strand
ATTCCCCGTGGCGGTACAAATAAAATAAAATGCTCTCGTTTTTCGAGGGCATTTTAATTTACTTGATTTGCTAAGGGGAATCGAACGGGCAGGAGCGAGACAAATTTCGAGTCCCGCCGAGGGCGGGACGAGAAACGCTGTCGAGCGCCGATGAATGCGACCATAGGAGCATTCAGCGCTGCCCAGGGCAACGAAGCTCGAGCGGAAGCGAGAGCAAGGCGGAATTCCCCTAGGGACTACAAAAATAAAAACGGGTTCATCCCGTTTTTTTATTTATCTAGATTTTCCACCAAAAATTATTTCTTTAAACCGTCTTTAAAAATTTATCCGTATACTGGGGCTCAGGCTTAATTGGTTTTGCTAATGGCCAAATTTGTTCAAACTGCGCTTTAATCAATTCAGCGAACTCCCGGCTGTGGATTACAAATCCGAAGCACTCATTCTTAGACGAAATAAAAGCCACTTTATCTTCATAGAGCCAATAGCTCATGCTCCAGGTCATTCCTTTTGGAGCGGTTCTTAGTTCCCGCAAAAATCCCTTACCCACGCCCATGAAAGGAAAATTTTTAAAATCAATTACCTTGTCTCGCGGCCAAATTCCGCGAATGGAAATATTCTGCCTGATGCGGCGCCGATTCAACTCTTCAATATAATCTTTACCTAAAAAATCTATCATTTCGCTTATCGGCCACATGGTTAAAGTTTTGATATTTTTATTCCACATTAAATCTTTCAAAACTTGTTTAATCCCATCCACGCCGGAGTAAAATTTTATTTTTGGCTGCAGGGCATTAACTTTCGAATTTAAATTCGGCAGCAATTCATTAATCATCTGCTCATTCTTTTTTAATTTTTCTATCTTGGCTTTCATTAAATTCTGCAAATTTTTTACGTCATCAATGCCGAATAGCTTTTTATTTTCTTCGTCTTTCTCGATTACCAAGCCGTCATTGATCAATAATTTTAAATTATCATAAACCGTCGGCCGGGCCATGCTTAAATTTTCCGCTAATTGGCGCGCGGAAGAATAGCCGGTTTCCAATAATCTGATATAAACTCTGATGGAATTATCAGAAAATCCCATTTCTTTTAATATGGTGTTGATCATAAATAATACTTTAGTATTTTACTTAGTTGTCGGTTGACGACGACAGATTTACAAAATAATTATATACCTTTACAATAAGTCTGTCAAACTTAACTTTTAATATATAAATCTATGAACCTCGTTAGATATTTAAATTCGGCGGGGGTCATGAAAAATATATGAAAATATCTAACGGGGTGAGCAAAAAGTTAATTATTGTTTTAGGCGTTTTATTGGCCGCTGCCCTATTAATAGGCGGGCTGATAATAAAGTCGTCTAAACACAAAGAAGCAACAACTGAATTAACCCCCATCCGCATCGGCTGGCAAACCGCCTGGATTCCCCAGGCCCAGTTGGCGGAAACTTTAAAACACACGGATATTTTGGAAAAGAATGGCTTAGCCGGAGATTTTAAAGGTTTTAATTATGGCGGACCGTTAATTGAAGCCGCGATCGCCGGACAAATTGATGTTTTATTCGTCGGCGACTTCCCAGCCATAAATTTACTTTCTAAAAATGACAAATTCAGTATTGTTTCCCGCTTGAAAAATTTTAGAAACGGCATTATGGTTCCGGCCAGCTCTACCCTAGAATCAATTGCCGATTTAAAAGGGAAAATAATCTCTATTCCCTTTGGCTCCTCTCCCCATGTGCAGATTATGAAGTTTATAAGGGAAAACGGGCTTGACCCGGCAAAGGATTTTCAATTAAAAAATTTGGATATTTTAGAACAAGCAAATGTCATTCAGAGGGGCACGCAAGAAAGCTGGGGCGAGATTGACGCTTTTGCCACCTGGGACCCAACCATGGCCATTTTTGAAAATAACAACAAAGCCAGACTACTAAAAGTTTTTACGCCGTCTGGAGTGGTTTTAATGTCCAATGATTTTATCAGCCAGAATGAAACGGCCGCTAAAAATTTCCTAAAATCTTTTATTGAAAATTATTTTTATTATGCTAAAAACCAGGCGGAGGCCGACCAATGGCTAAAAGAAGAAACCGGCTTTTCCCAACCGCAAGCGGTCATAGACAAGATGACTTCATTGGAAAAAAATTTACTAGCTAAAAATATCAAAGACATTGATGTGAATATTTACGATTCTAATATTGAAAATTTAAAATCAATTGCCAAGGAAGCGGAACAAGATAAATTAATCTCTCAAGCGCCGGAAATATACAAAAGAATAAATTTTCAATTGCTGGATAACGCCAAAAAAGAAGTTAATGAATCTAATTTTGATTTAAGCCAGGTAAAAATAAAATGAAGCCGATTATAACAAACCCCATTAGAAAGAGCGTCCTTTCTAATGGGGTGAAACTTTTAATACCGGTTATTTTTATCCTGTTTTGGCAGGCGTTAATGGCCGGCGACGGCCAAAATGTTCAAATTTTGCCTTCGCCAGCTAAAGTATTTTTAGCTATTATAAATCTCTTCGGGGAAGGGACGATAATAACTGATATATTAGTGAGTTTGAAGCATGTGTTCATCGGATTCTTCATAGCTTCTATGGCGGGAATTATCGCCGGAGTGGCGTTCGGCTATTCAAAAATAGTAAAAACGCTATTTATGCCATTAACGGAATTCATTCGGCCCATACCGCCGATTGCCTGGATCCCGATTTCAATCCTCTGGTTTGGCATCGGCGACAACCCGGCCTATTTTTTGGTTTCGTTGGGCGCGTTTTTCCCAATTATGACTAATGCTTATTTCGGCGTTATTTCCGTTGAGGAAAATTACAAGCGCGCGGCTTTGAGTTTAGGCGCCGGCAGAAAAGAAATCCTTCTTGATATAATTTTACCCGCCTCCTGGCCCTCAATTTTTACCGGTTTAAAAACCGGCTTGGGCATCAGCTGGTTTATGGTTATCGTAGCTGAATTAGTCGGCTCGCAATCAGGCCTGGGCTATATGATTCAGCTTAACCGCCTCCTGCTCCACACCGACAAAGTTGTCGCCGGAATGATAATAATCGGAATTTGCGGTTATCTTATGAATAAAGCCATGGAAATTCTGGAACGCAAACTCCTGCCTTGGCGCCTAATTGCTTAAACGCTTATGCCTAAAATAATATTTGATAATGTTTCTAAAGCTTTCGTAAATAACAGCGGACAGCAAATACAGGTTATTGATAAATTGTTTTTGGAAATTGAGCCGGAGAAAATTACCTGTATCCTGGGGCCGTCCGGATGCGGCAAGACTACTTTAATAAATCTTCTGGCCGGCTATATTTTCCCGGATGACGGCTATATTTTTTATGACAGCCAATACATAAACGGCCCGGGCCCGGAACGCGCCGTGGTTTTTCAGGACCAAGCGCTTTTTTTATGGAAAACCGTTAAAGAAAATATTGGATTCGGCCTGAAATGCCAAAAAATAAATGAAGCTTTGCGAGAAAAAATTATTAATGAACGCCTTGATAAATTCGGGCTTCATGGTTTTGGCGATAGCTACCCCTGCCAATTATCAGGAGGCATGAAACAAAGAGTCGGATTAGCCGGGGCCTTGGCGACCAGGCCAAAAGTATTATTAATGGACGAGCCATTCAGTTCTTTGGATGAGCAAACGCGGGAAATGCTGCAGGAAGATTTATTAAAAATTTATTATGAAGCCAGGCCGACAATTATTCTGGTTACGCATAACATAGAAGAAGCCACATTTCTGGCCGACACTATAGTAATTTTAACTAAAAGACCGGGCACAATTAAATCAATAATTAAAGTCGCCTTGCCAAACCCGCGGATAAGCGAAGTGAGAAATTCAACGGAATTCTTCCAGCTCCGCCGGCATATTTGGGAAACCATCAGGGAAGAAATAAAATAAAAATGCCCTCCTTCGAAAGCCTGCCTGTCCGGTAGGCAGGGAGGGTTAGGGAGGTTTTTAAACCCCATCATTCCCCTGATTTTTGATTTCATAATAATTCCCTCCGAAAATGGTTTAAGAATGATCAAATATTTTTTAGATTATTTCCCAAAAATCCTAAAAATCCCAACAATCTTACCTTTCCCACTTCTTGTCCGTCTTATACTAAAAAAATCTGCTGTCAAGCAAGGGTTTAATAAATGGCTTTTGGCATAAATTAGCTGAATATGCTATAATGTAAAATATAAAAATTAAGAACTTATCTGGGAAATTATCCCCAATCTTCCAGAAAGTTAACAACTAAAAATATGAGGAGGTTAACACAATCAAAGTCTGTTAATATTTTCTTGACCGCTATTTTAATACTAAATCAGGCGGTCTTTTTATTTATCCCCGTCCTGGCCGGGCAGGCCCAAACCACAACCCCTTACATAAATACGAATACGACCACCTACACTACTCCCTCTACTAATACAACAACTTATGTTCCTCCAACCACAAATACTACTACTTACATCACCCCCTCGACAAATACAACCTATGTCGCTCCCCAGACAAATACCACTACTTATACTGCCCCAACTACAAATACTACTTATACCACTCCCCAGACAAATACTACGACCAACGCCGTTCCTTCAGCCAGCGATTTAAATATTATATTTGAGGACATAATTACTGACACGACCGATACTTCTACCCATTATATTCTAACTTTAGAATTTCTCTCTCCGCCCACGAAACTCTCCGGCCAGCCTAATTTTTCCGTGAAAACAAGCGAAGAGGCGGAAGTGGTTTTTTATATTTACAAAGACGGCGTGGAAATAAATAAATTCAATGCGATTTCCAAAGGTGATAATACTTATTCTTTTACCTGGGATACGACTTCAACTTCCAACGGCCAATACACCATTAAAGCTTCAGCCAAAAAGAGCGGTTATGTAGACATGTCCAGACAAATAAGCGTGACCGTTGATAATTCCACTCCTGTTATAAATAATAGTCCTACTGATATCAAAACGTATGCAGAGATACCAAAACAAATAAATACATCCATTGATAATCCTCCCCCTACCATAGATAACAATCTTACCAATACAAAAACGACTGACTTAACCGTTTCTTATGAAATTACTTTTATGGAAGCTTACCAGCCGCCCTTTTCTGGAGAGAAAAGGATTACCGCTTCTTTAAATAAAGACATGGATGGGGTGGATTTCTCCATTAACGGCCCGCGTAATGATAAATACAGCGGCATCCGGGACAATAACCGGCAGTATTATTTTATGTGGAATACGACCAGTTTCCCGAACGGCTATTATAAAGTAACAGCCAATGCCAGAGTGGCCGGGACCATAAAAGCTTCCCGGTCTTTCAGCGTCCAGGTTGCAAATAACGGGACTTCCCCGAATAATCAGCTTCAGCCGATGCAGACATTAACTCCGGAAATGATGGAAAAACAACCGTTGCAAATGATGCCCCAGGTTCAGCCAGAGCTTTTGCCGGAATGCAAAAAAAATAATATCACTTCCATAGAAGAATGCCAAAGGTTTATGAATATCCCGCCTGATTGCCGGGAAAGAGGATTGTTGTCCCAAGAAGAGTGCCAAAAATTTAAATCGATTCCGCCCGACTGCCGAGATAAAGGATTATTGTCTATGGAAGAATGCAAAAAATATATGTCTATCCCGCCGCAATGCCGGGAAAAAGGAATTTTAGACCAGGAAGAATGTAAAAAATATTCTTATAGATTTTCCATGCCAACCGAATGCCAGAAAGCGGGAGTAACCACGCCCGAAGAATGCAACAACATAATATTTTTAAATAGTATGCCAACCGAATGCCAGAAAGCAGGAGTAAAAAGCCGGGAAGATTGCGGAAAGATAGTAAAGATACAGGTGTCTTTATCTCCGGAATGCCAAAAAGCTAAAATTACTGACCAAGCTGCCTGCGATAAATATATGGCCAAAAATTTTATGGCGTCGGAATGTAAACAGGCGGGAGTAACAACCATGGAAGAATGTGATTATATTTTACGGGGAAAAGTCAGCAACCTGAATGTCCGGGTGAAGATTGAGGTGAAAACGGAGCAGGGAACTGAAATCAGAGAAGTGGGCCTGCCGGAAGAGTGCCGGCAAGCCGGAGCGGTTTCTGCGGAAGAATGCGAAAAAATATTATTTAAAAAAAACGCCCCCAAGGAATGTATAGACGCCGGGATTAGCACTCCGGACAAATGCGAAAAATTTATGTTTGAAAAATCCGCTCCAACCGACTGCCAAGAAGCCGGAATTTCAACCATGGAAGCCTGCAAAAAATATATGTTTGAGAAATATGGCGGAGCGGAAAAAATCCCGGCTGATAAACTTCCGATAGAATGCCAAAAAGCCGGAGCCGCGAATTCCGCGGATTGCGATAAGGTAATGAGAAAAATGTATCTGCCGAAAGAATGTCAGGACCAGGGCATAACCGATGAGGGAAAATGCGACCTTTATATGCAACAAAAGAATATGCCGAAAGAATGCCAGCAGGCCGGGGCAAAAACCAGAAGCGACTGCGATAAAATAATGTTCAAAAAATACGGACCGAAAGAATGCTTAGCGGCCGGCATAGAAGATGACGTAAAATGCGAGGAATTTATGTTTAGCAAATACGCTCCGCAAGTAACCTGCCAAGGCATAGATGATTGGCAATGTAAAAATTCTATAAAGGAAAGGCATCTGGGTAATATTGTGGCTAAACAGGTCCAATATCAAGAACTGGAAGAAAAAGTGGCTTTTTTAGCCGGCGGCTCTGTCGGCCAGGAAGAACTGACGGCCAGCCTGGATGTAGCTAAAGAAATGATGCCTTTAAAAGAAGGGAAAGCCGGTTTAAAGGTTTTGGGCATGGAAGGAAAACTAACCCTGGATGACGGCGACAATTTAGTCCAAACATCGCCGATGGCTTTAATGATTGATAGCGACCAGGACGGGCTGCCCGATGATATGGAAAAAAGAATGGGCACTGACCCAAACAAAGCAGATTCGGATGGCGATGGTTATGATGACGGCGCGGAAGTGAAAAATAACTATAACCCTTCGGGAGAGGGCAATTTGGGAAACGTCCTTTCTCCGGTTGAGAAAGCGATTGTAGCTAATAAAAAATTAGGCCAGCCAAAATCTGAAGGCGAAGTTTCAGAAGATTTATCGGTTGATAGCGTTAATAACATTTCGGATGAAGAAAATACAGACAAGGGATATAGTTTAGAGGGCACGGCGGAAGCGGGCAGCGTTGTAACTCTCTATCTTTACTCCGATCTTCCCTTAGTCGCCACGGTAAAAGCCGATGAATACGGAAATTGGCAATACGATTTTACCCAGTCTTTAATCGAGGGCGAGCATGAAGTCTATGTGGCTTTAAATGATAACACCGGTAAAATTACTGCCAAAAGCAATCCTTTTAGCTTCTTTATCCAAGAAGCTAAAGCGGCTTCAGTTGGAGACTTTATTTCGGAAACAGTCGCTCCGATTACGCCAGGAAGCGAAACAGGAAGTTTGATAAAGTATTATGCTATCATAGCCGCTCTAATCATGGTTGTTGGGATTTTACTTTTTGTCATCTTCATCGTTCAGAAAAAGAAACAACTATAGAGACTATATGAATATAAAAGAATTCTTTATAAAAAACAGGGAAACTCTCCAACTAATTTATGGCGTTATTTTGATTATCTTAATTCCGCTCTTGATTTCCTTCAACACTATTTTCATTATCAATAAATATAATGAAAATCTGGATGTGGCCCTGCAACGCCAGGCTTTAATGGTCGGCCGGTCAATTTATGCCCTGATGAAAGATGATTTGGGCAGCCAAGATTTACTTCAGAAAAAAATTGACGCCCTTTTAAGTAAAAATCCGGAATTCCAGGATTTAGCGATTTTAGTCCCGGAAGGCGATAATTTTAAAGTCGCGGCCGCGGCCAAAAAAGAAGATGTCGGCCAGGTCTTGAAATTTTACTATTATAAAGTCGCCTGGATGCAGCCGGATAATGACGGCCTGGCTACTGACTCCCTTAAGCTGGCCACGACGGCTGAAGGCGAAGAATTAGTCGGAAATTTTGACCAGGAGAGCCGGTTCTGGCAGGTAGCTCTGCCTATGGAAAATGCGACCGGAGAAAAGCAAGCTTTACTCGCTATGAGGCTGTCTTCGAAAATTGTTGATGATTTAACTAATTACAACCGCAATGCTTCTATTTTCCTGCTCGTCTTAACTGTTTTAATTGTTATTCTATTTCTAACGGCCGCGGTCCGATTATGGGATTATGCCCTTCTTTACAAGAAGATAAAAGAAGTGGACCAGATGAAGGATGAATTTATTTCTATCGCTTCCCATGAACTGCGCACCCCGGTAACCGGCATCAGGGGCTATGTGTCTATGATTTTAGAAGGCACTTTCGGCAAAGTAAGCGGCAAAATGGAAGAGAGTTTAAAAATGGTGGAAGGCGCGGCTACGAGATTGGCTTCTTTAGTGGAAGACTTGTTAAATGTAAGCCGGATTGAACAAGGCCGGCTGGCCATAGAAGCTTCTCCGCAGGACGTTAACCAAATTATAAAAGACATAATGGCCGAATTATCAATTCAGGCCAAACAAAAAAATTTAGAATTAAAATATCAGCCTCATGCGGAAAAATTGCCTTTACTAAATATTGATAGTGAGCGCTTTAAGCAGGTTTTAATTAATCTAATCGGCAATAGCATTAAGTACACGGAAAAAGGCCAGGTGGAAGTAACGACGGCGGAAAAAAATAATGGCAAAACTTTGGAGATAAAAATAAAAGACACGGGCATCGGCATGTCGGCCTCGGACAGAGAGCGGCTATTCCAAAAATTCTACCGCGTGCAAACTGAAAAAACCAAGAACATTACCGGCACCGGTCTGGGCTTATGGATTACCAAACAAATTATAGAGCTGATGAAAGGCACGATTATGATTGACTCTATGGAAGGAGTCGGCACCCAAGTCAGCCTGCAATTCCCGGTGGCAAAGAAGTAAAATTATTTTTAACTTTCTCATATAATAAAACTCCCGGAACCTTAAAAATTTCGGGAGTTTCTAGTTATAAATACCATTAAGGGCAGGTATACCCAGTTGAATAGCAACAACACCCACCATTACAGCATAACCAACCTGACCCGCCGACACAACCACTATGTCCATAGCAACTAGGCTCTATATAATCTGCCTCGCACATACTATATAATTCACATTCAATGTCGCTATCTGCACATTTATAGCAAGACGGGCAACCGCCATCACCTGTCGCCTGTACCCCGCAAGCATAACTCGAACCAGTGCAATAATTTGATCGACAGCCGTTCGATGTCTCTGAACCTTGAGTGCATTCACCATCTGGGTCTTCGGAACCTGAACTAACATAGCCACAAGTCCCGGCGCCAGCGTTGGAATAACTATCACACCTCTGGCAGGTGCTGCCAGAACAAGCATTATTGCAACAAACACTATCAGCACAATAACCAGACGTACATTGTGTAGCAGAAGAACAACTCCCTCCATTTGCTAACTTATAGGTTCCAGTAATACCAAAAATAGTTATACCAAACCTAATATTACCAGCGGCCAAATCAGTATCCATATCGGAAAAATTAGCCGTATTCATATAACAATAACCATCGTTGCTTGAAGCCAAACAAGCATTGCTATCCACATATCTAGCCGTATCATCAACATAGCAATTGGTTTGGGTAGAAGTTGTAGAATCAGAACATTCGGAGCCAAAAGCATAGTAACTATTATCAGTCGGAACAAAACATTGGTTTTCTTTAGTTTCATTGCATAAATCAGTAACTAAATAACGAGCGGTGTCGTCAACATAACAATTGGTTTGGGTAGAAGTAGTAGACTCGCCGCATTCGCTGGAATATAAACGAGCACTATTATTATCAATCGCCTGGCTACCAAGATATTTTAGCCTTTCTATAATACTGCCGTCCCTGTTAGCCGTAACTAAAGATGAATTAAAATCATTATCCGCATTATTTGCGCCTAAAATATTCTGGGTAAAATCCTGGTCAAAGTCAGCCGGACTGGCCGATGGTTCAACAAAAGCGGCAATATGTAATAAATTTGGATAATCCGGATTAAATTCTGCCGAAGCAATATTGCCAGAAACTCCAAAAATAGTTACTCCATTTTTAATATTAGTAGCAACTAAGTCAGAATCCTTGGCGGAAAAATTAGCCGTGTCCATATAACAATATCCGCTATTACTTGATGCTAAACAGGCATTACTATCCACATATTTTACCGTATCATCAACATAACAATTAGTTGTGGTGGTGGTAGTGGAGTCAGAGCATTCGGTATTAAAAGTGTAATATCCATTATCAGTTGGAACAAAACATTGGTTTTCTTTAGCTTCGTTGCATAAGTCAGTAGTTAGATAGCGGACAGTATCATCTACGTAACAGTTCGTTTGGGTAGAAGTAGTTGATTCGCCGCATTCGCTGGTAAATAACCCTTTAATCAAATATTCTAATCCTTCAATAATACTCCCCGTACTGCTGGCGGTTACCAAAGACGAATCAAAATCATTATCCGCGTTGTTAGCGCCTAAAATATTCTGCAGAAAGTCCTGGTCAGAATCATTCGGCCCGGCCAGGGGCTCAACAAACGCGGCATAAACCCAAACCGTAATCACCGCGGTCAAAGTCAAAATAACCGTGGTGATTGCCCGCCAAGCCAGATTTTTCAGCTGGACTTTTAACTTATTTTTAGTATTTGTTTGATCCATAATAACTCTCTTATACTTCTATTATACCTTAAACATTAGGGGGGCAAGGATGTTGTTTAATTTCTAATTTACCCTCATCCTCAACCCTTCTCCCATCCCGCTGCGAGCCGATGGGAGAAGGGAGCTATTCTAAAACGTTTTTACCAAACCCAAAAACTTCCATTAACAACGACCGAAACATTTCAATTTAGAAAAAAGTTCTTCAACAATCTCCCCTCTCCTATCCCGACGCAGGGATGGGAGAGGGGGGGGGGAAGGGGGTGAGGGAAAATGGGTGAGAGAAAAAGGCCGGAATGACAGAAAAAAATATCCTAAAAATCCTAAAAATCCCGCCTATCTTAGCTGCCTCTTAAACCAATCTACCCAAGCGATTTGGGCCGGATTAACTTTATTAAGCATGGCCAGATAAAAACTGACCCAGGTGCCAAGCTGTAGGGCTTCAAAAGCCTGAACCAGTTTTGTCTTGCCCGTTAGGGTATAACTGGCAACTCTTATTTTACTTTTCTTGACCACCTGCTTTGTCAGGCGGCTTCTTTTTTGCACGCGCGGATGATAAAGTTTCGAATCCAGGAAGAAAAACATTAAATCCTTTTTATTGCTCGCCGGATTAGCCAGGCTTTCCAAAGCGTAATGGTTTAATTCCGGCAAAGTCAGATAGCTGGCGAAGTTTTTGCTGTTTTCGCAAAGCTGGTTGCGCCAGACCCGCAAATTGCCAATTAGAAATTCCGCCCCCACCAATACCGGCTGCTTCCCGAAAAGACTCGCGGCTATTTTTTTTGCCTGATTGTTTTTAGTTTTTACGCCCGGCCTTAATCTCCGATCCCAAATTTCCAAATCAGCGATTAAATCTTCAATTTCTTTCACTTTGATTTTAAAAAGCCCGGCCTTAGCCAGCATAACGGCCAGGCCAAAAATCATATAGCCCGCGCCCAATCGGGGCTGGTTTGAAGGATTAAATTCCGGCTTAAAAATATAGCCGGGAATATTATCCTTTATCATTAATTCTTCCAGTTTGCCCCTGCCTCTGGAAGTAATAGCCGCTATTTTTGCTCCTCGTTTTTTTACCTCATTATAAACGCTTAATGGCTCTTCCGTGCTTCCTGAATAAGAAGAAATGATATAGAGGGTATTTTTACCGACATGAGCCGGAACCTGGTACCCAGGGACAATAGTTAGGGGCACATTCATTTTGTCGCTAAACACGGCTTTTACTATTCCAGCTCCTAAATTAGACCCGCCCATGCCGTTTACGACGACTTCGTTCACCTGGCTATAGGAAGCGGGTATTTTAATTAAACGGGCTTCGGCTAAAACCTGTCTAACCTGATCAGGCAGAAGCTGAATGGATTCAACCACCCGGCTGACTTCGCCTTTCTTTGGCAAAATAAGATTGTTTAATTTCATATAATTTTAATGCCTTAATTTATTATAATCACATTATATCTAATATTGATTTTTATTTCAATTTATGTTAATTTAAAGCTATCAGGCCTTGCCTGATTTATTTTACCCCATTAGAAAGTAAGATTTACTTTGCCGCCATTAAATGAAGCCCCTTATTCTCAGAAAAGGCGGAGTTTAAAGCCCTAACCTTTCTAACGGGGTGAACTAAAATACTCGTTTTGTTATTTTATTTTTATATTATTTTATTATTTTACTATGTCAGGACACTCTAAATGGGCAACAACTAAAAGGGCAAAAGCGGCCGTGGATGCCAAGCGGGGGGCGGTGTTTACGAAAATTGCCAACCTTATTACCATCGCCGCCAAAGAAAGAGGAGGCGACCCGGATACTAATTTTACCTTAAGAATGGCCGTAGAAAAAGCCAAATCCGCCAATATGCCCAAGGATAATATTGCCCGGGCCATAAAGCGGGGCACGGGCGAGGGTGGCGGCCAAGAGGTTGCTGAGCTGCTTTATGAAGGCCTTGGCCCGGCAAAATCGCAGTTTATTATAAAATGCCTGACTGATAACCGAAACCGGGCCGGCGCCTCTATCCGCCATCTACTGGCTAAACACGGCGGAAGCTTAGGCGCGGTCGCCTGGAACTTTGAGAAAAAAGGAGTAATAAGAATTTTAAAAGAGGAACTAGCCAAAGCTAATATAAAACTAGATGACCTGGAACTAAGCCTGATTGATGCCGGCGCCCAAGATTTTTTGCCGGAAGAAGAAGGAGTAACTATCTACGCCAAAATTGAAGATTTGCAGGCTTTAAAAAAATTTGTGGAAGAAAAAAACATTAAAACCGAAACCGCCGACATTGAGTTTATTACCAAGGAGAGCCAAAAAATCGAAGGCGAAGACAAGGAAAAAATTGAAAAACTCATAGAAGAACTGGAAGACTGTGAAGATGTGGTTGATTATTATACGAACGCGGCCTTATAGTATGTATATTTCATATTTTTTAGTTATTTTGTACATTTTACTTGCCGTCATTATAATTTTTAGCCTCATAGTTTTATTTTTTTGTCTTCAGGCAATAATTACTATTATTAGAATTAAAGTGCCGTTCGCCAGAACCCCGGACGAAAATATTGAAAAAATATTTACTGAACTAAAAAAGAAAAATATTCTTGCCGGCTCTTTGTTCTATGATTTGGGCTGCGGCGACGGCCGGATCCTATTTGAAGCGGAGAAACGCAGTTATAAATCTGTCGGCTATGAGCTTTCGTTGTACCAATATTTACGAGGGCTGACAAGAAAAAGACTTAGCGAAAGTAAGGTTAAAATAATGAGAAAGGATTTTATGAAGGAGGATTTAAGCGACGCTGACGTAATATTTACTTTCTTGGTCGGCAAGGTCATGCCCGGGCTTGGCGAAAAACTAAAAAATAATTTAAAAAAAGGCGCAATAGTCATTTCCTATGGTTTTAAAATACCTGGTTGGCAGATAAATAAAATTCTAGAAACAAAACCAAGTTTAACCTATATTTATATAATATAACAAAATCTACACTCTGCAATTTATTGGTTAGATTAATTTAAAGAGGTAATTTAGTATACCAGATTATAATATCTACGAATTACGAATCCCTTACGAATTTACGAATTATAGCAGAAACAATTTATTCGGTATTTGTAAATTTGTAAAAATTCGTAATTCGTAGGGAAATTAATCTTGTCTAACCGTATTAACTTGAAATTCAGTTAAAATTATAATACAGCGTAAGTTATGTGTATAATTTAAAAATATGATAATTTTAGGAATTGACCCGGGACTGGCTGATACCGGCTACGGAATTATAAAAAAAGATGAAAGGGGCAGATTAATCTGTAAAGAATACGGAGTGGTAAAAACGGGAGCGAGAGAAGAACTAGGAAAAAGACTAGAAACTATAAACAAAAAGTTGAATGAAATAATAAAAAAACATAAACCAAAATTGATAGCGGTTGAGCAGTTATTTTTCTGTAAAAACGTAAAAACCGCTTTACTGGTCGGGCAGGCCAGAGGCGTAATTCTTCTTACGGCCAGGCAGAATAAAATCCCGACGGTTGAGTTTACTCCCTTGCAGGTTAAACAAGCGGTTTCTTCTTACGGCCAGGCAGAAAAACAGCAGGTGCAAAAAATGGTGAAACTTCTTCTTAATTTAAAGGAACTGCCCGAACCTGATGACGCGGCTGACGCTTTAGCTATAGCTATCTGCGCCGCTAATACCCAAACATCCTAAGAATTTTAATAATTTCTCAAAAATGCCTAAGAAACTAAAAATCGTCCATATCGCTTCGGAAGTTTCCCCTTTTTCCAAAACCGGAGGGCTGGCTGACGTTGTCCGCAGTCTGCCCAAAGCCCAAAAAAGATTAGGCCACCAGGTAATTGTCATTACCCCTCTTTACGGGCAGATTATTAACAAAAAAAAGAACGGCCTGAAACTGATTTACGACAATATAAAAGTTTACCTTAACTCTAAAGAAGCGGTCAGAATTAATTATTGGGAGGGTTATTTGATGGACGGCCTGCCGGTTTATTTTATTGAGAATAAAAAATATTTTTCCAAAAGAAAAGCCATCTACGGGTCAAGCCATGAAAACGCCCGTTTTTTAATTTTTGACGTCGCCGCTTTGAAACTGATTTCCCTTTTAAAATTTGAGGCCGATATCGTCCATTGCCACGACTGGCAGACCGGCCTGATTCCTTTTTATTTAAAAACAGACTTCCGCTATTCCAAAACTCTAAAAAAAGCCAAAACAATTTTTACTATCCATAATTTGGTTTTCCAGCTGGGGCATAATTGGTGGGAAGTGCCAGGGAGATCAAAAGACTACGGCCGCAAAAGAATCCCGCATATTGCCGATAAAAAAATTGAGTGCTTAAATTTTGCCAAAAGGGCGATTCTTTCCGCCGACATTATTAACACGGTAAGCGAGCAATACCGCGAAGAAATAATGACGAAAAAATTCGGCCAGGACCTGCACCGGATTTTGTCTAACCGCGAGGACCGGTTGTTTGGCATCGTCAACGGCATTGATTACAACGCTTATAACCCGGCAAAAGATCCGGCTTTGATTAAAAACTACAATTATAAAAAAATCCACCGCAAACGATTGAATAAAGAGTATCTGCAAAAAAAATTCAAATTGCCCGTGGACATAAAAATTCCGCTTTTTTGCGCGACTTCTCGCGTAACTTTTCAAAAAGGTTTTGAAATAATCTTAAAAATTGCCGAGCAACTGCTGCAGCTTGATATCCAGTTCATAGTTATCGGTTCCGGAGAAAAAGGTTATCTCAAGGAGCTGGAAAAGTTGTCTAAAAAATATCCGAAAAAATTAGTGGTTATACCTTCTCACGAGGAAAACCAAAAATACGAAACTTTGGTTTACGCCGGTTCCGACTTCTTTCTTCTGCCTTCCTTTCACGAGCCCTGCGGCATAAACCAGCTGATTGCCATGCGCTACGGCTGCGTGCCGATTGTCAGGAAAGTCGGCGGGCTTAACGACACCGTCACTAATTTTAATCCGGCGACGGGCAAGGGCACCGGTTTTGTTTTTGACCAATTTAATGAATTATCTTTATTTGAAGCAATCATCAGGGCTTTAGAAAACTATAAGCAAAAAGATGTCTGGCGCAACTTAGTGGTCCGCATTATGCAGGAGTCAAACAGCTGGGAAATACCGGCGAAGAAATACATTCTGCTTTATAAAAAAGCTTTGAAATAGGTTTTACTTGCCCGCCGAAGCTTTAGCGAAGGCGGGGGTGTTGGGGATATTGCTAAATTATTAAATTGTTTAAATAAAAATGTGGGTTATATATAACTTATCAGATGAAACATCATTCAATGTTAAATATGAAAGATCAAATACTTTTATACCGAGAAATGTGTGATGCTGAAAAAGCGCAAACATTGCAGCGTGGAATGAATTACCGATTTAACCCTGAATATTCGGTAATCCTTATGTCGCAAAGATCAAATGCACCATATGTCGATCGTATTCATGATGATGGAGTTACGATCGAATATGAGGGCCACAATATTTCAAAAACTAATCATAAAATTAACCCAAAAAATTACGATCAGCCGGATAAAACGAAAAACGGACGGCTAACCCAAAACGGCCTTTTTGCAAAAACAGTAATTGATTTTAAAAATGGCAAACGCGAACCTGAAATCGTTCGTGTTTATGAAAAAATATTACCAGGCGTTTGGTCGGAAAAAGGATTTTTTAAATTAATGGACTTTAAATTTATCAATGATGGCAAAAGAAATGTTTTTCGTTTTATTTTAGAAGAAACGGAAATCGAATTTAAAAATGACCATCTTACTGAAAACAGATTGAAGCCAAGAACCCGAGTAATTCCAACCGAAGTTAAAAAAATTGTATGGGAAAGAGATGAAGGAAAATGTGTTATGTGTGGAGCCACAGATGAGCTGCACTTTGATCATGACCTTCCATATTCAAAGGGAGGCACAAGCATTTCATCTGATAACGTAAAAATACTTTGTGCCAGACATAATTTATCAAAATCAGATAAAATCGAATAATACGCCCATACAACACCTATGTCATTGCGAGGAGCGTAGCGACGAAGCAATCTCTGGTCCCAAGCGCTTTTCGCTTTACCAGAGATTGCTTCGCTCTCCCGCCCCGGCGGGATCGCTCGCAATGACAAAATGGGAACTGTACCATATTACTATTTTTATATTACTTTATTATTTTATTTTTAAAACATGCTTTGGATAAATTTTCTCCATCTCTACCAGCCCGTTAATACTGACGCCCGCTTTATTAAAGAAGCGACGGAATTAAGCTACTCCCGGATAATCAGGGCTTTAGAAGAGCACCCAAATTTAAAGTTCACTTTAAATATCACCGGCGCTCTGATTTTGCGCTGGGAAGAGTTAGGTTATGGAGACCTGTTAAAAAGATTAAATAACTTAAGAGAGAAAGGGCAAATTGAATTAACCGGCACGGCCGCTTATCATCCTCTCCTGCCTTTAATCCCGAAAGAGGAAGTGATAAGGCAGATTAAGGAAAACGAGGAAATCCTGCAAAAACATTTTGGGAAAAATTTTCGCCCCAGAGGATTTTTTATTCCGGAAATGGCTTATGGCGCGAAGGTGGCCAAAATTATAAAAAAACTGGGTTATGAATGGATAATCTTGGACGAAATCGCTAATGGCGGTAAATTAGGCGAAACCGATTTTAATAAAATTTATGAGGATAGAAACAGCGGTTTAAAAATAATTTTCCGCTCCCGCCGTTTTTCCGAGTCTTTTGTCCCGCAAACTTTAAATAAAATCTCTATAGAGAAAAGCGATAATTTAATTATTACCGCTACCGACGCGGAATTATACGGCTTAAGGCATAATGACCAGACGGGAGAATTTGAAAATATTCTAAAAAACCCGGATTTAGAAACCAAAACCATTTCCGAGTTTATTGACGAACGGGAGAAGGCAGAAAAAATTAAACCCTTATCCGGAAGCTGGGTATCAACCGAAGAAGAATTAAAAAATGGCCAGCCCTATATTCTTTGGTCTGATAAAAAAAATAAAATCCAAAAAAATATCTGGAAACTGGCCAATCTGGCTTACAAGACCGCGGAAAAATACAAAAAGGACGATAACGCCTATTGGGCGCGCTGGCATCTGGTGCGGGGATTAGCGAGCTGCAGTTTTTGGTGGGCTTCGGGGAAAGATTTTAGCCATATTTTCGGGCCCCTTTCCTGGAATCCGGACGAAATTGAACGGGGAGTTAATGAATTAATCCGGGCCGTCCGCGCTCTTGATGACGCCAACACCAGGAAAACAAAAATCAAAGCGGAAAAACTATATTTAAAAATAAAGAAGCTGGTCTGGAAAAAACATTGGACTTATTATTGGAAAAAATAATCTTATGAATATAATCCATAATCTTTTTGACGAAAAATTCGTTATAGACTTATTCAGAAAAGAGGTTCTGCCCAGATACCCCGATTTTACTGATATCAAAAAAATAAAAATCCAAGCCCATAAAAGCCTGATCTGGGAAAGCACTTATCATGTCGTACTTGAATTTAAAACTTCTTTTTTAACTAAAAAGGGTCACCGCCGAGGCGGGACAGGCAAAATAAAAATTCTGCCCATTTTCTGCTCCGCCCATAGCGAAGAACCGCGGAAAAACGTCTATCATGCCTTAAAATATTTATGGGACAACGGTTTTGGCAAGGGCTTTCTCACTATTCCTCATCCCCTCTTTTATTCTGAATACTTTAACGGAACTTTTTACCGCGGCGTAAGCGGCAATAACCTTTACCATTACATAAGGAAAAAAGATTATAAGGAAATTGAAACGATTATTCCTAAAGCCGCGGCCTGGTTTTCTAAACTGCACCGATTGCCGACAGAAAACGCCTATAACTTTAATGAGGAAAACAGCCGGATCAAAACGGTTATTCCCGGCCGGAATGAAATCCTGAAAAACTTAAAAAAACAATACCCGGCTTATTATGAAACCTATAAAAAAGCTTATGATATTTTTATTAAAAAAGAGGAGGACTTCTTGGCTTCTACGGGAAAACGCTGGTTAATTCACGGCGACGCCCATCCGGAAAATATCATAAAAATGGGGAAAAAGAAACTGGCTGTAATTGATTTTACCGATATCTGCCTGTCTGACTTCGCCCGCGACCTGGGCTGCTTCCTGCAGCAAATTGAATTTATGGTGATGCGAAAGATAAATAACGAAGCCTACGCCAAAAAAGTAAAGGATCTTTTTTTGGAGAGTTATTTAAAGAATGCTAAAATAGAGTTAGACAAGGCTTTAAGGGAACGGATTGATAACTATTATAATTGGACTACTATCCGCACCGCCACCTTTTTTTTCTTAAAAGACAAAGCGGAACCGGGCCGGGCCGAACCCCTGATAGAAAAGATAAAAAATAACCTGGGCATCTAAAAATTTTATGCTAATTGATTTACAGCTTCATTCAAATTATTCTGATGGCTATTTAACGCCCACGGAAGTGGCGAAATTTATTGCCGGCCAGGGCGTAAAAGTAGCGGCTTTAACCGACCATAATACGGTCGGCAGTTTGGGCGAGTTTAGGCGGGCCTGCCGGAAATATAAAGTTAAGCCTATTACCGGATTAGAACTCTATACCAAGTTTGGGGGCACGAGATTAAACTTGCTTTGGTTTAATTTTGACGAAAGAGATGCCGGGCTTCATGACCTGCTGCGCGATAGCCAGATCAGAAGAAAAATTAAAGTAAGGAAAATTTTAAAAAAACTGGCAAGAAGAGGATTTGAAATTGATATCAATAAAATCCTGGATAAATATACGCACTATATCCCCCTAAACCATGTCGTAGACGATGTCTGGGCGATTCCGGCCAATCGGGTTAAAATAAAAAAAGAGCTGAAAATAAAAAATCCGCGGGAAGGGGAAATTATCGGAGAATATTTCCGCAACAAGAGCACAAGCATCCTGAGGGAAAGCTACACGGATATAAAAAAAATCCTGGCCTTAAGAAAAAAAATCGGCGGCCAGCTTATTTTTAACCATCCGGGCAAACACGATCAGCTAAGAAGGGCTTTACTGGAAAAATTAAAAAAGCTGGGAGTGGACGGGATTGAAGTAATTTCTCCCCATCACTCCATCGGCGCGGTGATGTATGCCCAGGCCATGGCCCAGGAATTTGATTTTATCGCTACCGGCGGTTCGGATTTCCACCGCCACGAAGGGCAAAGTCTTTTTATCCAAAACTCCTGGAACTATTTTAAAGTGGACTCAAAATATTTAAGAGGAATAAACAAAATAATCGGGTAATTAAAACATGAAAAAAGGTTTTAAAATACTTATGGCCGCTTCCGAGATGGCGCCTCTAGCAAAGGTCGGAGGTTTGGCGGATGTAGTCGGGTCTCTACCGCCGGCCCTAGTTCGCTTGGGCTGCGATGTCCGCGTCGCTCTTCCCCTTTACGGCTTGCTTGATAAGAAAAAAATAAAGGCCAAAAAAATACTAACTAATATTGCCATAGCTAGCGCCGGGCAAGATTTAAAAATAAACCTTTGGCAAACCAAAATAAACGGCATTTTAGTTTATCTTATTGACTGCCCAAAATATTTTGGCAAAAAAGAGGTTTATTCTAATAACGACTCCGAACGCTTTTTGTTTTTTTCTTTAGCGATTTTAGAGGCTTTGCCAAGGCTAAAATTCAAGCCGGATATAATCCATTGCCATGACTTTCACACGGCCCTAATCCCCAATCTTCTCCAGACGTCAAAAAATCCTTATTTTAAAAACACTAAAACTCTTTACACCATCCATAATCTAAACCACCAGGGAAAATCAAAAATAGAAGTTCTCTCCACCGGCAATCTAAATAAAAACTCTTTAAAATCTTTATCTAAAGACGCGCAGGACGGAGATATAAATTTTATGGTTCAGGGAATAATCAGTTCTGACTTGGTAAATACGGTAAGTCCGACTTATGCTAAAGAAATCACTACTTCTATTTACGGGGCCGGCATTGAAAAAGTGATAAGGCAAAACCAAAATAAAATTTCCGGCATCCTAAACGGCATTGACACAGATTTTTTCAATCCGGCCGAGGATAAATTCATAAAACAAAATTATACTTTTAAAACTTTAGATAAAAAGCGAGAAAATAAACTGGCTTTGCAAAAACAACTTGGGCTGACGCAGAACAAAAATATACCTCTGGCCGGCTTAGTTTCAAGATTGGCTTGGCAAAAAGGTCTTGAACTCTTCACTGAAGAAACAGCCGAACTTCCGTGCCAGTTTGTATTTTTGGGCACGGGCGAGAAAAAATACGAAGACCAGCTTAGGAAACTGGCAAAAATTTATCCGGATAAAATTAGCGCCCAAATTGGCTTTGACATAAAACTGGCTCAGCAGATTTATGCGGCTTCAGACATCTTCCTTATGCCTTCCCGTTTTGAGCCCTGCGGATTAGGGCAGATGATTGCTATGCGCTATGGCGCCGTGCCTTTGGTGCGCGCTACTGGGGGCCTCGCTGATACGGTTAATAAAAAAGTCGGTTTTTCTTTTTTAGATTTTTCCACCAAAGCTTTTCTGAAAATTTTAGAAAACGCTTTAAGCCTCTACTATAAAAAGCCGAGCCAATGGAAAAAGATGCAGAAAAGATGTATGAAAAAAGATTTTTCCTGGAATAAATCGGCTAAGGAATACTTAAGGCTCTATAAAAAATTAGTTGGTTAAAAATTAAAGTAATTTGTAATTGGTAACTTGTAATTTGGGTATTATATTAACATTTTTAGCGCCACCCCCAAATTACCAATTACTAATTACTAATTACAACTTTATGAAATGCTGCAAAACAGATTGTAAGAGCTGTAAGCTCTGCTGGCAGGCCCTATTAAGCTCTGTCGGCGTATTTGTTTACGTCACAATCGTGGCCCTGATTATGTCTAACGGCGAAAAGCTGTTTGGCAAGATGGACACTTTCTGGGGCCCGATCGCCTTTTTAATGCTTTTTGTCTTCTCCGCTTTAGTCACCGGCTCTTTAGTTTTAGGCCGGCCGATTTATCTGTATCTGGACAACAAAAAAGAAGAAGCGGTCCGATTATTCTTCTGCAATATCATTTGGCTGTTTATCATTACCCTGATTGTTTTTCTTTTTCAGATAATCTGGTAAGAATAAATTACAGAATATAAAAAAATGAACGCTTGAAAAGGCGTTCATTTTTTGTTTCAGGGAAAAAATAAAAAACTGATAAAACGAATTTTTAATTTGTAATTAGATATTGCGTGATTATTTTTTATCTTCCTCCCGAACAACCGTAAAGCCCTTTTTTTGTGCTTCTTCAACAAAATCCGTTTTATATTCTTCCGATTTTTCATTAGTCGCCCGATCTATTATTAATGGCCGTAATTCTTTGCCAACATTAGAAAATACATACAAACCAAAATCAAATTTTTTGATATTTTGTTGATCGCCATGTACAATTGAAAACGAATCACCACCGACATTTAAAAGTAAGGGTGTGGAGGCTGGTAAATCTATATCATATGAGATTGTAGATGATTGATTAAACAAACCAATAGATGACAAATCTAAATATTCATTGAAACGGAGATTATATTTTTCTAGTGAATTTTTCCCGCCAATTTCTAATTTCATCACCCCTATATTAGTTGAAATGGCAATAAATTCTAAAAATTTTTGTAAATCTTTCCGTGAAAGATATTTAACTACTTCTAAGGTTTGATAGGAAAAACTACCAGGATTTTGTACTTCACCAGACAGAATTCTAGCCAAGACATCTTGCAACTCTTCCTTGCTCACATTTTGTGCAATATCAAGAAACCTCATGGTCCAATCTTTTTCAACCGGCTCTTCGGAAACAATTTTTCCTTCAAGGTTTTCCTTTGTTTTTACCAAAATATTTTCAAGATTAATCTGCTTACTGTATTGCTCTAAAACAAATCTTTTTTCCGCGCGACCAAGTATTTCAACTGCTTTTTCTTTTGCTTCAACGAAGGCAATAATTTTCTGTTTTTCTACCTCGGCTTCTGCGTCCCCAATTCTTTTTATCTTAGCACTATCAAATTTAAAAAAATGATTGCCGACAACTCCAATTCCTTCAGAAACTGTTTCGATTAACTTTTCTAGGGGCTTCTCAAGCCCTGCGATATCTTTTATATCCATAAAATTATTTCTAAAAACTTACCACCAAAATCCCCTTCTTCGCTTTTTTTGATAATTAAATATTTTTGAGTTATTATTACTTTAAAAAGTTTATCACTTTCGGCCAGAATGTCAACGAGATTCTATCCACTTATCTTCCACCGCCTTTCCCGCCAAAAAGTCAAACACCTCACCCCTAACCCCTCTCCTAGTCAGGAGAGGGGAAAATCCCCCTAGCCCCCTTTATCAAGGGGGTAAAAAACGAAAAACGCCCCGGTTTTCACCGAAGCGTTTTTCTTCCCCATGCTTGAATTACTGGCCTTGCCTTTTTCTTGAGAGTTCTAGACAAGCCAATAAACCAAGAAAGAGGGGCTATGCTAATTTTTAATCCTATCTTTTTGTAGATTTTAAATCACCATAGCCCTTTTTGGCTGACTGGTTTAGCCAACCGGCTTAACTTCATTTGTACATAAAGTTAGGTTTAGTTTTTTAAATTCTTGAAAGAACTTTTAGCCTTGTTTTAAAAAACAGGCAAGTTGGCGC